>Ga0210059_1013746_pt1 | contig 12066 bp, 7 predicted proteins | sample Ectturendosymbi2_FD_188042 | JGI IMG/M metagenome (GOLD analysis project Ga0210059, IMG submission 188042) | Ecteinascidia turbinata endosymbiont from Florida, USA - Sample 2 (SPAdes) (version 2) | ecosystem: Host-associated > Tunicates > Ascidians > Unclassified | place: Key West, Florida...
CAAGGGGGGGGGGGGTTAACCCCAACCCCCCACCCCCCCTTGCGTACGCCCTTGATTCTATGTAATATTGGATAATATTATTGGAGGGATTACAGTTCGTTTCAGTGCAGCAAAACAGATTACTGACACCTTCAGCTTTCTTTGGAACTACCAAAAGATCTTAGAAGAGATATTGAAGTGCAAAGCAGCTAAACTAGCTGAGGAGTATTCTAAAGATATCAGCAGTGTAGACCTTGTTCAGGAAATGATTCACATAAGAATGGTTCACAATGCCAATTTGGGCAGAAAACAGTTGGGTGCTTTGGAACTGTTAAATGCATTGGGAGAACACAAATTAGAGAGTATATTTCCCAACCTCAGTATCAGCTTGAGGATGTTCCTTACAGCACCAACCACAGTAGCATCAGCGGAAAGGAGCTTCAGCAAGCTTAAAGTCATCAACAATTATCTCAGGTCCACCATGGGCCAGGATCGCCTGAACAACCTGGCTAGGCTCAATATTGAGTGTGATATTGCAAAGCATATAGACTTTGACACAGTTATTCGCAGTTTTGCCAAGAAAAAGGCACGCAAGGCAACCCTGTTTTAATAACGTCAGTCTGTTTACTAACTACAGTACTAAGTGTACTATCTATTGTTTGTGTATTTTCTGCAGACTGCAGCGTTCATGAAACAGTGTTGTAAAAAATTGCGCACACAATCATCCAGAAATTTTGCCGGGAAACCATTGCACACAAGCATAGTTTTAATAGGTTAGGAATCTTCGTGCATGCTTCTGTAAGACCTTGCGTAGGCTCGTTTCAAAAGGTAATTCACAAGGTTTTTTTATAATGCCACGGAAAGAAACTCGACAGTTGCTATACAGAACTGCATGCATGGGCTTTCGATACGTTTGAATTACGAACACCAATACCAGATTCGCAAAGTTTAACAAACACAAAGGTAGGGCATACAGCCATTGGTTTCTAATCCCGTGGGGAAGTTATTATTATCATACACGACGTTTATTTCGGAAAAAAACTCTCTAGTTGCCCGGTTGGACATGCAGTAAGTGTGACTGTGATTAAGATGTAGTCTTTAATTAATTCCTGTCCTTCTGTTACTGTATTAGGGTTGTAGAATTATTAAAATTGCTTGCAAATGAGAATCTCTGTAGCCTGCCATTAATGTTAAATTTGATGTATATTTGTGAAATTTGGAGAGCAACTGTGCTATGTGCTTTTTTTAGATTAGCCTGAGATATATTGAAATTAACTAATTACAGTGGTGAATGGTTACAATGTAAAATAATGAAGAAAGGATACAATTTTTGGTCATAGTACTGACAAGCTCATGAAGCTCTCAATCAGTAATAATGTATAAGGGGGCCCAAAACAAGTCTCGTACCAGCACATTTTTTCCTCTCAAGTGCCCTGGTGTTACCAGCAACTAATTGTATCAAACGTGCAACGCTTTAGAAGCAGGAACATAACCGAGGATCAAACATCAGATTTATCATTCGCGTACTGACAGTTGCCATGATTCGCCCATGCTGCGAGACAAATTAATTCGAAATAGGTCGCCGCGGCGAAATCCCAGGGTCTTTTCTCTACCGGGATTAGTGTCACAATGCGTTTTTATTTCATGTTGGGACTTGTTCTAGTCACATCAGACTGTGGAATTATGTCCGAGTGTAGTGTGAACAAGTCAGTCAATACCACCGCAGCGCATATTTGCGCATTTTGTGAGACGAAGTCCTTGTGCAAAAATGCAAAGTGTGACGCTTTCGGGCTTCTTCGTGGCACAAGCAGTCACAATCGGCGAGCAGAAGATCAGCCCGAAGTCGGATATTTTTTAAAAAAATATTTACCGACTCCTGCTACTCTAGACCGTAGATTCCCAAAGTAGGGTCGGAGACCCTAAATAGGGCCGCAGCGGCTTTTGCTTAGGGTCGCGAAGTGTTCGTCTTTGCCATCAGCGTGACTTTCTTCTTGAGTAAAATTTTCTAAAGCAGTCCGAACTGCACTCTTCTTCCTGTAGTCTAACTATACTGATTATGTCGTCATACTCTGTCTTCGCGAAATTACAGTGGTCCTGCTGTAGAGACTGATTGCAGTGGTTGAGAATAGGAATCCTTTGCCGCTTTGCGTGGCTCATCTCCTGAAAGCGTAGTTCAGTTCGGCAGTAGAGTGTGACAAAACAGGATTTGATTTTTACTCATAGTTTGTTTGTTACTCAAATAAATTGTCTATACCAGTGGTTCTTAACCTTTTTTACATGTCTTGCCCTTTTATCGAACAAGATTACCAGATTTAACCCCGATACACCCAGTGGTGCGCATTTATTGAAAATACGAAAATAACAAACTCTTACAGTTCAGAATGATTTCTAAAAATATACATTGGCTGCAATTTATGGGGTTCAGTAAATTTACCGCTTTGAAGATGATATTTACCCCAGGTTAAGAACCACTGGTCTATACTGCATCTTCAACTGTAGGCCTACTCAAGTGTTTTTCATCGAAGGCTAGGTTTATCGTTTCAATGTGCTTCTTTCAAATTATGTCGGTACTTCTGTGTTTCGTTTTCGCCTCTGGCCTGAAATTTAAAACTTTTAAGCGAGATTAATTCACACCTGCGTATTTCGTGGCCTACATATGTTTGGAAAGTGAAGACATCAACATGAAATAGCAGACTGTAAATGACACTGAACAAAAAAATATTTTGTAATGGACCTGATGGAGAACGTACTCCTTCACGAGACTTTTTTTCATAGAGCCGTCAAAAATAGCACTGAATTTGGTTGTTGCACTTCACAGAGTTAAAGTTTTTTTCAGTGAATGAACGGAACATTAAGTCTTTGTGAAGTTCCTTCTTTTTCTCAAATATAGCCTACGTTATGCAAACGATAGATAGGAAAATCGATTTATAAGGTCGCATAAACATGCAGATATTGGAGAAAGGGTGGCAAGAAAAAAAACTTGGGAACCCATGCTCTTAACCAACGGTACACAACCTGCGGCCTTCGATAATGAAAGATGCGTCCACATGTAATTTAAAATATAAGATTTGGCGGCCGTGCTGACATATATTGAAGAAAACAAACGCAAGGCAAGAAAATCAGTCGACACGATGCGTAAAAATTTGGATGGTGATGTTTCGTTTACTAAATTCGTTGAAATATTTCACATTTTATTATATTTTTAGGCACAAATAAATGACATACACCGGATAATACCTATTCATTAATTAAACGTATCTCATAAATATAACCAGAACTCATTGGCGGCCGTACTTCATATAAATGCTCCAAACCAAACTCCTTCCGACTACCCAGGCCTCGTAGTGGTAGCAGTATTAGTTCAAAATATGTTGGAATCACACACTCACTTGCTAAAAGAAGGACACTAGGAATACCGAAATTGTTAAAGTGTATTAACAAAGCACAGCCGGAGCCATGTCATAAAAAAACACAGCTCCGGAGCCATGTTATCAAAAACACAGCTCCGGAGCCAGAGCCAATTTATTTTTACAAGAGCTCCGCAGCCCTGGTCGTTAGCAGCTAACGATTAAAAGTTGAATGATACGAACGCAAGCGAAGCTGCGTGATTGTAGAAAAGCATGCAGAGGTCAATGAAAAGGACGAAGCATTTTGAGACTAGCTACTAGGAATGAGCTGTAGGTTACAAAAACCAAAACATAAACCTACTTCAATGTCGGTCACTTGCGTCAGTGACTTCTGGCTAAGCGAAATGATCCACCAAAAGCAGCATAGTAAACTGCATATATGCTTATTTGTCTGTGATCGTGTAGACTCGAAATACAATCAGCTGGAGCCCAGACGTGAGTCACCTGTCCAACCAATGCTTGCTAGATTGGAAACTGTGGTGCCAGGAATTGAAAATATTAATTTTCAATAGCTTGGGAAGTTGATTGTTTTCAAGTTGGCAGCGGTTGAGCACCAACGCCATCAGAGTTTGTTCTTAAAATTTATCCACCGTTAAAAACTTTGTGCGGTTAGCATCATTCAGCATTTCAAAGGATATAATTTCATGAAGTAAGTACTTTTTAACCGAAATATTTTCAACCAAGAAATTCTTTGTTATAGTGAAATTGTAGTTTGTTTTGAAGACTGAAGAAACTTCATTATAAATTTTCAGTTGATGTCGGTGGAACACAAGTAGCAGCAATGCCCGGATTTGCTTCCACGTATCCCGAGCAATATCCAAATCAAAATCAACCAGCTTTTCCGTCTTTCTCTTACCCTGTTCAGCAAAATATTGATTCCTCTCAAGCTGTTAAACTTCAAGCGTTACCACCACCTCCGCCTTATCCAGCAACACAATACCAAACAGGCCAACAGTTTGGTATGACACAGCAGTATGGTGGCTTCTCCAGCAAATTCCCATGATGCTTTACTGTAATTGTCATGCTACCACATTTTTCAAAACAATTGAAAACTTCGACAGCAGTGCCCAAACTTATGCCTTCTTTCGAAAACAGCATCCCGTTGGTTCATTTGGATTTTATGGATTAAATTGCGTTTTTCAGACTTTCAATAAACTCTGAACTGTGCGGTTGCCACAGTGCATAATTCTTAAAACACTCTACGTACTAGGCTAAGAAGCAGAAGTTTGTTGTGGAGAAGAAGATCCGATAATTGTCAAACATGTTTGGTTCACTTAGTCCACAGGCCTTGCCCGTATGTTTGTTTTCACATCGAAATAATGGCTTGTGACAGGAGTAATGTCATTGCGTAAAACTATGCGACAAGCAAACTCGGAATCAAAGAGAGATGTCTGGGATGAAACCAACCTCCTAAAATTTGTGAACCTAATTTAGGACACTTACGTTATTTTTTGGCCTTTTTGTGCATATTACTTCAATATTCGGATAGTAATGACACTGCAGGTCTTGCAACTTATTCGTTTTCCTATAACCTAGATCAAAACTTAATTCTATGGGGCAAAGATCTCTGGATTTTGAAACGTGGTATTTTCCTATTAAATGTTTAGTTAGGGCTAGGTTCAAGTAAAAAAAAATACTTTTTAAGTGATGAATAATTTCTAACAAAATAATTAAGTAACTCAAGTAATTCAAGCAGCACGAAAATCGACCTTTTGATTTAAAAGATGCAAGTTTATCAAAATCATTGCAGTTTCTAAATCACACACTGGGTGGTTCAGCCAAAATTCGCACCTGTTTACCACGATTCAATCAAACGGAATGAGCGTCTAGCTTAAAAATTATTACAACGATGACAGTCAACAATTCTAAATAACAGCGCTCTGCACAGGCAAGTAGCCTATTCTGTTCGCCTCGATGGCCTATTTTATGTGTGATGATGCATGTCATGTACAATAATGCGTATGCAGCAGCTGATGTGGCATCTGATATCCTAACGTTTCTAAAAACAAGTTTCTTGAAATAGCAAGTAATGGCAAAATTATAAGTAATAAGGAAAGATTTTCAAGCAATTGAGTAATCACTTACTTGAACCCAGACCTATTTTTAGTAAAAAATGTTTTTGTTTAAGTTTCGAGTCGGCAAAATGAAATTTCAAAACCGTTCTTTCCCCCTCGAAAATAATCCTTTTGACCACCCCTGGAAAAAATCCTTCCTACGCACATGCAAACATATGCATGGAAAGTGAAGAGTAAGTTTTTGTAATAAACTGAGGAGGAACGTGACTCGCGTCTGTACGGAGAATGGTAAAAGACAAACGAATTGTGCTTGCCGTCGAGACGAGAATGATGCGCGCATATGACGTGTGCTTTGTTCTGTTTCTATTTTTGTGAGAGAAATAATGAATACAACATCAGATAAGCATTAGGCTACTTATTTTTAGTTTTTGAAGATTTATTTGTTTCTATACAAGCTGTCTGCGATGCACCCAGAAGGTATCCGTGTACCACTAGTAGAGATTCGTTGATTTAAAATATTTACCATGACAATGAATAGATTCAAACACATAACCGTTCCTATTTTGTCTACAACCCATTTCGAATTTTGCACGTACTTCAAATTTATAATGAATATTTCAAGCACGTTTTCATGCGTTTGAAAGTTGACGTTTACTTCAGTTGCTTGCGTGAACACTATGAAAGCTGCTGCAGGCTATTGCTGAAGTGGAAAACCATGCCTTCAACGAAGGTTTAGTGAGTAGTAAACGCGTTGGGTGTTCATGCCATAACGGTCTACTGCAAAGATTCAACTGTGCGCCAAAGCAGCATGCTTTGGGCTGTAAACGCGTGAAAACAAAGTCGTTTGACAAATTGCAACAGTTTTTAAAACAAACCGTTGCTATTAGAAGCAAAAAACGCATATCATTTTTATTCCAATCTGCTCACCATTTTTATTCCAATCAGCTCAATACATCCACACTCCACAAGAATATCAACCTCTAACAATCTGTTTTTACCTAGAGTTAACTCTTCCTCAGGAAAATGTTCCCTTACATTTATTAGCCCAAAGGTGTGGTCTTCACTACCAGACGATAACCCTGGAATGCTATCGCGGGTCTGCCAGACCCGGGTCAAATGAGGTCATTCACGTTAAACTACGGAAGCGGAAGTCGGCGCGCTTTGAACTCTTCAGTAGCTTCATGTTTTTGTGTGACTAGTAATAGGTGCCATTGCGGTCATCCACGCTCTTCTAAATTTTGCAAGGGAGCGAGTTCAGGTCTGACAGACCCGACGATAGTATTAGTGTGAGGTGATGGGGTGCGCATAACCCCACTATATGGTTTATGGGGTCATAGCTTGTAAAAAGCTGCAACTCACTCAGGGCATGCTTCTATGGTCGTGTTAGCAGTATAGGAAAAGGGAAGTTGTTTACGCCCATATTTTTTTATGAGCAATTTAATTTTAGGCATGCCTGACACCTTCGCTATATTTGGTCTACGTACTTTTCATCAAAAATCGTATCATATTAGAGTAAAGTAACTTTTTAAGTGCTCAAATTGCTCAGTGAGACTTATATTTTCAGTGTAGTTTTTGTGATAAACTGCAGTTGAAGGAAAAGTTTTTTTTTGTTTTTTTTAAACCGGGTCTGGCAGACCCGTCAATAGTGTAAACGTTACAAAACAAAAACGATAGTATTCCAGGGTCTTCAACTACTTTTACCTTCAAATGGAAACTTAAGAATCACTTCTTACATGACAAAGATACCCAATTATGAACTTTAGCAACGTTTCACTAATCCTGAACAAAATACTGTGGATTCTAGTATTTTGTAATTCTGTTTATTTTTCATCTATATTTACTATATCGTTTTTTTTCTTTCTGCTGTGCTCATCCCATTTTTTCGGCATGAAAGTGCACTCCATAGTTTTTTTCTGTTTTGCTCTTTTTTCGCTTGTATCTCATTAATTAGTTTTTGTTACTTTTTTCGCTTTTTTATTTTTCTATTTTGTTTAAACATATTCCTAAAATGCGGTAGTAAAGTACCCGCAAAATAAAATGTTCTGGGAAATTTTTTGTTTTTCTGAAATAGGTTCACTTATGCCAATTGAGGGTATGATGAATTTGATGAATTTATGTAAATACATTGATGGAATTGAAATAAAAGTCATTCCAGATATGTGAAGGGCATACTTCCTGATGGTGGAGGAAAATTCCATAGGATTATTCCCCTGTCTTTTTTGTAAAAAAGTGAAGACGGTTTTCAGGAAACAAAAATTGTGTTAGATTGGCCTGGAAACTCGCCAGATTTTAACCCCATTAAGAATTTGTGAGCAGTAACAAAATCTCGGTAACAAAATTGTATTGGATGCATCACCATGGCCAAGCTAATAGATGCCAGAGATGATCGGATAGTGTTTTTTTGCTACTCAATCCTATTAAAAATAACATTCGTATCCGATTCTTGTTGTAGTTCAAATCGTACTATCCGTATCCGAAAACTATCCAAAAGTGAATGCATAGACAGACTCGGAATGAAATAAAAACTGAAAAAATACTTCAGAAGACAATAAATAAATGATTGTGCAATGTGCAGCTTTCCCCAAGAGGTCAAAAGTGACCAAACATTTGTTTCACAACCTGAATCCTCAAAATGTCAAATAAAACGCTTCAGATCGAATATCCAGTTCCAGATTAAAACCAATTTTCGGACATCCTTAGCCGGTTGAAGACCTGCTATCATGCCAGATATCCGACGGCAAACCAGATAGTGATCATCTTTGACCGAAGCCATTATTCCAATGTGCTATCGGGACAGTAACTCAATGAATATTGTGAAAACTGGTAGAATCCGTACCAAAGCGAATAACAAAATTATTGTCTTTATTATTACTGTATTTCTATTACTGTCCCGCTATCACATTGGAATAATTTTTTATTTCTATTTCTATTACTGTATTAGGTTTATAGAATTATTAATTTTTCTTTGCAAGTGAGAATTGCTGTAGCCTACTATTAATGTTATTATTGTAAGGATGACAGGTGTCTTCACGTGGCCCTCCTGTACGACATTCGCTACAAATGTCAACTAAACCTGACACTAAGAGAGTAACCACTGCTACCCGCGCTGGATGTGTTCGGCGTGGGATGTGTCATATAACGCCGTTCTCAGGGCGCGGCAGCCGAAATGCTGCCGAAGATGACCCACGACCCAATATACTCCAGCTGAACACCGAGGGGCTCACTGCAAACAAAATCTGTGTCATTGAGCAGCTAGCCTATAAGAACAAGGCCTTCATCATCGTCCTACAGGAGACCCACTGCACAACTGCAGACAAGCTAGTGATTCCCAACTTTTCACTAGTTGGGTCAGTCCTGAGCAGGAATCAAGGCCTTGCCACGTTTGTTCACGAGCGGTTGGAATGGCCACTGGTCAATCAGTCTGCAGAACAATCAGAGACTAAGTGGTTGTGCTTAGACGTCGCAGGACATAAGATCATTAACGTCTACAAGCCTACACGCTCGCGATTTACACCAGTGGCCATCCCGATGTTCCCACACCCCAATCTGCATGTTGACGACTTCAACTGCCAACATGTCAACTGGGCTTACAAAAAACATCTTCTGACAGTGAGATCCTGGACTCCTGCGCAACATTCAACAACCGTGGACTGTAGCATAACCCAACGGAAACAGCCAGCTTCTTCTCTCGCCGCTGGAACGTCGGCACCAACCCAGACCTGGCCTTGCGAGTTTCGGCCAGGACAGCCGACTACCGGACAGACGTGTTCTTGGGAAGTTCCCTCGGTCACAACACCGGCCTTCCATCATAATGCCACCGAAGCTCAAGGTTCCTACCCACAGCGATCCGGTAAAGCGTTGAAACTTTCGCAAAGCTGATTGGAAGCGCTTTTGCCTTCTCATAGGTGAATCCATTTTTGCCTTCTCACAGGTGAATCCGTTTTTGCCTTCTCATAGGTGAAAAGATTGCCGCTTCCGGACATTGAGAGGACATGCCAGGACTTTTGTGAGAGCCTACTATCCACGGCTAAACAATATATCCTACGTGGGCGTCGGAAGAACTATGTGCCATGCTGGGACAATGAGTGTGAGACCCTCTACAGTATCACTCCTTCACCCGAGCCCCAGTGGGGACTGACTTTGATAGAGCCGCTTCGTCCCTACTATCTCGGTTCGGGCAGAAGAAACAGGAGCGATGGGAGGAAGCTTTTAATTCCATCGACTTCTCGGACTCTAGCCGCAAGCAGGCCCGTAACCAGGTTTTAAGGTTTTGGGGGAAAAGTACATTTTTAGGGGGGCACTATTTTTGCTTTATTGTATGTTTGACACAACTTATCGTGATAGTTTTCAGCGATTAACTGGGCAACATTTAGTTGTCTGTTTTCAGTCTAAGCACATACGATTTTTTGTTGTATGCCATGTCCTGTGGACAGCCAAGCGGGGGAGGAAGACTTCTGCGCCTTCCTCAAATTTTCGAAAACGATGACTTTTTCCAGAAAAAAATATTCACACAAAACTAAGGGCATTTGTTTAGTTATGCGCTTTTCTCCGGAAACAACAAAGAAAACCAACGTGGAGAAAATTTTGCTTATGTTTCAAGATAATGTTCTGACTACGCGCCAGTGCTTGAGGCCTGATTTCCGCATTTTCATTCAGTAAAGACTTTGTTGTTTGCTTAGTGCACTGTTAAGTTTTTTGAAAAACATAACAAGATTTCGGCCTGTGTGTCACGGTCGCCTGTCATGCATCCTGCGATAAGGTGTGGGTATCCACACCTCACTAGTAGAAGCTTGTTTCGCATGTGGCGGTCGAAACTCTTACAGATAAGCCCGTGCTTAGCAGAAAGTATGGTTCGAAAAGTTGATTCATACTTCCAAAACCATTTCAATAACTGGGTCAAATTCATACGGGTGTTTTCATTCAAAAGCACATCAGCAAGCATTGATGAGACAACGCCTTTCCCAGCAGTAGTTTCAGCATCGAGAAGATCTTCACTGATAGTTTTTGTAGATGAATTGACTAAAAAGCAAAGAGGTTGTAATTCTTCCTAGTCGAGAAAGCAATTCGGTGGCGGTGAAAGAGCACGCTAAGATTTGATGAGAGACACTAACACTCCTAAAACCGGTGACTGATATCGCTCTGAATAGTATCAACGATTTCAAAATTAGAAGGTTTCAAATTCAAACTCTCACTTTCATTGTGAATACCGATGTGTTATATTATGACGTCCTCTCTGAATCGAGATGAAACTGACTTTTTGCGCTTGTTCGCAGGGTAGGATAACAATGGTGGATGCTTTCGCATTATTTTTTGAAACTCTGCATCGTTTCGTAATTTCCAATCTCTGTAATATTAGAGTTAATAACATCGTAACCTTCAGCCAAACTGGTAGATCGCTGTTGCAAAATATTGTCTGCTGGAGCGAGAAGATTTAAAATCAAGTTGATCACTTCTTTTGCGAAAATGAATTGCCGCTTGCTTATTGCTGCAAGCAAACCAGCTGCTTTAATGCTTTTTTCCGCATCACCTGTTTCAGAAGAGATAAAATACTGCAGCGTTGTTCTAACTTCAGCAAAGTTTTTCACCACAGATTGGGTGGTTTCATAATGACGGAACTACATTTGACCGCCAAACATTTTATATGTGACAGAAACTTTGGAAGTGGACAAAAATTTGCTTAGCAAATTTCAAATTACAAAGTACCCCCGCACAACAGGTAAACCGTCGCACACATGAACAACCACTATGAAGTTGGTGATTAAAATATTGAATGTAGGGAACATCACGTTTAATGCCGATTAGAGCTTGCACTCCACCGTGCTTTCCCGACATCATCGACGCTCCATCGTAGCATTATGCTAGAAGTTTCCGCAAATCAATTTCATACAAGATCGTAAGCATTCTTTTTGAAATGGACTTTGCATCAAATTTTCGAAATTCATGTGTTCCGGGGAAATTTTCTTGAGGGACATCATCTTTATCTACAACTACAAGCAAGGCTAAGACCAATGTTCCCTGTAAAGTGCGCAAACTGCGCAGTACCACCAATTCATTTGCACAGTGAAATCCGATTCTGGTACACTTTCAACATTCCAAAACGTTGGAAAGACAGGAAAACAAGAAGAAGCTATTTAAAATAAACGTGTAGGCCCTACTTTGATCGTATTTTTGTAAGACTTTATGCTTATTCTAAATTCTAATAATTTACGAAATTTATAATTCATTCAGATTTCTGATGCTCACTAAAACCAACATGGGCTAAAATTTTCTCAGAAAGAACACTGGCTAAGACTTAATATTACGACATTAGAATAAGCATAAAGTCTTATAAAACTTTGTATTATGACGCTGGCTAAGACTTATATTATAACAATCTTCAGTGACTGTAAAGTCACAAATAGAAATTGTTACCATGGACGTTCCATAGTACAATTAATTTTGTAACAATGAGGTTAGTTTTTCATGCAATGTACGGTGGTGTTGCAAATTGGCGTAGCGACAAAACAGATTGAAAACGAGCATTTGCAAAATTTGTTAGTTTTTCGAATTTGAATCATTAGGGGGGGAGCAAAACAAATTTAGGGGGTCACTGCCCCCGAATGCCCGCCCGTGGCTACGGGCCTGGCTGCAAGGCGTGGAGAACCATCAACAAACATACTGGCAGG
>Ga0210059_1013747_pt1 | contig 12065 bp, 8 predicted proteins | sample Ectturendosymbi2_FD_188042 | JGI IMG/M metagenome (GOLD analysis project Ga0210059, IMG submission 188042) | Ecteinascidia turbinata endosymbiont from Florida, USA - Sample 2 (SPAdes) (version 2) | ecosystem: Host-associated > Tunicates > Ascidians > Unclassified | place: Key West, Florida...
CGAGACCAGGCACGCCCGGGCAAGACTCACATCCGTGCTACAACTATTGTTGACGTCACTATCAATTAAATTAGTTTAAAAAAATTATAACAGTTTGAAAAATTGTTGGCTTCGAGTCATCCTCTGTGAAAAACATAAATTTCGTTTTAAATTATCTACAAGGAAATGATTTCACTAATTTTGATTTTTGATTTATTAAATATTAAATAACAACATTTTATCTCATTTAGATCAGTTTGCACCTGCTTGACCATCAATGTAAAAAATACCAACAGTTATAAGAAAATGACGTGCCTTGTGACAATCATTGTCACTAAAAATATAATCTGACAAAATGGTGGGAATTGTGATGTCACAGGATGTGATGTCACCGCCATCAAATCGTGACGTCACCGCCAGAAATGGTGGGATTGGATGAGAATGTATACTACTAACGTGCGCTCGCTCAGTTGCAAGGAACACACGTCTGTTTTGAAAGTGCAAAAACTGGGGCATTTAAAGTTCCTCTATAAATTGCTTATATATTACTAAGTCCATGTTTATTAAAAGGAACTTTTCTGGAAATACAAAAAGTCATACTATGCTACTCAGAGCGCAGCAAAAATTCTTTGCTGACTTCTTCCCGCTTGCAATCTCTGATGGCTTTGCTTGGAGCTCGCACAAAACTCGCATTAAAGAACGTTAGCAGTGTTTTTCTGAAGAACCCGATCAGGAATTGCCAAAAATCAAGACTTTTGCGACCAAACTGCTTTTAATTTATACGTAGGACAATAAACAAATTTATAAGGCAAAAAACAATCGGAACGGCAGAAAAAACAACCACTGCCGGGCATCATCTACAAACACAATCATGCATCCACGCAGGAAAGAGCTGCATTTCATCGTTCCGAATACGAAAAAAGTAATTAAAAAAGAAGGCAAGAAAAAAGAAGGCAACAGTAATCTCACCCAAAGTGATGTAAGCGGCGCAAAGCATTGTGTGTGCCTGCACTAGGTGTAATCATAGTGGGCAGAAACTCAAAGATGCAAAGCGTCATTGTAAGCGGAATAAACTGTAAATATTTATTAGCAAAACATGGATGTTCCTTGGAATCATTTTAGCTTGCTTTTGTATATTTTGATTTCAAAAATGGAGGCAGATAAAGTGGCACAACAAAATTTTGGAGCAAAATAGTTACATATGAAAATGCAGAAAACGAGCTGTGTTTAATAAAAGTTTGTACTTGCCAAGTTAGAACGATGGATAGACAATGAATTGCCCACATATAACAAATGCAAGAACGATTTCCTTGTAGTTCTAACGACTGAAACGTACATTACTCGCTGCAGTGTCTAAACTTTCTTAGGGTGCAAAAAGCGTGAAATGGCTATGTCTTTATTTTGTACGAGAGTTGGGTGAAAAAAACACAAACTGATGTTCATCCCCAAAAAAGGAAAGAAGCTGTCCATCGACAGCTAGATCAAGGTTTATCTGTGGCAAAAGCGTAAAAATTATTTAGAAATAACCTGTCATAACATTTTTTAGTTTGAAATATTAGAGTTTATTTCAAATGAGATCTACGAAACTGTAAAAGGTTCGTACAGTACTTTCAAGGTAAAATATTTTAACCTTTGCAAAAAACAATTGACTGGTATGGAAACACAGGATTAATTATTTCTGCGTAAATTTCAGTTTTAGAACTCATGCTTATGCAGTCGGTTTTTCTTTGTTCTGTTTCCAAAATGAAATTGTTAAGCAAAAATCCTTGATTTAAAAAACTGAAGACCATTGGCATTTACCGAACTCTTGATAGCTTTAAAAAATTGGATGAACTCTGTGTAAAAGACCTTGTCAAAATAGCTCAAGAATTGCGCTCAGCTACATACCATGGGTGATGCAAATTTCAATGCTTATTTTATTTTGATTCATTTTGTTCCTTGTAAAACTTCAACGCTTCCGCGAACAACTCTTTCACCCCCTGTCCAGTGCGTGCGGAACACCGGAAAAACTTCTGAGCGCTGAGTTGACTCACAATGGTCTTCTCCCGATCCTCTGGTATGATCCTATCGTGGGCATCCTGGTGACCTCGCAGATCCTCTTTGAGCGCCACAACCCATCGTGGAATATGGGTAGTTTTGATTCGAAGTTGCTTAGCGACGTTCCGCAACAACTGCGTCAACTTTTGACAGGACGACAGGTCGTCGATGGCAAAGCAGAGCAGCACGAGGTTGATGATTTTGCGTGGTTTTAGGTCACTGATCTCAGTCATCAGTTTCAGATTATACCGGACACCGTTGATGATCACAAGTTGCTTGTTTTGCTGAGGAGAAAAACGTGTTTGTAAATTAAATAGAAGTCAAATAAAAGCTCTCGGTTTTCTGTAATATTTCGAGGGATCAGGTGACTGGGCTCTGCTTTCGTCTTTTTGCAATGATTCAAACTTGCACATATCTGTGTTCAAGTAATTTCCTCGCCAGTAGTAGCGACAATCAAATGCGATCGTCTAAGAACGATGTATTTTTTTGTGTTGATCATCGCAACTTGTATTGGGATTTATTAAGCTCATGTTACTTTTGCAGTAAGTTTTGAAGCTTCACTGAACGCATTTAGTTGAGTAAGACGTAATTTCCAGTTTTTATTTTCGCAGTTGGCGTTGTGTGACTTTTCACTACAGTTTCGAGGTTGTTTGCTTTCTTTGCCCTTGTTTTAGCCTTTCAACGTGTCACCTGTTAGCATAGCTTGTAGATGTAAGGACTGACGATGCGCTGTGTTACACAAAATCGATTTCCTATAAAAAATTTGCGATTGATACCCTGCTTGTTTCACCTGAACAGAAATATATACAAACTCTTAATCGTCATCAACATGTTCTCGAAAACTGTAAACACATTTTAATGGTTTGGGTAGAGCTTTAGGTGTCTACAGGTACAGACTAAACTGCCTATATGCAGAGAGTGTTTGCATGTAGAGCTTTATTTACAAGAAGCTAGAAGCTCTACACTAAAAACACTAACTGTAGACAATGTCTACAGGTAAAGTTTACGTTTTAATAGGTAGAAATTTGAGAGTTCAAGTTCACTGCAAAATCTTTAACAAACAAATGCCATGTGTCCAACAGAGTGGAGCAGCACAAGGCTGGCAATATAACCCTGACAGTTCAAAAACGAAAAATATAATATAAAGGCGTGTGTCTCCGAAAGACTGGAACACGTACAAGGCTGGCAACACGCACCGGGAAATCGCTGTGAGTTCCTTATTAGCAATTTGAAGTGAAACCAATACTCCTCAAAATTTCTTAACAAGTTTCGCCACGGAAAATTGCCGGAAATAAGCAATGAATTTTTTCGAGACAGCTCATCTCTTCATTCTTATCAAACCAGATTTGCTAATAGGTAACATTACTTTATTCAACGAGTTTCAAGCAATACCGAAAAAAAATTCAATTTACTATAGGGGAGCTCCCCTCTGGACTAAGGTGGAACAAGTTTTTAAGGCTGTACCCTGACCTACGTTTTGCAATCAGTTACAAGAGTTCGTAATTTCTCACTATTGAGTAAGCAAAATAAAAATTCATGTTTTTTGGCTCCTATTAGATTTCATTAAGTTATGCTTTCATTTCTTGTATTTTGTTTCTTTGTAGTTTTTGCTGTTTTGGAACGTGTGAGTTTGTGTTTTGCAGCATTACCGTTTATCTATTGGTCTTGCAAGACGCATTTAATAGGACATCTTGACCAGATAGGATTTGTCGGTGTCCTAACTTCATAAAAATGAAATAACCAACTGCACCGTAAAGACTGTATTTTTGGTGTTTTGCTATCAAACGTAGTGCTTCCTGGGTATTTTATACTTAATTCGTCTTTCTGTGGATATGTGCAATTCACTCATAGTTGCGATCCATCAATACATCTCAACCCATCTCAGGGCGGAAGGGGTACATGTCCCCAAACGGTTGGACAAGGGGACACAATATTTTTTGTCAACTCCAACATTGGCATTACCGATTGAGGGATCGCAACTACTTGTGCTCTTCTCCAGATTCTGGGATGTTCAGTTGGCGCAGCAGGCAGTGAGGAAATCGCATAACCGAAATTTGAGGGCTGGCCCGGCGAGGAACATGAACTCCGGGAAAATACAGAAAATCTAAACACGGAGACTTTCCTGGCTTCAGGTGCTTGAGGACGGCAGCAAGCTTCTCGCCTCGAAGGGGCCAGAGTTACTATTGCCCTCAGGTGCTGGGACCTTACATAGGTCGGACAGCTGCTTGTTGATGAGCCTAGTGGACTCGTGGTTCCCGGTCTTGTGTGCGCCGTTCTTCACGAGCCGTGAGGCGATGGAGATTAGGCACAGACGAGAGGAGTGTCCAGACCTGCCAGTGAGTTTATGGATGGTGCTACATGCCTTGCAGCAGAAATGCGAGAAGTCGATGGAATCGACAGCTTCTTCCCATCTCTCCTGCCTCTTTTAATCGAATCGTATAAGTAGGGCAGTTGGTGTTCACTCACGTTGAAAATCGAACAAATGTTGGAGGTCCGATTCGCGTACGGCAATGGTACATTTCCAAAGTGTTGTGTCTTTTATTAATTTTGTTAGTTGTTGCCCTGCACTTTCAAAAATATTGTGTCTGCAGCCGTAGTGTAACCTGACTGCAATTAAACTGTTTCCAGGGAGAATAGAGGCAACAATTGCGAAATCTACACATAAAAAGAACGACTTTCGCCGGCTAGGGAGACATACGACTTAGCCGACCTTCGTCCAGAAATGGAAAAGTAATATTAATCTATGTTGATTTGCAATACGATTTTAATAAAAAGTGTTTATAAAAAATGTATACCATTACCCGACGGATATTCACCTCGCAACAGGGTGCTATACACCACTGTTGCAATAATGCATCTATTTGAAAAATATCAAGGGTCTCCTGACTGCTCACGACTTTTTAAACAAATAACGCGTTAAAACATGACATGAACGGTTTACAGTTTTCGAAATATGCAATTTACCACTTGCCTTCTCCGTTGGTTTCGAAGCATCGCCGTTCACGTATTGATTGATCAACCAGTGCTTGCCAACACCGCTTTCTCCAGCAAGAAAGATAGTGATGGCCAGCTTTTTTGACTTAGATTTTGATGATTTTGGAAGCTACAAATACAGCAGTTAACAAAAACGTTGCCTTTTTGTTTGTCGCTTCTTTAACGTATCAAATCATAGTTGTAATATTGAGGCTGAGAACTTTGAATATTGTTGTTTCGCAACCTGTTATAGCATTGTGTTTGAAGCTATTAACTTTCTTCAGCTCATAGAGGTTGTCCCAGCCTGTAGCATACGTCACAGATGAACTCATTTGAATGACATCGGTGCTCTACTACAAAATCGAGAACTTCTCCAGGTTACCAAATGGAAACGTAGTATTAATCTCGGTTGTTTTGCAATTCGAGAAACGGTATAATTTGGTGCCTTAGCACGTCTCTCGATCCTTACTGTCACCTGTACACTGTTGTTTTGCTGTTTAATTTACTTTTTGCATTTTTTTTAATCTGAGGGTTCCAATAACGCAAAGATAAAGTCTCATGCTCAATCTTTCTAAACATACCAGTTTCCTAAGAGAGCTTTTGTGGGTTTGATGTTGGTTTTGCTGTGGATCCTGTGGTTGATTGGAAGAATGAGGCTGTTGTGTTGCCAGCAGCTGCTGCTGGTGTCGATCCGGTTGTGGGATTTCCTCATAGCGCATGTAACCCTCGGTTGACTCCTCCTGGAGGTCCTGGTGTTGCAGGCGATATTCAATTTCCTGAACTTCTTTTTGATACTGCGATCTGAGATTGTCTGGGAGTACACCTGTAATCATGCCAAAAATTACGACATTCTCAAAATTAAACACTTTCGTTATTCTATTCATCAGCAAAACAATTAAATAAATATACGTGACGCTTTTATGCGTAAGTTTGACTGCTGATAGGACGTAGTCTGGTTGATGAGGATTCTTGATTATAAACTTTTGTGCAAAACTTTTGTAAAACGTTAAGTTTTCAAACAGCGTTTGAGACACATGTTTGGTGGTTGCTGACAAATGTGCTCTTACAGTAACAACGCTATCGCAACAAACATTTTACTACAATAGCAGACCAAAAACGAGACTTCGGAAACGTCTCATACTCGTTTGCATGTAATTGGTGATTTTAACTGACCATCACCCTGATTTTTGTAACTGTTTCACCAGATCTTCCTGACGGTGACGTTCAACTTTCAGGAAATGCCACGCTAAACTGATCGCTTTGTGAAATTAAGCATTGATCAATTTAAAACGTTGAAATAGATCAAGGTTATTTTATTTTCACCTCAAGAAAAAGCTCAAAGATCTTTGAAGAAAAACTCTTAGCAAAGTAATTGCTAAACGTTTGCGGTATTTTGCAAAGTACCACCAAGGATACTTCGCTACTCCAGGATTTTTTAACTCTTTCTCAGTAATTTATGTGAAAGGTTTCAAAAAGTGTCTCTTTTTTTGAGAGGATTATACCTACAAAGCAGCTCCAGGAATTGTGACAATGTTAAATGTAGAAGTGTGTTCTTATAATGCACTGGAATGGACGGTGACAAATTTAAGTCAAATGAAATTATTCTAAGTAACTTGCTATGTCGAATTGAATTAATCCAATGAAAATGACATTACAATCAGGATAGCAACCACTTGGAGGCTCTTGCCGGCTCAGCACTCCTGATTTCTTTGATTTTTATCAGGGCACCAAGCGAGATTCATTTAACAGCACAGCGATCGAGGTTTCTTCAGTTTTTATCTCTAGGTATTGTTCATTTCATAGTGTTTTATGTATATTTTGTTTTTTTTTCTAGTTCTGGCATCAGCAAAAAATGTTTGTCGTTTCATTTCTGTTTGGCACTGGCATCCACATTTGTCGCAAAGTGAGTAGCAATGGAACTAACCTTATAATGAATATCATGGCCAAAGCAAACGATACAAATGACATATTACAAACGTTTCGGTAACTCCTGTTAGCACCATCAGTGCATAGCATGGAAGTAACAATCATTAAAATTAAATCGAATAAAGGATATCTGGACGAAGTCATTGCTCAAATCAATCCATTTGGGATTCCTACGAATGTAAGAAGACATGAAACATTCCAGTCAAATTTTGAAGAATAAAAATAAAATCTACGTGTTTGTTTGGGAGTTAGATATGATTTCATGAATTAACGTTTCATTTTATTTGAATAATCATCTTTCCACTGCGGTTTCCCCTGCAGCCGGAGCTGGACCTAACGTCCTGATCACGTTTTTCTTTGCGACTCTTCGGGATGAAGGGTGTGTTCTTTTGATGGTTGGTAAACTCAGTGACATAACGCTTGTCTGGGATGGTTTTTAAATTTTTTCAAAGCAACCATCTTCCTTCACAGACGTTGTGCCACTCCCATTTGGGGACATTTCAGATAGATATTGAACACAATGACTTATAAATATCTATGTAAGCCTGATTTGCTGTTAGGTCAGTTGTATTGCTCGAAGCAGTGCAAGGAGAAATTTTTCACCAAAAGTCTTCAGCAACGATATCAAAACACTCAGCAACAATGCAGGAACACACTACAGCTGCACTTTTTACCTTGTAATTTTTAAGGTGGGAAACCTAAAACTCTTTGAAATATTGTTTGATTCAGTAAATATTTGCAAATTTAAAGTGTTGAAAAATAACTAGGAAACTATTTTCAGGACTCCTTTCCTTCTATTTTAATGAAACCAAGTGGAACAGCAAAATCAACTCTTTCAGCAGTAAAAAATTAATTGATGTAACATTGGATGAAACACGTGACGGAGAAAAGATAATATCTGCGTTTCATGGCTTGGTGGCACATTTTTTCCTTTTAGAAATTAAAAACTTAGAAATGAAAAATTATGAAGACAGATCACTGAAACTTTTTCAAACCTTGAAGATACTGCTTGAACAAACGAAGTGCCTGCATCGGATTCATGCTGGCTACATTCAGCACGGAACCTCCAAAGAAATGGCCTTGGCTGTGCTGACCACGACTGGTTGTGTGAATACTTATTCGAGGATGTCCAGCAGGTTGGTGAGGGTCTGCAGCTGTTGGGGAAGGTCCGGCTGTGTTCGCAGCAGCGTCCAAAACTCTCCATAAAAATTCTGCATTTGCAGGATACCGTGGCTCGGCATTCCCCATTTTTTGTCGTACATTTAAGGCCTAAGAAAGATGCATTAAAAACACACAAAAAATGTTTAAGTGTAGCGGCCGGTGCACCGGCCTCCAGCCTAACATGATTATCGAACGCAACGCGCGCGACACATCCTATATATAGGCACGCTCACGTCCTATATATAGGCACGCTTTTCTTAAATTCGGGCTTACCAGGTCGGAAAGAACCCCCTTTTATTCCGGTACTAGAGCATTTCTCCACCAACCAACCACCGTGTCTCAACCCGTACCTTCCGTCGCACTGCGTAACTGAGCACCTGCCGCCAGGCTTACCCCATGCGTTCATTCATCGATTTCGAGCCACACGTTCAGGCTGCGTGTACCCACCGCGGGGTTTCTCTTGTGGCAGACACCCTCCGTTCGTCTTGTCATTTCGAACGAAATATGTTTTCCATACTCGACGACATGACGGCCCGCCTGACCCTGCCGTTCCGCTGCTTCCGAGTTAGCTTTCCCACCTCTCGACTACCCTCCCGTTAACTCCCGCTGGGCGCGCTAGTGCCCGTTTTCATCGCCCCTGTTTTTTTCACCAGACAGGATTCACACCCAGTCTGCAGTAACTTGTCTTTTTCTCGCATACTCTCAGGGACCCTGGCTTGTCGCCCACTACGCTCCCCGTCCTTTTTGTTACTCTCATCTGCTTTCTCACCGTAAACCGTTCCCCAATGGATTTTTACGCGCTCCGCTCACCAGTCTGCAGCACAGCACGCGTCTGCGTCGCTGACCCAGTTGCCGGCCATGGAATGGGTTGGCTTCGCTTCCTACAGCCAGAGACCGGTCATCCAACGCCCTCGGCGACGATCGCGGGCGATCGGCCGTCAGGTTTTCTTCTTTCTCGGAGCGAATTTTCCTTTTTCCGCGGGACCATTCCCCGTGAGCTTTTTCTCAAGCGCTCGTTTATCGTGAGACGTCGACGCAGTTTTCCTTAGGAAAGCGCCAACGCATCCGTGCGGTTCGAGCTCTGTGCCCACGCGACCGTACCCATGCAGTATGCTTTACGTACCACTTGTGTCGCCAGCGCTGCGAATGCAGAGAAAACTCCTCTGAGCCGCCGGATCGCCGCTCGAGCTCGGCCACTGGCCTCAACCTCGCTCTATTGTTTTTAACCTTGGAGCACGGCTACTGCCCTCCACGCTCCGCACGTATTGTCGCTCATGACCTTCCTCGCTCTTTCTGTTGTGTTATGCCCCTTGGCCACCGGCCTTTCCTCGTTTTTTTTGTTTTGCCTTTCGCTATTCCCGTCCTACGTCATTCGTTTATCGCCTTATGGAGTTCAGCCACCGTTTACTTGCTCCTCTTGTGCATTCGCGCATTTTTTTCGCTCGCACGCGTTTTAGTCGTTTCTTTGCTGCCCCTTTATTCGTTCACTTCCTTCTGTTTGCGTGTGATGCTTTGCCCCGTTTCCCGATGCGTTAGCTTGCGGTGTCCGGTCTCTGGCCTTTTCACGTCGCTTTTCCCTGGGGGGGCGCACTCCTGCAGCGGCTCGTGCACCAGCCTGCAGTTTAACATCGTTATCGAACGCAACGCGTGCGACACGTCCTGCATGTAGGCACGCTCACACTCCGCATTCTCTCTCTTTTCTCGGAACCAGCAGAAGAAAACGTGACGCGATAATGTAACTGGACGAGTTTTTCCTTGATTTTGCACGTTCCTTGCATGAGAGCCAGCAAAGATAAAACTGCATGTTTTCTGTGAAGATGAAACCGCGAGTCTGCCTGCGAGATAGCCAGTTTGAGATAAAAAACATGTGCTGAGCCGGGTTTCGTATCAACGTTTCCACTTCGATATCCTGAGCTCGTCGATTCGTCGTTTTGCTTTCACGTAATACGCCAACTGACGATAGTTAACGTTTCTGGTTGCTTGCAAGGCGAGTTAAACTGGGAAGTCAGCAATCAAGAAAGAATTTCATTATCGCAGTCGTGATCAGGGGCCGAACCACGTCGCCACAAACTCTCTATGAGAAATTTGGAAATGTTTTGATGAAAATCAAGTTCAATTTGATCTTTTTCTGATCTTGTGTGAAAAGCTTTCATTTACTACGTTTACATGGTCAGTTTTGCGTTGTCTCGTTACCGTATATGGATAACGAGTGGTCTGTTTCTGAACGTAATTTGCTGAGTCAGCCCCCTGAACAAGCCAATGCGTTGGCCACCACGACAGGAAGACGTCTCGTTATGAAGTGTACGTGGCCTCGTTCGCGCAGTACTAGGCTGGCACCTAGCACAGCTGGCATTCAGTGCCTGTCTCCAGATAAGATACGACTGCACCGTTATTCATATTAGTGTGTTGAGTTCAGTTTTAGAAGTGTAATACCAACATAATTACCAGTCGACAAGGCACGTCGGCGAGGATGGGTAGTTTTACAACTGATAGCAGCTTAGGTTTTGGGTTGGCAGTGTTGTTAGGATTTCTTATTTTGAAGGCAAGAATCTTAACCAAATGTTCAGAAATCACCCCTGCCAAAAAACGTTTGCTTCTGCATTTTACATGTCATTAGTGGTGATAGAAGTAGAAGATAGCCTACTACAGTAACTAAAATATACTTTTTGAAATGTAGGCTATCTGCCAGTTTTAGATATCCCTTAATGTGTAGAAATAAAACATTACTGAGAAGATGCTTATTCATTATAAAGGCTGAAAGCTGTGCACAACAGAAGGTCTGTTTAAATATTTTAAATTGGCTACTGATCAGCTGGGGGTGGCTTGGCAGTGTTAGGAATAGTTGTTTTGGAAGTAAGAACCCTTGTGTATTGCACTAATCTTCATAAATCCGGCTTGCAAAATTAGGGCAACTTTCTGGCATCAGTGGTGATAGTAGTAAAAGATATAAGTATTTCACTAGCTCCTTGAAAAAATGTCACAGGATATATTTAGTATAACAAATACTGAATGTTTTGTATTCGTCATGTCACATCAGGCTGTATGTTTAAGTATCAGGGTAAATTAAATATATTTTGACTGATGAAAAGTTCCACCTAGGCACTTGCAGACACATGCAATATTAAGGGGTACTCTCCAAAATGTTTTTCAGCATTGCGCTCAGGAAACCTGTGTGAAATTTGTATGACTGTATCTTTGTACATGTGACATCAACGCATGCTGTAAACGTCAGTGCACGTCTGCTATGGATGGATTTTACAGGGTGCAGCATGATCCATAATTCACAGCACCAACTTCATGAGAGGCATGAACAGCAATTGCCAAATTCGTGAAATCTGTATATCAGTGTAGATGCTTTCCAACTCCATGCAACCCTTTGTTCACTAGCCTGCACAGTGGATGTTTACCGACGCGTCTGCCACACGTGAATGACTTCAGACATGTAAGCCGAACGGTACAATGACGTCAGAACGGGCTGTCTTGTTTTGGCGGACCGTCGCTTGACATGTAAACGTAGTAAATATGTCTCTTTAAAATATCTCTGTTTCTCTCTACTCTCTTTTTTTCCTCACTTGTTAATTGAGAAATTACTGTCTCGTCCTTAGTGATTCTGTACTTTGTTGTCATAAAACAACTTGTTGCATTTAAGTGCATCACAGATTGTTCATGTTTTACAATTTTTTCAAGACCCTTTTTAAAATTATCAACCCCAATATCAACTTCGGTCCAGTTCGGAGAGTATGAAGAGCTTGTACGGTCACTAAAGAGCCAACAATGATGACAAAACATCTTGTTTTTCTCTGCTGAATATATCAACCATGATCTTTTTGCTTTTGCACCATTAGGCAAGGTGCGATGGTGCCAGTTGGGGAAAAGCGTCTTTTATCCTTGTCCTCGGGAAAAGTGGAAAAGTTATCATTCAGCCCAGGTTGACACACATCGTGTAGCACAATGCTTCTCACTAACATGCTGTTTGTGGGTCGCACAGC
>Ga0210059_1013749_pt1 | contig 12064 bp, 3 predicted proteins | sample Ectturendosymbi2_FD_188042 | JGI IMG/M metagenome (GOLD analysis project Ga0210059, IMG submission 188042) | Ecteinascidia turbinata endosymbiont from Florida, USA - Sample 2 (SPAdes) (version 2) | ecosystem: Host-associated > Tunicates > Ascidians > Unclassified | place: Key West, Florida...
TGACCCTATATCATCCCCAAAGTGAAACAACCAAATGTTTTTAATTTGCATGAATACATGCTTCAATAATATGCTCCTAAGTTAAACATATGATATATTCATACGCCAGCAGCGAATATGGTAAAGGTAAAACCAACCTGGAGCCATAGGTGTTAAAAAAAGAGCAAAAACCTGCTTCTTTTCAGCATGTTTGCTGCCAGCGTATGAATATATCATAGGTCTAAAAATCAGTTGAAATCAAGTAGTGTTCACGTATCATAGCGATGACATAACTCCTCCACTGATTGTGCTAAAGAGCTGTTCAAACCCACAAAATACTGAGCAAGTCTCAAGGTCTAAAATGAAAAAAAATTTTTTGGTTTGTTATTCTTGGGACTAGAATAAAAGAAAATCATCATCAGGCCCCTAGAATAAGAGAAAATCAGGTCTCTAGAATCAGAGAAATTGGGTCCCTACAGGTCCATACCAGGTACCTAACATTTTCCTTAAAAAAAAACCTGGGTTTTGGTTTTTCAAGTTTTTGTGAGTGGCGTCATGAGTGAGTAGGTTTTTGGCCATTTTGGCTCATGTTACCTGGCCTACGGCCTAACTGCTAGACGGAAGTATTTCGCTCAGGTTTTCATTGGAAACTAGGCTAGAATCTGAGTCTTTTGAACCTTTGATTGACTTTCTAGCATTTCTGTTTTAAAAGTTATGATCTAAAAACAACAAATTAATTATATACCTATTTAGTGGATTAACTACTTGTTTTGTTGTTTTTAAGTTATAACTTTTAACCTGAAACCGTAGTAAGTCATCCAAAGCATCAAAATATAGCCTAGTTTCCAATAAAAACTTCAGTGAAATACTACCAACAAGCAGTTTAGGCCCAGGGCCAGATGAAGTGGGCCAAAAAGACCTAAAACTATTCCACTTATGATGTCACTCAAAAAATCTGAAGACCAAAACTAACAATTTTTTTTTCATTGCAGACTCAAAGACTTGCTTTCCAAGTCTTATGAGTGTTTGAACAGCTCTTTGGCGCAATCAGCAGTGCTGTCTCCAAGACACATATAAACGGCTTGATTTAGGCTGAAACTAAAACAACTACAAGAGTGTTAAAAAACCCTGAAAAATCGTTTTTTTGTAAAAATGCATGTGTTGTTTTGTTTTACATCCCAGGCTTTTCTCCTGCTTTCAAGGCTTAGTCACTAGGGAAATTATTTGAATTTTTCCAAACAGACGGGACATTGCACCACTGGACCTCACAAATTCCTTGGCAATATCTTCACAGCAGAATTAGTACAACTACATTATTTTTTATCACAAAGTATTGGGGATGACAAAAGATATCGTGTCTCCCTTATACAAAAGTTGGGGCGGCATATTCCCCTTGTCTCCCTTAAACTCAGTCCCTGGTACGCACGACTAACATTTGCAGATTTTCGGAGTGTTCGAAGACCCAAGTTGCTACTGTCTAATGCAAATTCTCAGTCCCATTCCTCATGGTGTGTCACCCTTCAACTACAGTATATATAGCAAGTAGTCACCCTTCAACTACAGTACAGCAAAACTCCCATTGCAATTCTAGAGAAGTTTGGCAGCACTAAAAGTTTGACTGGAACTTAAAGTGTAGAAGTCCATTCGATGCCTAGATTAGCGCAGATTAATTTTTAAAAAGCTTGCATTAAAAATGAATTGCATTATGTTAAGCTACATTTATGGCGTTATGAATATTACAAATGCAATCACTACTCACTAGTGATGACAACTGTCGCTGTGAAGCAGTGGCGGGTAACATCTTAAAAGGATTCTACTTTTCTCAACTTGATGTATTAGGCTATGGTTGTGCTGGTTTATACTGTATGCAAGCTAAAATATCGTGTTCGTGGGTTAAGTTAATCGACATTTTCCACGAGGCATGATAAAGATAATCGTGATTTCACAATCCAAGCTGTTGCAACGTGAAACCAGTGTTTGTGGATGTTGAACACAAGTTACAGAAGCGCTACTCCAGCATTTCACAAATATGTTGAAGTAGTGATTTGTCGTTTGGTCTGATAGCAGCGCAGTAGTCAATATTCATTGGCATCACAATTGCTGTTGTCCGCTTGATAAAAACTACCAGCAAAAGCAGTGTTTGCAAAAACGCAACTTACACAAGTTGAAATCACAGTGTTTCTGATTGGATCAGAACTACCGCAGCATTATTGCACAATCATCAGATGCATTAATGCGCACATGTGCATGTTAGCTATTGTCATGGCGACTTGTTCTTATAGAATTTGCTTCTGGCGGATGGGCGGTAGTTGCTTATAGCGAAATGCTGCTTTTGTTTGGGCTGGGTCAGGGGTCACCAACGTGGTGCCCGCAGGTACCAGGTCACCTGCAAGGACCATGTAGGTTGCCCACAGGCCTGTTCTAAAAATAACATTAGCATGATGAGTGTCTTCACATTAATGAAGATCAATAACAAAATAATTGAAGGTAAATTGAGCAAAATTTTTATTTCTGGAGTGTGTATCAAACTAATAGCCCTTCCCATTATTCGGTACACAAGAAGTAGCTCACAGTTTCAAAAAGGTTGGTGATCCCTAGGCTAGGTTGTAGATGACCAGCAGGCTGCTTGGTGAAAATGCAGATAAATTTTGATTTCTTCATGACAATCTTAAACTGTTGACATGGAAGTACTGAGTATTGACAAATGAGTTGAGCTGCTTCATTTCATACCTGTGCCAGTACTTCAGTTGCAGTAACTAATTTACTTTTTTAAGGACATGCAGTTATGTAACGTTACATTACATCAAAATTCCAAACTAGATTCTTTAAGACTTGATTGACTTTTCAAATTGACAACCCACTGAGTTGCAGAAGAGTCTGAAAGGTTGATTTGTGAAATATATGCAAAAACAAAATTTCACATGAGCTACCTAGTATAGAAACTGTTAGCAAACATACTATCACAGACCAAAAAAATTTACTCTTTTGGAAAATTTTCATTTTTGGCAATGGTTAATTGAATACAGTGTTGTACTAATTTTAACCTCCTTAGTTTGATGCTCTGTTTTGTACTTCCTTCTTCCTTTTCATTGTTCATATCTTTCAACTTTCAAGCAGTGTTTTTGCTTTTTTAAATTTAAGCACCATAGGCAGTTCTCTTACATTCAGTGTTCTGTTCTTATTGTTTTGTTAGTTTAACATTCTTTTTTTATTGATAGCACTGTTTTTTTTACTTTTTTTTGACCAACTTTTTTACTCAAAATTTTATCTGAAATCAGGCTATAATACAAGCCTTTAGCTAAGGTTTCTGGTTGAAAAGTGGCCAAAAAAGGCAAAAACATTAGGGAAATCCCTTAGGCCAAGGTTGGGCAAATAGCGGCCCGCGGGCCAAATGTGGCCCGCCACAGCATTTTCAGTGGTCCGCACAAGCAAAAATCTTCAAATCTGAAAGTTCCTCCAACTTCTCATAGTAAATATTAATGCTTAGGCTATAAACCGAGACTTGCTTCTGCTCTCATAAGGCACGGCCCTTCACTAAAAGCAGCCTTCTCAAAGTGGCCCCTGAGCAAAAATAATTGCCCACCACTGCCTTAGGCAATAATTATTTAAATTAGCAATGAGGATATTTTGAGACAACAATTTCCTCAATGGGAGTTTTCAGATGATGTATTGCACATGCCAATAGCATGTGTGCTCATCAAGTTATTACCACTCAAAATTTATGTCACGCATGAGTGATTTTGATGACTATCCATTTTCTTGACCCCAAAATTGGGGTAAGTACATAGATTTTTTAGAATTTTTCTTCACAAGTGAAGATAAGATACTTGAGACAACCTTTTGCCAAGTTTTTACAACAATGAAATGATTGCAGTGAGAATGATTTACTTTTGAAGTTAGTTCATGATGATTGTCTTACTAGTTGTTATACTTCATTGACCACAAAAAGTAGTCATTTTGTATGGTCCAAACCTTACCTAATTTTTTTTTTAATAATTCGTTGGAATCAACATAAAAAGTTTATCTGCTCATTAAATTTGAGGAAAATCTAAGATGGTGACTTGACTGGCTTAGACAGTTGACATGGAATGACCTTTAGATTAAGATTGCTGCTTACTGTATCATGCTTCTGTGTGTACTTTGATAAGAAAGTGAGAAATTATATCGTCTTTATCTTTCAAAGCTGTAGTCAATGTTGTTAGAATATTTAGATCTTTTGCAAGTTTTGTCACTTCCATGGCATTTTCACTATTAAGCAAAATAATAATTAATGTCATGCTTCTTCCATAATGTATCCCATAATGAGATACTGCTTCTTTTGTTCGACAATTTGTGCACTGCTCCACCAAGACTATCAATCACACCGTGACTGACTATAGTCCTAACATCCCTAATACTGTACAGTAAAACTCATGTGACAATTTGCTCCATTGCCGCTGATGGCACAATCCTTAATGCAATTTGCACATCACACATGTCACAGCTCAACGACTGGCCACTTAACTGTGTTCTTATTCAGTCATAAAAGATTAGTGTGGTGGCTCCACATAGATGAGATTATACTTTAAACTGTCAAGAATACTTGCAACTGTTGTTATAAACGAACAAAATATTCTGCAAGAATCAACAAAAAGCATTGCTATTTTAGGCGATGTGACAATGTAGCCAAAATCATCACAGCTGAACTCAAATGCACATAAAAGATAGTAATTCCAGCAGAAACAATGAAAAAGTGTCAAGATATGTGAACTGTTGTTATGGCCGAAGTCATAATAGGTGAATTCCACCATATATATGGTTGTGATATCAATTTTCACATCTCAGGAAAAGCAACACAAAAATTTACAAAAACCAATTAACAACGAGCTCAAAAAAATTAATCATTGGGTTTGTGCTAACAAATTATGTATCAATTATTCCAAAAGTAGTTTCATGCTCATGAACATTTTTGAACAAACATGACAAACAAATTTTTTAGTTTCTATTCAACTATAAACTAATATCAAAACAAAAACTGGCTTAAAATATCTAATCTTGGCCTTATACTTGATGAACTCAGTTTGAAGACTCAAATTAAAAAGTTGGTAACACAACTGCCAAAATCATGTGGAATGTTCTTTAAAGGTAGTGGCTGTAGGTTCACAAGCGGTGACACAGTTCGAAAAAAACACCAAGCTTGCCACCCTAGCGACACCATCATCATGGCAGTTGGGTAGACACATCTATGTCTGTTGCACGGATGGTTTTCAGTTCTGCTCAGGCAGTGAGTGTCTATTTTGCCGCTCTGCCACCAGCAGCAAAAAAGGACTACTGCCATACTGGAGCTATTTCACCATATTAGCCAAACCTGAATAGAATGGTCATGTGACAAGGAAAATACGCTTCAATTACTTAGTACATCCATGTCCTTGCTTGTCACATAACCAAAACCCTATATCTTAACCCTAATGGCAATCCAAAACCCTAAGCTAAATCTAAAATGTAAACCCATCACATGTCTGGTTTTCAAAATTTTTAACAAAAGTGCATCAGACATAATACTGCAAGTAATCACTCCCAACAAGAAAGTGTCATGTCATTTCTACTCACTAAGAAAATCAAAGCAACAATGCTGAGAACCAAACCCACAAACGTTCGCACAGCAGCAACAGACACTTCCCCACTACTTGTCTAGTTGTGATCCAGATCAATCTTAAATCTTTCATTTTTTATGTCATCATTTATTTAAGTCATGGATCATGTCAATTGGCTAAACCTGAAGTTTTTGATGTTATTGTAGTCTACTTTCATCAACTTGCAATTAATTTTTGCGCTTTGATTGATGTTATTCCTTTTCCTTCTGCTGCATTTGTGTCATTTCGTGACTGAGTAACAAAAATGCATGAATGAACCATAACTATTGCACCAAAAACCACCACCGTATGAGGTTAGCCTTGCATTTTCCTAACTTTTTCATTGGATGCGGACAAAGTAAGTATTTCTAAAATTTGAAAGAAACAGGAGCTCTTTGCCTGACTCGTGTGTGTCACAGAGATGATCGGATAGTGGATTTTTACTATCCGATCCTATCCTGTTTTTGAAAAATAATATCCGTATCCGATACGAATCTTGTTTTGGTTGAAACCATAATATCCGTATCCGAAAGCTATCCGAAAGTGTATTGTGATGCACAACATATATTTTTTGTGCTGTGTCTATTTTGCCTCATGAGGCAATGAGAAAAAAAACATGATATGCAAAATTGCTGTTTGGTAACATTGACTTGTTGGACTGAATTTTTAGTCAGTCATTTCAATATAAATGACATATTTTAAGCCAGTGTATTATTTTGAATGCTGTTTTGGTTCATAGACCAGCATTGCTATGTAGTTAGGTTTGGTTGAAGTGCAACAAGGGTAGGATTAATAAATGAAATTATGACTGTGAACTCATGGATGGCGTTAAAATCTAACCACTGTTACCAAAGAAATGGCTAATGAAAGGCTTGGTGTGGCAACACAACCGTCACTAGAAAGTCTTCTGTAGGGAGGCTTTACATTAGTGCAGTGGGGCTTGACATTCTGAAATTTGAACAAATATTACTGTTTTATAGTGCTTCGTATTTCAATTTGGTGGGTTTGGAGCTTTGTTTCGAAGAGAATAAGCCCACCAAAGACCCCCCGTGGACATGGAACTATGTGGCAAAACTTTAGCTTGCTTTTTAATGCAATTGACTCGGAAAACTCCTTAGGTTACGCGATATCATGTCAAGCTTGCTAGATATGTCAAAGTTTCTGTTTATAAGCATGACAAAGGCCCAATATGGCACAACGCATTCGGGTAGTGTCTATTCTGCTTCTTGAGGCAAAACCTGTGCTGGGACTATTTTGCCTTCATTTGAAAACAATTGGTTGAAGTGGTCATGTGACAAGTACAATACGGGGAGACAATTTGTTGGGGTTTAAGAGTTTATGGTTAGGGTTTAGGATCAGCGCTTATGGTCAATATTTAGTGGTTCAGTGTTTAGCGTTAGGGTTTAGCCTGCAGTTCGCATAATGCAGTGGTTTGCAAACTGTGGTACGTGTACCACTAGTAGTATGTGAAGGCTTTCAAGATGGTGCACGAATAGGCCTACTTTTTCTAGACAAAAATTGTATTCACAGCTATAATTTTTCTTCATTGGATTCTGTTAATAAATTCCTGAATTTCTGTGTTCTGCCCTTGTTGGTTTTGAAAATGGCCACAAAAATTCTCACACCCATTTTTTTCATATCGAAACTGCTTCCAAACTTTATATCGAATGATATTTGGCACCTTGACTTTTCCTGGAACAAGGTGGTACATGCTGACAGTACGGAAGCCACAAATGGTGCGTGATCAGGAAAAGTTTGGAAACCACTGACTTAATGCAAACAAGAAGCTGCTAACTGCTTGCCAGCCCTGAAACCATGACAACCATCATTCATGCATGTGACTGAGCTGTTACAGATGTCATGGTCAACTAAGCAGGAACGGAGTCGGAGTCTGAAAAAGTGACTCCGGCCACCTCTGCTGTGCACCAGAGCCAGGTTCACTGTTCTGGTGTCATGCAGTGGTGAGTTTGAAGTTCACTCATGGCCACTCCTTTGCCCGCAGGGGCAGCTCTGGTGGCCAAACTTGTGAACGGTTTGTTTTACTGTTGGTCTTTATTGTGTAACAATAAAATGGCAACATTTCTTCTAATGTTCACTTCAAGTTACGATATTTGGTGGTTTGCCGCATGTGACTGCTGAACACAGACATCTTGACAGGTGAAGCAGCGAGAAAATGACTACTGATGTCGGTAAGCAGGGATGCTGGAGAGCGGTGGCATTGACCCCAACCCCCCCGACCTTTCAAAAGAGGGACAACGGGGACAAAGGTGTCTTTTTCATAACAGCATCATAGGTTCTTTTATGGTTGATCGTGATCGAATTGAAACACGTTTTCTACAGTTTCTTTTGTTATTTTTGAGGTCAGCATTCTTGTTAAACAGTAGCAAGCATAATTGGCAACGATTTTTTGTTTTTCATAAGTTTCCATCGCCCTCAACGTTTTTACTGCCCCCCTCTGCCTTACTGACGTTCCGGCGTCCGTGATTAAATCCATACACAAAAAGAGCGACGGACGTGAATGCACTGGCTACAGGTGCAATTCTCTCCATAGCTTCCCAGACAAAGTGTATGCCAAGTTCCTAGAAAAAAGATGTCACGAAACAATTGAACCAAAGCTGGATTATATCCAGTGTGGCTTTCGTCCCGGCCGTAGCACTACAGACCAAATTTTCACTCTCCAGCAAATTTCTGAGAAATCCTGGGAGTAGCCTATGCCAAAGACGTCTCCAATTAACTGGCCTGCTTGGAGTCTGAATGCGGCACCACGATGATCTAATAAGTTGCATATGACAGATCAACATGTTGAAGCAAGACATCATTTCCCCTCAATAAAACGAGTAACCTATGAAACTCACGGAACCCACTAACCTGCATGTTTTGCGGAACACTAGGGTTCCGCGGAACCCCTGCTGGAGAACACTGCCCTAGGTCAGGGGTGGGCAATTATTTTGGCTCGGGGGCCAGAAGCTGTTTGAGAATTACTCACAAGATATTGGTTGTACTGAAGCGGAAGCTCAAACAGTTGTGTCAGGACTTGAAAAGGAACGCTTATTGACTGACAAATCAGCCTACGCCTTACAAGTCATTAGAAGCGTGAATTTTGACTAGGACCAAAGCTCCGTAAAAGTGCTGGAAGACAGTCTGCAGGAGAAGAATTTAGGATTAGAAATTATGGATGATAACCCAGTGTTGTTTTTAGTGTTTTAAACGAAAATTGTACAGCAAATGTCAAGATTCTTTTCAATTATATCGACCTCTTCTTCAACTTGTGAATATTAAATTCAATCGATGGCAAGTAACTGGTTTTGGAAATATTTAGTAAATAGTCCTACAAAAGCAGACACTTATGAGCACATCTATACCCTGATAGATTTGTAAACACACCGCAATTTAGACTGGACTGATGTAAAACGTTGAAAGTGAGCAGATTTCCAATTAATATAGTGAAAAAAGGTATAAAATGTATAGCGTTTGAAATTTTGATGTTTTTTTCCTATAAACAGTTTGTGGTCACAATTGATTTGTAAATACATCTATTATGGGGGAATGATAGTTAAACTAACATGTTTTCGCTAATAGTTAAGCGCGTAATGTGATTTTCATATGATGCTATTCATGTACTGATATTTCTAGCAATATAGTTGACTTTGAATATATAGTCGATTGAATCTTGTATACAGGGGCGGAGCCAGACATTTTCATTTGGGGGGGCCACTGGAGGGGCCAGTTTTGCATCAAGGGGAGCTGTCAATGGTCTGTGTAGGACTTCCAGAAAGAGACCTACACCAGCGGCATGACGTCACGCGGAAAATTTTGGTGGGGCCACTGGGGGTCCAGGCAAAATTTTGGGGGGCAGTGGCCCCCCTGGCACCCCCCTAGCTCCGCCCCTGCTTGTATATACGTCCGACAATTTGGAGCAGCAACCCTAGAAGAACTAATAGAAACTTGTAAATGATAGGATAGTGAAAAATAATTAAATATGCACAGCAAAATGCCCGCGATGCTATAATTAGTCTCATGATATATATGTACGATTTCAGTAAAACACCATCTGAATCATAAGGCAAATAGTATGTAATGATGTATTTCGTTTCAGAAACATAGATAAGCTAAAGAAGCCAGATTAAAATCGCTGCGAAAACAAACGAGATGATAAAAGAAGAAGTTAAAAATACGACGACAGTTTTTGAACATTTGCTTGAACCACCAGTTGTTTCCGTAACATCTGAGTCATGTAGCCATAACAGCAGGCCGTTCGTGGATGTCGACAAGACGACTCAAAAAACGTATTAAAAATGTTACGCCATGTATGCTTCAATTCAGATAACCCGCTTCCAATTTTGAAAACTTAGTTGAACGAGTTAAATTTGGATTTGACTATTTTTACAAAGTATCCAGTGTTATTTATGCACCTACAGCACCAAATATATGATGTGCTCAAACCTTCTAAATACTGTAAATAAGCATCTCTGATTTTGTTGAAGAATAGAAATGATTTTGTGTGGCAAATGGTCATAATGTGGAATATATTGGAAAATACGAAACATAGTCTGGGTACTTATCCTTTACTGGTAGAATTAATTGACAATCGGATCCAAAACATATAGAAATTTCCGAAACATATCACCAGGTCAGTCAGACGTGATGCTGCATATATGACACGGTCATCATTGTGCTGATTTCTGTTTGAAAAATATCTCAATTATTAAATTAATTAATAGTCTTGTTTTAATGGACGTGAATCTTCGTTCTGAATATTAGTGTTGACAATTTCATTATGCTGATACCGTTCTTCCAATTATAAACATTGTGTTTCATGGGTACTTTGAAAAATATTACTTTAATGGTTTTGGATGAGCGTGACGAAAGTGTCTGGAATCTCATACCCTGATTAATGTTCAATTTGTGAAAGGTAAAAGTTATCGCTCGAAATTTACTTCAGCATTCTGATCCATATTCTTCATGTTCCATTTTCAAAATTTTCACTTTGTTTCTTTTAGTGTTTGACTATTAATTCTTTTTCCTTTTTAAGAAAGAAAAGTATAGGAATTTAGGTTACATTTTAAAAATAAATAGAATTTTGAAAAGTGTTTAAGAAAGTGTATGAAGAAAAAGTCGAAGCAAATCAGGAAATCCAACACCTTTCATAAGAATTTTAAATTATTGCCCACTCGAGATGACTACAAGAAAAGTGGAACTATGTTATTATCCAGTGTTCAATGGAGGTTTCAAAGTCCCTACGAATGAAGAACTTCAACGAAAGATTGTTGTCTACTTCACACATCATCTAGAACTAAAGCAACACTGTGGAATGCTATTTCATCGTATCACCTCAACCATTGATAGAACCAGAAAGCTCAGATGGTACAGTTCGTCACTCAAGCATTGAACTGTACAATCTCTTCAAGAGGGGTACTCTTCTTTTGTCAAACGTGGAAAATGTACCCAAAAGCTTCATTAAAGTAGCTTATCGGTTTTGGAATGTACTGTTTAGTTGTAAAGTTCATGTACCCTATCCTGATTTCAGGGGTAGGCTAAGTTCCGACTTGATAAAATGGAGAAGGACTGTGGAAGAGTCTCGTAATACATTTTCCTCTCGATGTTTATATTTAAATCGTGCGACATATTTAACTTGTTCTTGCAGCGACTCTAAGATATCTACAAGGTCTAGCTGGTGGAACCCCGTATATTACGCCTTTGGCTCCTGCCGGCTGACGTAGCGAGGCAATAATAGGAACTGATTGCTTGCCCTCAGATAAGCTGGTACAACTGGACAAGGTTTTTATCTGTTGCGAACTAGTGCATGTGACGACCAAATTGCCGTTGGCTAATGGAACACAAGACTGATAAACCCCTACACATTTCTTCAAGCAGTTGTCGATGAAAATAGGACCGAACGATTTTAGGTTTCTGTCTGTTTGGCTTTGAAGTATAATAGGGAGCAGCTCTACCGGTTTATTTGTTTATTTGAGATTTCACCCGCATTGCTACCTTGGGATGTCGTTCCTGCTTTACGTTTTCGTGGTAACTGCGATGGACGTTCTCTGTAATAATTTGTTGATTCTAGCGAATCCTCGTCCATTGTGAGCTGTTCGTCACACCAACGAACACCAGCGGAAGTTATGCTGGAACTAAAGATTAATTGGACGTAAACCCTAAGACTCTAACACCAGACACAGAAGACACAAAAACACGAACTCTGCAAAAGTGGAAACAAGCAATCAACCATTACTCCAACCTTTATCTCTCAATTCTGACGAAACACAGCAGAAACCTTCAAACACGATCTGATACTCTGCGTTTTTACCTTACTTCAACTGATCCCTTGGCGACTGTCACCTTCTAAAGACCAGGCAGCCAAATATTTTTTTTAGTGATATGGTGGTGTAGTGGCACAAGCCACTACATGCGCAGAGGTGGTCAAAGGCATAACATCCCCGACGGTGTGAAAACCATCGGAAGCTTCCTTTGGC
>Ga0210059_1013750_pt1 | contig 12064 bp, 7 predicted proteins | sample Ectturendosymbi2_FD_188042 | JGI IMG/M metagenome (GOLD analysis project Ga0210059, IMG submission 188042) | Ecteinascidia turbinata endosymbiont from Florida, USA - Sample 2 (SPAdes) (version 2) | ecosystem: Host-associated > Tunicates > Ascidians > Unclassified | place: Key West, Florida...
TAGTACCGTACATCAGTGGCGTACGCAGAAAATTTCCGAGGGGGGGAAAAGTTTCGTCACAATCGTGTGACGTCATAAATCAACTTTAGCGGAAGTGCCGAAGGCGCGATCATTCTGGGGGGTCCGGGGGCATGACCCCGGTAAGATATGCAAAATTACACCTAAAATACGCATTTTTGTGCATTCTGGAAGCAAGTTTTAGTATAATGCTTTTACGAGACTTCTTAGCCGGTTAGACAGAAAACTGAACTTTTGTTTTCTGAGGCTCATTGAAATAAACCTATATGCGTGCTTGGATGTTATAAGTTTTAGACATGTATCGCTCATCGAATACGCCTATTGAAGTTTGTGGGCTCAAATCTCACGCCAGCCGAAGCTTTTTTCTGGTGTTCATTGTTACCTGCGTTAAGTTACTTAACAGCCACGTGTGAAGCAATTTTGTCAGTGAAAGAATGAAACCGTGAAATGAAAATCAAGCAGAGGAAACGTAAAGTAGTCATAAAAAATTTGCGTAGTGTGCATATGGTGACCAGAAAACAAAGTCAGTTTATTTTAAATTGAGGCCCTTGCCCCCCTCTTTGTTACGCCACTGCCGAATACTGTTTATACACTTTTATATTTTTAGGGTCTGAGGGGGACACTGCGCCATGCCCCACCCCTCTCCTTACGCTAGTGCTGTACATCCACTTGTTTTGTGATTTTTGAGCTGAGTTCATGTACTTTGGCTCAACATTAATTTACCAGGACAAAGAATTTCTCAATCTGCGCCCGCTCCGCATCCGCACTAAGTACAACCCTTTCCCGCCCAGCAGCAAGTTCAACCCACACCCGCCCCACACCCGCAAATGCGGGTACCCACAACCCTCGCGTGTAAACCCTTCCCGCGCAGGACTCTAACATACACCAGTCAATAAGTCAGACCAACAACTGCAGCTCCTGGTGCGTGGAGAGCACTCGTGCGCTTACTTAGGTAAGAACGACGAACTGGTGTCAAGCGAAATTTCTGACTTCACGCTTTGTGCGCATGCACAGAGTAGTATTCTATACATAAAATACGCTCAGATAACTTGTGATTAGAGCTTACGGTTTGGTGTTTTGCTAAATGTGTCGGGATACGGTTTTGGTTATGGTTAGACGAAGAAGGGGTCTAAGCCTAAGTCCAATATTTTTCAGTGGTTATAGTTATTTCCGTACTATAGCTTATTGTGGGTATCCGACATCTAATCAAAAAGTTTTAATTTACACAACACACATCAAAAAAGTTGTCGCCAAACTTTGTTCCTTTGCTTTGAGAACCAAAATAACTGACAAACAATAAGAATTGAGAATATTCGCAGCGGTCATAAATTTCGCTTGACATCGGGCGATTTCCACCAGGTCAGGTCACCACTCCTGACCTGATGGAAATCACCCGGTTCGTCGTTCCAGGATGTACCTCATTGAACGACAGTTTATTAAACGACAATTTATTAAACGACAGTTCATTAAACGACAATTTTTCAAGGGACAGTTTATTGAACGACCCTTTATCGAACAATAATTCAACGACAGTTTATCAAACGACAGCTTAAAGGTTTATCGGTGATGTTTAAAAACTGAAATAGGTTTATAGTAGATACCTGTTGCGAAATCCAAGTCAGCTTTTCTTCATATTTGCACATGATATTTGCTTATACGTTTGATATGTCAAACCATTTTTCAACAAATTTTCCAAAGAATAAAGCATGTACTATTGTCCTTATGAAAGCGTTTTGGTGTGTTTTTTTTCAGGACAGAAAATAGTTACTGAAAATAATCATAAAAGTTTTGACAATAAAAACTTATGCTGAAATCCCAAGTTTCAAGATGTTTATTGCATTTTTAGGCAAGATTCATCAAATTAGTATTACGTATGTGAATAAAGAGTTTGCAACTCCTCAAAACTTGTTTTTCAAGGTTTGACTTTGGTAACCGCTAAGGCATTTTGAAACACTGCAGCTATTTTATCTTAATACCGAGATAGTCATAAAGCAAGGTTTTATTGTATTTTGGTGGTGGTTATGAAGTGAGGTTCTACTGTATTTTGAGGGACCGTTTCGGTCCATCAAAACACTTTAGAAAAATCCAATTTTACTTGTATGACGTCTATGGATTTGTTCCAGAATAGCTCGAAAAATAACACCGACCTCTTAAGTGTGTATTGTTATAATAATCTGTTTTCTTTAGGTCTCTTTCAGACGATCTGTTTATGCCTCAAATAAGAATCAAAAGTTTTTAACACAACGGTAAGAAAGAGCAAAGAAATTATTCAAAATACTCCTGTTTATAGCGTTGACCATGAGATGCATCTGAATCAAAGTTGTATCTTGAGTTTGCTAAAGCAGTTCACTCGATGTCTTTACATAACTGTACAAAATGACCAAGAAAGACACTTTATCCTAGGGTACTTCTAATATAGATACGGTGGTGATGCCTTGAACACCGACGGCGATTGGTGTCATTTAACTGCAAGAATACGTCTCGCTTCAATCTCACAGCTTCGCAGGAACCTGTTGCGCAAGACCAGCATTTTCTTTCAACTCCATGATGTGAAAATAAACAGGTCAACTGGAATACATTGATGAATGTCTGCTTGACCTGTCAGTTACGCAAACAAAATTTGCAAATATTTGCCTAACAGCTGCCATTTATAATCCCACTTACACATCCTGACTCATACACGAGATCTTAATCGTAGAGTACTAGCAGGTTTCGTTTCACAATACGCTTTAAGACGCTGTGCTAGACAGCCCTGGGTTATTTCTGTCAGTTAGACGCTTTTGAACAACCGCCTTCGTACTCAATGCATATTAAAAAGCAGATTTATTAAGTAAAGCCAATTACGTGAGATATGGGTAATCTTTACTTTTGTTTGCAAATATTTGATAACAGTGTACAAAACGTGAAGGTAAATTATACACAACCATGCAATTTTATCTTTAGGAAATGTAACTGGTTCTTGCTACTAAATGAATGGCTTATCGCCAGACTTGCTCTTGCCACCTATTAGAGAAGTCATGAAGGCGCAAATTTTTGACCTGACGGAAAGTTTTGTTATGTATCTCAAACACTCCATTCTCATCATTAAACATTTTTGGATTCCGATTATCCGTCTTATGTGTTCTGGGGTGAACTTTTTCAAATTTGAGAACTGCCAGCGTTAAAACGGTTCTTTTCTCTCTCGGATATTCTTACACAAACACTGCTGTTACCAGTGTAGAGACACTATATACTTTAAATCAGTGGTTCCCAACCAGGGAGGAATTCCTCCCCTGGGATAAATTTCATGAGTCCAGGGGAGTAATTTCCACTTTATAGTTAAGTTACGTATCCATTGTAAGTGCTGTTACTTCTTTTCTAAGTTAACACTGGCTCTTTCAAATATATATATCAAGTTATATCACTTTGTATTTGTAAGTAATTTAGTGGACTATAACAAATTTTTGTTGACAAACTTTAGTGCCATTATTTGACAACGAATAGTTTTTGTCCCGCTTTCATTAATCAAGCTATCGTCGTCAATAAAGGCCATTGTTCCAATTGTAGGATTATGTTTCAACCCACAACGTGCGAACTGAGTCATCGCAAAATTAGCGTTTTAACCCTTTCAGCCACCCTGCTGAATTTGTGTAATAGGGGAGGAATGAAAGTTCCATAGGGGAGGAATGAAAAGCTCCAAAATGAGCAAAGGGGGGAATGCATCAAAAAATGTTGAGAACCACTGCTTTAAATCATTCTTTGGTGCACTTTGGGGAAGTGAAAACCTTCAATTCTTTGGCTTGACTGTGAAATTAGTTAAAGCTGCAAACCTACTGGTACAAGTGAGTAGGCCTCGTAAATGCAAACCTTTCTAGCATGCAACGAGCTCCTTGACCACTGAAAAACGAATAGACGCACATTTACTAATCAAGTTTTGTCGTAGAAATCAAACGTTCTGTTTAAAACGTAAATTTCGTGCTGAAATCTTTCAAAACAGTTGCTCAAAGATGTTGCTACAGATCCTTGTAGTAACTCTAACTTTGCTTGGAAGCAGCCAAGGGAGATCGTCTTCTATCATCCTAAAAGATAACAGATATGAGGGCATTGTAATAGCAATAAACCCATAAATTCCAGAAGATCCGAATTTGATTCAAGGAATAAAGGTAAAAAGCACTGGGGAATTTTTGCTTGGTTAATAATTGGTGGGTATCTGTCACAGATTTGGAATACTAAGATAAGGCCAGAATTGAAGTCATTCCGCACTTTCACTACAGTTGAAATGGCTTGTATTTGCGCAATTTACCCCTAAGTCTACCTTGAAGCTTATTTGTTCATATTGTTGTATGCCATTATGGATGCCTAGGCAATTTATCGACTTTATGCCTCACAAGAATAGTTTTTTTTGAAAACATTTTGCTCAAAAATATTGTTTACTGAAAAAAATATTGTTAGTGTGCAACCAGTGTTGACTATTTGCTTTGAAAACATTTTTACTAAACGAATTTTGCCTGTAAATTCTTGTCGTATGCTTTGTGGTGAACACCACTCCTTTGCTAACTAACTGATAATTAATAAAAATTTACCGATTAAGTATTCCTCCTTTGATATTTTGCGAAACAGTCCATTTTTAATTGTGATTGTAAAGTGCTAACAGAGGTACTGTATAAATGCATAGGTTGTACTTTGGCACATTTTGCGTCAATTAACGGATATACTGTGGATAAGAAAGTCGTGTGAACACTCGTCTTTTACCGGTTACTTGTACCACTACTACTATCCTCAAAAGCTTGGCGATGCTCATATATTTACTCCGACGTTTTTCTTCCCTGGAGGTATAAAAGTTTCAAAAAGCAATAACTACGCATTTCTTTTCCTGTTGCTTTCACGTATTTCACAACGGTGCTGGTAGATGTGGTGCAGATTTCTGGAAGTAGGACTTGATAGCACATTTGATTTTAGTGATATATTACCCTTTCTTTCTCAGCACCAGTGGCGTAGCCAGCCCAAAAATTTAGGGGAGCCAAAATGTTTGATTTTAGGCGAATAACGCTATTTTTTTGGAAAAACGCTTCTCAAAGCACAAAATATGTTATAAAAATTTGGGGGGATGGCCCCTTTGGCCTCCTCTAGCTACGCCTATGCTCAGCACAAAAAATGGCCAAGAATATTTTTAGAAAAACATTCGTAAACGCAGTGGTGTGAGAGTTTTAACTATTTTTCTTAGAAACAATAAACTATTGATGCAGATGTCAACATAGCCAGCCCAACCACTATCGATGAATATTCTCATTTTTGTAATAAGCATGGTGAACAAACTCACTACTTAGCTACAGTTGTTAACTTGGTCTTTAATCACGTGATTTGACCTTAATTTGGAAAATCCAGAATCATGAACTGCGAACGTTAGATTGAATAAATCAAAAGTGTTGTTTCAAACTAACTGATAGGCTACTACACGTTTGTGAATTTGCTCGACATTAGTTTGAGAGCATCAGTTTTAATTTTTATCATTGATTGCCAGTAGGAAGAAGCATACGCCTCGTTAGAATATTTGTGATTACACTGCAAAATGAAATGCCGATACTGTATATAGAGTAGATGCATGCGTTTGCGACACAGAAAAATGGAAAGTTGCCTAAAAGTCATTACGTTTGCCATCACGTACGCTCATTTAACGGTGAAATTACAAAAAATAGTTTTCACGTTATATTCAAATTGCATTCAGGATTTATGGACAAAGGCATCAAGAGCCTTATGGAAAGCAACAAAATCGAGCTTACTTTGGAGAAATTTCAATTATTGTACCGAAAACCTGGACCGGGAATTACAAAGATTCTCAAAAATTAACCTACTCGTCTGTAAGTCGAGTCCTAGTTCATCTAATGTGTTCCTAATAGTTATCAGAAACGCCAATCAATATTTCAGGTTTTCTATCTGGAAGTCAGATATCATTATCGGTTCAATAGATGACCCTTGTCATGCAGGTTGATTGCCAATTTTGGAAGAGATGTGTTTTCATACATTAAATAACCAATGTTCTGTTTGCAGGGCTGTTGCAAAATTCTTTGGCTAGGTCTCCCCCTGAATTTACCGGCAGTCTCCACATATAGCCTACAGTTACAGAGTCTTTTTTAGATGCAAACCAAGACACCAATGGGTAGGCCTACCTACGAAATTGCGAGCAGCAGCTTTTTCCCCGGCTGAGGAAAGATACACCTTTCAAAAATGATTAGATTTCACTGAAAACCTAGAATAAAGGAAAGGTTACCGCGAGTGAGCAATTATGTGATCAAGATCACAAAAGTATGAGTTGTAGCTGTCAAAACTTTTTAACAATTCCGCCCGTCTAATTACTAGTTACCTAAGAAAAAACAGACATGATTGTAGTGACTTTGACTACAAAATTTATTTGCGTCAGAAACTTTCTTGTGGGTCTTTAACGCTATCATTTTACAGATACTTCAAACAAACTTTTCTTATTTTAGAGAGAGCAAAATGTAAGGAGTTATATGTGTGAAAGTGCTATGTGAGGAATGCTGGGTGAATGAGCCTCGTCCAAATATGCTTCATTCTTGTTGAAAATTCATTTTGACATAACCATTGCCTAAAATTTCACATCTTTTTTTGCTTTCACAGGCTGATATTTTGGTTGTTAGCAGCACCCCTGATGGAGACGACGCACCATATAAGCAACAATACGGACCATGTGGAGCAGTGGGAGATTACATTTATATCACACCAAATTTCATCAATGGTTCGAACTTCATTGAAGATTATGGACCTAAAGGTTGGGTTCTTTTGTAATTGCAGAAATTGTAGGCTGCTGGTTTCACTTACTATAATTTTTTATGCAGGCAAGGCGATGGTGCACCAATGGGCTCATCTAAGATGGGGAGTATACGACGGAAGAGAAGGGGAGCCATATTATTACGACAGCAATAAAATTCTGCAGGCTACAAGGCATGCTTAACCGTTTTGCGTGTTTTATTCTTAATTGCTGTGTTTGTGAAAAATCAATATTATTTTGTAAGCATCAACAAAGCCGCAAAGCCGAAAGTAATTCAGTGGCCCCCAATCTGTGGTACTCATGGTAGTCATAATAGTAGAAGTACGTGAGGAGAGTCTTTTAAGTGGTGCACGGCTAACTTACCTAACTTGATAAGATTTATTTCAGATTGGGTGCTATGCATTATTTTGTCATAATCACTTTTATTTCGGTTTCACCCGTTTGTGATCCAGCACCAACGTCGTTCAACAAAAGCTACGAAGACTTTTCAATGACTTTTCCGCAAAGACTTTTCAATGTCGTACATTAGTGCATTGATGGTAGCAGTAGTAATGTAGCCTATTTGATAATGCAGCCAGACCTCGTGTGTCCGAACTCCGATTAACATCTCATTAAAACTATTTGTTGGGATAGAGGAAGATAGATGGACAGTGAAGTTTAGTAGAAAAAGTTTGGAAATCACTGTGTTAAAAGAATGAATTTATAATGGAACAGATATAATATTGCAATATTTCTACTGTTGATAAGATTTATGCTTATTTATTTTGCATCATTACAAGCTACCATTTTTAACAATGACTTGCTGTGTATACTACAAGCGCTGTGGAAGCAAGTAGGGAATAACAGGGATGCGTTGGTCGTTCGGGATTTCTTAACGCTTTGAAGGCAGTACGTCGTTTATAAAGGTTGCTTTACAAAATTAGTCATTATCTGGTGTCGTTCTCAATGAAACTACACAAAGATCGGTCCTTCTGAAATCTAATGTGAAAGGTTACATAATAAGGTTTCATAAAAGCGTGTGTTTGCTTAAGTTGCAAGCAGATGGCTAATTGAAGCTCCAGCAGCAATAAAAACATTCAACACAGGTTCAACGTTAGTTTGGAAAAACAGCAAAATCAACACTGCAGCTTGAAACTCGTTTTGGAGTAATGTCGCTTCATCTTTTAGGAGAAACAACTTTTTGAATCAAGATTTTGAATTGTAATATTTTGGCAATAACCTAATTTTAGTTTCATTTTTGCAGAAACTCTCTTCTTGTTGAAGGAGAAAATTATGTGGTTGACCTTGACACTGGAGAAAAACGCAACTGTATGCTTCCTTTAGAAAATAATTACTCTCCAGAGGACGGTTGCATATTCTATCCTTACGAAACCCAGAAAACAAGTGCTTCGATGATGTCATTCCTCAATGTACCCGACGTGAGTTTTCCGTAATTTTCAAGAATTTTGAAGATTTCATATGACATGCTGGTACGATATTTAAAAATTTGGTACAAAATGACCGTGGATTAAGAAGTAAATGCATCAAGTTATTTTGTTTAAACTTGTGTGATAAACAGATTTTGAATGTCGGTAAAATGGCGAAAGAAACATAAATGTCCTTTGATAATGTTTACTTTTGCTCTGGTGGGAAATAAAACATTTCACTAACGCAGTTACTACAACTGCAAAGTCTTACCATGAAAAACGCAATTAACGTTTTTTTATGTACGCTGCATGCTAATTACAAACCACTTTTTAAGTAAATGTTAATATGCAAAATTTTTGTACAAGTTGCATATTTTATGTGTAACTGTAATTATAAAATCTGTAGAGGTTAGGTGTACTTTGTTTTTCGCAAAATTTCAGCTACATATCTAAATAAAGCACGTATAGTTTCATTGAAAGGAGGTTTGCTACATAACCGGCGGTCGCTGTTTCCTGCGGTTCATGCGAACGCCCAACGTTTATGGTCGTCATCATTCTACACCGAACCGTTTTAACGTTACGTTATTCTGACTTCACGCTCAAGTGTATCGGAGGTTTTGTTGTAGATCTGAATATAACCGAAAGAACCAATCAACGTAGAGTACTACTGGAGAGTTATTAGCGGACAAAGTGGTGAGAGCGTTTTTAATTCGCCTTGCTTCGGCTTTGCAACTTCAAGACGTCAGGTTGCTTAGTTGGGAGACTGACCTGTGCTCCTGCAACAACTAAGTTGATTCCTAAACTAGTAGGGACCTCTGTGGAATCGTGATTGTTCCCGGTTGTCCCCTCTGGTTGTGGGCCTGCCTAGCGTCCTAGAAGGGCACTGAAAGATTGGCAAATTGGGGTTTTGATCCCCAAACGCAAGACGGGAGACAGGAGGGAAGGTAATAACTCTCGGGGCATCTCTATATTTATCCTCCCTGGAAATGTGTATGCTAAGTGTCTTTAAAAATATGCCGCGAAATAATTAAATCAAAGCTGGATGATATCAGCGCGTTTTTCGTCCTGTCCGTAGCAATACAGACAAAATTCTCGTCGTCCAGGAAATTTTCGCGAAATCTTCAGAGTATGCCAAAGACGTCGGCCGTCAAGTCACTGTATTCGTGCTGAGCAATTTGTGACCATGTCGGCTGAGTCAAATCATAACCGTTCGATGTGGGTGTTGGGCTTCGACAGTGATGTGTGCTGTAACCATTCCTCTTCATAGTCTATTTGAATTCGGCAGACAGTCACAGCCGAGTCAATGAGAGTGTTACGATTGGAAGCTGTAGGTTCAAGTGTTTGCATTTTGTGAACGATTTGGTGCTGCCAGGCAAATCTCTGCGACGCGAAGACAAAAAGCAGCACTATTGTGGAGACTTAGTTTTAGGATGGGCAGTTTTCCAAAAGACTGTCTTCAACCATTAGTAAACAGGATTTCAATCAAAACGTTTAACAAGTATTTACCTACCTACATATTGACCTATAGCTCAAAACGTAGGGACTTGACTAGGAATTAAAGATAAAACATACATTTATCCTCACTTCTTGTAATGTCGCGATAATGGTGACTAACAAATCCAAAAGATATTTTTCCGTGACTCTTACATTCTGTGCTTGTGCTGAATGCATTGGTTCGTAAATCATCTGATTTACCTGAGTTTAACCAAACCAATTATCAGTGATGGAATCTCGAGATTTGGTCTGGGTCTTGAAACTCGTCTCGAGACCCATTTTTGCGAGTCTCGGTATCGGTCTCGGTCTCGAAGGTTTCAGGTCTCGAGACTTTGAATATTGCAAAGAAATGATTTATTAAAATTTCTATAATTCAAAGATATTTTGTTTGTTGTATATGCATGTAAGGAACAAATACGTCGGAAAAATGCCAGGAATTTGAAAAACATTCAAGTCATAAATGATGACGACATTTTTTTTAATTTCTGCAAAATGCATAAATTTTGAAGCGTCGAGTCTCGATCTCGAACTTCAAGTCTCGAGTCTCGGTTTCGGAGTTTTTGATGAAATCTCGTTCTCGGTCTCGTCTCCAAATTTTAACCAGGTCTCGGTCTCGAAGGTTGCGGTCTCAACTACATCACTGCCCATTATGCAGCAATGTTTTCATCCAAGTGCGAAATATTTGCTTTACAGGTACATCAGACCTAGTTTTGCTGGACGTTCTTTTTGTGTTAATGCAGGTGAAACTTGATGCTTTTTTGCCAATTCACCGTTGTGCATTTTGATTTCTGTTTAAACTCATATAGCCTATATTTTCGTGTCGTTATGCAAATAGAACTCTTAGAATGAAACTTTTGACATTAATTTCATGTATCAAAATCTGACCCTGGATTGCTATCGTTCGATTTTTGTCACGTTAATGATTTAGTCGGGTGTGCCAGACCCAGCTTTCAAAAATAAAAAATATACTTTCCTTCAACCAAAGATTATCACAAAAACTACATTGAAAATATAGCTCTCACTGAGCTCTTTGATCACTAACAAAGTTAATTTGTACTCTAATATCATACGATTTTTGATGAAAGGTGAGTGGACCAATATAGCGAAGATATCATATATGACTGAACTGAATTACTCATAAAAAAATTATGGGCGTTGAAGAACTCCTTTTGTATACTGCTAACAAGACCGTAGAAGCATGCGTTGAGTGAGTTTCAGCCCTTTACAGCCATCTGGCGCGTGTGGTCAATTCATTGTCAATACAGCGTAAGGTCACTCACACTAACCATAACGTCGGGCCAGCGTGATCCGAAATCACTACTTTTCCCCTACACTGCAAAATTGAAAAGAGCGAGGGCGACCGCACGCGCACCTATCAACAAGTCACACAAAAAAATTCAGCTACTGAAGCTTGGAAAGCGCTCCGATGCACGCTTACGTAGTTTTCAGGTGGTAACCGCATTTGACTCTGGTCTTCCATACCCGCGATAGCATTTAAGGGGTTTAAACCTGAAAAATTGATTGTGGAGGACTGAGCTCAGTGACATCACTGATAGAAGTCACAAGACAACAGTCACCGGACAACTGGGTATGCAGAAATTACATTGTAGGATAGATGGGTATGTGGGTATGTATGCAGGCGCCAACAATGGGAGATTGAAAAGGATACATCCTCCACACACCAGCAGTAAAAATATATTGAAATCATTTTGTGAAGTAGGCTGCGCTAATTTCAAGCCGAACTTTTTTTGCTACTGGTAAGAGGATATCAATGGAGATTTTGATAGGGCTGGGGCTGCACGCATGATCCCCAGTAGAATTAAAAAGGTTTGCAGCTTTTTTTTCAAAAAAACGGAAATGTGCAAGAAAGATATTTATCGTCTTTGCAACGTTAAGTAATATGAACAAGACATCAAATCGCGCTGTAACCTACACTTACAAAATGCATGAAAATTTGTGTGTTCTGCTATAAGAGCGATATGCACGGGCGACCAGTGCGATTCAATATTTTGTGCACTCCAACTGACAGCTCTGATAAAATGCAATTGATGCATTCTACTATACTACTGTGCTTGTTTGAATCCAAATGCGATATTTAATGCCAGCAGGTTGAACTACAGTACCGTTTCCAGCAATAAATTTAACTATATTAATACGTAAATTATCTGCAAGGATAAAGCAAAGCGTGATTAGCAGGCCCGTAACGAATTTGGGACACGAGGTGTGGCGAAGAGTTTTCTGAGGGGCCCAAATATTTCAAACTATGTCCAATAGTTTTAAACTATGTCCAACACATTTTTCCAGGGAGGGAGTAAAAAAATTTAGGGCTCTTCGCCGCCCTGGTTACGGGCATGGTGATTAATTTTGCTTTCAAAACACC
>Ga0210059_1013751_pt1 | contig 12064 bp, 9 predicted proteins | sample Ectturendosymbi2_FD_188042 | JGI IMG/M metagenome (GOLD analysis project Ga0210059, IMG submission 188042) | Ecteinascidia turbinata endosymbiont from Florida, USA - Sample 2 (SPAdes) (version 2) | ecosystem: Host-associated > Tunicates > Ascidians > Unclassified | place: Key West, Florida...
CCCCCTTCTCCCCTAGTTATGGGCCTGTGTCCAATAGTTTTAAAGTATGTCCAACACATGTTTACAGGGGGGCCGAACTTTTTTCTAGCCAGTTGCGGGCCTGGTTTTGCCCCATAGTGCTGCGCAGATAGGCTAGCAACCGTTGAAGCGTTGAAAATGAACGTTCATAAGTTGCTGTTGTGACTGTTGCAAATATTTGCAAATAAGTGCAACAGTGTGTGAATGTTTGAGAAAAAGACACAATTGGAGTTTCTCTATAAGGTTTAACTCGCAACTCAGAGTTTGGGTTACTGGCTCAGGGGCTATGAGAGGGAGTCCAGCAGGTACATTGTCCCGGGACCGACAGCTACGGAGGGGCCTGAGACAGAAGGACAGGCCCGTAACCAGCTTGAGACACCAAGGTGGCGAAGAGTTTTCTGAGAGGGGCACAATTTTTTTAACTAGGTTCAATAGTTTTTAATTTTGTCCAACGCATTTTTCCAGGACAAAAATTTTTCAAGGGTGGCCTTCGCCCTCTGATACCCCCCTTTTTACGGGCCTGGTGAAGGAACGATTGAGTGTTTGTTACTAACACACTCGGAATAATGTAGCGAAATTAATCCCGCCTGGTGATAAAACTGGTTTGGCCTAAAGGATTTGGTAAGAAGTGTAATGTATTTTAATGTGAATTGCGCTGGCAGTGGATTTTCCTGATACGATGCATTGATAATCATTAGCAGTAATTATTGCTGAACTTGAAGGTTTTCCTACTTTGTCGAATTTAAGACATTTACGATTACTGTCCCATTGTGTCCATTTAACTGAATGTTCCTTTACGTCTTTCATTGTTGAAAATTTTCAAACAAATCTTCAATAAAAACTCTCTCTATTAAACCAAGAGTTTTAAACTAAGAGATACCTCAAATGAAATTTGATTGGAAACATCCCAGTTCACAATACAATCTAATCTAACAGCAGGAGCGCTCGAATGTTGGGCATACTGTGTGTGTAAGACAATAACTGAAAAGCATAACATTAACAAGTAACTGCAGTGCAGGACGCAAGTGCTTATAGTGAACCGCGAAGGTGTGCTGTGCATTTTGCTGATTGTTAAACTTGCGCCGCAAGCTGATACAAGGTCGAAACGAATGTGAGTTTAGGATTAGCGGACATACCCAGAAATCTGAAGATTTCGAAACATACAGGAGAAACCAACCACTTACAGATTTCGACAATGCTTTAAAGCAGTGGTTGCCACCTTGTGGCCCGTGTGAATTATTATTTCCAAATGTTTGTATTAGCTTGAGAATATTCTTGACAATTCCAGCTACAGTAGCATCTGCTGAAAGATTTTGCAGCAAGCCTAAACTTGTAAAAAATTATTTGCGGTCTGCTATGTCACAAACACGACTTGTTGACCTAGCAAGATTAAACATTGAGTCCAGCATTGCCAGACAAGTCGATTTTGATAGTGTTTTTAAAACTTTTGCGAATAAGAATACCAGAAAATCGCTTATATGATAGTTAAATGATTTTTAAAAAATGTTTTCCTTGATTAGATTTTACTATGAAATGGACAATCAAAATTCGTGTTTAAAAATGGTAATACGGTCACATTTCTTGAGTACCGTTATGTTTTAACGTAATGTTTCATATGATCAATAAACGAACACTTCTTGTTGAAGTATGATTCACATTAATTAGCCTCAGTTTTTATTTATTTCAAATTAATTTTGCAAGCCTTAGGGGCCCCAAATAGGTTTTGTTCCGCCTAAAAAATTTCTCTTGGAGGCCCTATACTGGTTCACTGCACCACGTAAATTTCTATCTGTCATGTTCTGCTCTCAAGACTAACGATCGAAGAAGAGTCAACACCTGATTTCACACAAAATCACCATGGCTGTTTGGCGACTAGTAATGGTTTGCCTGCTAATTATTTTTTATATTTGCTCTCTGAAACTGTAATGAATGTGATATTAACAAAGTTTGTGTGCTGCACTGACAGTGACTTGATGTACATTTCAAAATTGAGTCCCCTCTACCTGGCTTCACATACCCACTAGCCACAATGCCAACCGTGCTGTGAGAAACATTGCGTTGTTGCATAACACTCCATTGCGTGGTGCGTTTCGGGTTGATCATGTCTTGACCAAGAATGTTTCTATTTGGTTCGGCAATACTTCATGCAAATAATCCTCTCAAAAATGGCTCATCTGAATTTGTACTCCTTTGCAAGAAAATTGCGCCCTTCCATTTCATTCAGGCTACACCTCAGCTCGTGTTGTCCTCATTTGTTGGCAACTTTGCTAACAAAGTTACATGCTTTAATCGTATAGTTTCGCATCCAATCGCAAAAAGTCAACCTTGGTCAGTGAGAGAACACGACGCTACATGAGTCCGACTGTTCCTTCTGTTTGTTTTCGAAGAGTTGAGATTGATAAAAAACACCAGCGAAAAATCTTAACAAGTTTTTTCGAGGGGGCCACGGCCTCTTCGGCCTCATTCTGGCTGCGCCTCTGCTACAGACTTGCATTTACTTTCATCAACACGAAATGTTTTGGTACATATTTTGTAGACAATCTGCAGGAACCTCAGATATAAACGAATTGGAACCAATACCAAACTGACAGCAAACAAATATCACAAATAGGCTACTCTTGTACTTCGATTGGTTAGGCCTATACTTCGACTGATCAGGCTACTCTAATGAGTGTTCCGGTTCAGGTAGATGAAACATTCAAAATTACTGCGATTCCAGCAGATAACTTTTGCACAGGAGTAGAGGACGCTCATGTAGAGAGCTCAGCAGAGATTCCACCATTCGATTGAATAAAACGTGGCATCTTCCGGTAAAATATATCCCCATTACGTAATAAACGCAGTTAATTGCACCAATGTACGGTTTTTCTGAAGTGATAAGTTGTTGACTGCTGAAGACGCGAAGTTACAAAGCTTGAATTTAGCCATTTTATTCATGATTGCTGATATATTTTGGGTAAAGAAAACAAGACAAATGCATGGTATCTTAGGATACAAAAAATTAGCAACAGAGAAATTTCATTCACCCCTTTTCTTTCATTCACCCTCGCAAAAATTTCATTTACCCTGGGGTGAACCATTCATCCGGTTAAGAAGCACTGGTCTGAGTTATCAAAATTTGACATAGTTTTCGTTTTCTTGTGTCCATCGTCCAATTCAAACTTTCAACGCATTGTCAGTTGTCGCTCGCAACACGAACCAAAAAGCGGCAGGTAAAAATTTATTCAGAAATACTGAAGTTGCATATTAATTTTCAGCAATGAAACGTGTTAAAGATTCATTGGCGCCCAGTTGCGGTGGACAGATAGTTGATGTGCAGAAGTGCCACTATAGGTTTTTGGCCGGCAACTGAAGAACAGAATGGGTATGTTGCATTCATTTTACGGGTATTACACTCTCATCGTACAGTTTGTTTTTGTGCTAACCTTCAGTAACCTGATCGACATGTGCAAGTTATAAATGCACATCTTCCACAGTTATTGGTATATCAGCAGGTTGGTAACAACATCCTTCGTTTGCGGTGATCTATGCACAATCTATCACTGGTAGTCTTAGCGTTACTTTCAAAATTGATACGTTACTGGCAGGCTTAGCTTTGTTTTCAGCATTTTCGACGTGACTGGTGGGACTTGGCTTACTTTAACGTTTTATACGTCATATTAACTGTGCTGCCCCACAAAACCTTGATTTTGAACCCCCTGCATTGCCCTAACGTTACTTCATTTCAAATTGAAAATGGATTAAAAGCATTTCTAAATGTTTCAAACTGAATAATTCGTTAAAGACTTTGCTAGTTTTAATAATATAAAGTAAAAACAGTATTTACATAATTAAACCTTTCATGTATTTATTTCTTCAAAGCAACTCTGATTGAACGTGAGATTACTCACACTGATTCAACCTGTGAGTCGTGAGAATATCCTTGGCAGACAATCACGAATTTCGTGGGGAGCGATGACGTGCATAATGGTTCCGCGGTGTCTGCTGACCGGTTTAAACGTGGTTCAAGACCACAAGAGCAATTGCGAGCACGAAGAACGCGTGCCATGAACGCTATCCTTAAATACAGTGGTCGAGGCAAGGTAGCTTTTTGCAGCCACGACAGAAAGTGCGTTCGCAAGGTAAGGCTAACCAACGCAGCAATTAGAAATATTCACAGTTCACAATCAAACAATTTTGGAACGAATCGAATGGTTAAGACTCCGCGCTGGGTTGCTTCTGATCGTCAGGACATGGTGCTACCCTGTGCAAATGCTGACAGTGCAAAATGTCGCCGAAACATTGTTTCTTGGTAACGTGAAAAAGATGCGATCTATCCTCCAGGATCAGCTATCGAAAAAGTGACGTAGCATATCTGCATTTTGCGTTAGTTTGTGAGATATGTATCGTTTTTTAATGCAGAATTAATTCGTGATGCCAAAAATCAAAACTTCTAATGCATCCAAAGTTAAATCCGCACTTCAAAACATTCGTGATGAAATAGCATAATATCCCAACAGTGAATTATCTTCCGTTGGTTTTTAGTCACTGTTCATTTTTGATAAAAAGCTCTAGAACAATGGTGCTTAACCTGGGGGGCACGCCTCCCCAGGGGTGTCAAGAAATTTCCAGGGGGCACGAGTTCTTACGCACTCTACAACGCAGAAAGTTTTTGAACGGGAAAGGTTTTGTCCAATTTACCTATTCAAAGTCAGTGGGTATTGAAACAAAAAACAATTACTTAAAGGGAGGCGTGGTGGAAAAAAGGCTCTAAAAACAGTAAATGCTCTAGACACACTAAATTATTCAGTCAGTTCCATCGTTAGGTCAATGAAGCCAATATTCTGAATTCTGGAGTCACTTATTTTCAGGTTTTTAGGTCAATAAAAACTTACTTTTAAATGAAACTTACTTTTTCAACTAGTGTTTCCAACTGCGGGTTTTCCCGAACACGAAACCCGTTTTTTGGCTATTTTCTACTACCTGAAACCTGTTTTTTTTAACCAACAAACCCGGATATTTTGAAAGACCTGGAATTGCCTTTCCATTCAAATATTTGTAGTTCTGATAACACCGAAGTTGTGGAGTGTCGCGTGTAGCGGTCAGATCAGCACGTTTGAATTTTCAACTATTATCATGAGGCGCGAGAACACGGGTTTTGCTCGCTGACCGTTGGTGACGTTTATTGCTGATCCGTTTATATTTTCCTTCACATGACTTGCTTAGTGGGATCGTGACGTCATTTTGCACATGATAGGTTTCTAAGCGTGTGGTCATTACAGCGTGTATGCACGTATCTCTTTGCTTCATAAATACAATGCCACTGTTAGGTCATAATTGACAGCTAGCTTTTCAGCAACTTTAGTCTTTTCGCGAGTCTGATTAAATAAGTACTGTGAAGCTAAGTTCGACTGCAAGTTAATAGTTCATTTACAAGCTGTCATGTGTAAGTTCATTTACAACCTGTAATTCTTTGCAGAAGCGATTCGTTCATTTTCAGTTTTGCAATAACTTTCCAGAAATTAAGTGACTTTTCTTTAGAAGCAAAGTTAACTAAATCTCATACTCAAACATGGCAGACATTAGTTCAAGACGTTAGTAATCAAAGAAAGTTAAAAGTTTGGAGCCACTTCTCATTCAACAAAGCTCAACAAATACCAAAGTGCAATTTGTGCTCCGTTATACTAACATCAGACGATTCAAGCATCAAATGTTTGATCAATCATTTGAAATAAAACCACATAATCCATGTGATCCATGAGAGTGAAGACCAAGAAAATATCCCGACACACGAAGAGGTCTGAGCATAAAGTGTGAAAAACGAAATGAGTCTTTTTAAGGATACAAAAAAGAAGCCCGAACCTTGGAAGACTGTACCATACTTTACTTATACAGTCAAGCCCACACCGGTGGAACCAGAAAGGGCTTTTTCAACCATGGGACATTTTGTCATAAAACTCAGAAAAAGAGTGAATGACGACATTACGTTTTGATTTTCATTCGTCAATATCATAAAAATCAGAAAAAAACTGCTCAACTTGGTAATTACTATTTCACTGATAAACTACGCATTGACTAACAATAGCAATTACAAAATGGTATTTGGTTTTTATCTCGCAAATCACATTTACTTCAAAACCCGAAAAAACTTGGGTTTTCCCGGTTTTTCTTCGCTACCCGAAACCCGGATGATTAATTTTTGCCCCGAATTGGAAACGCTATTTTCAACGAGGAGCGTGAGCGCTGCTCCTTTTAAAAGAACGGTGCCGACCTCTGAAAATACCAAAGACTATTCATCTGACCGCGAGCCATGGTTGGTGTTGTTGCGATCAACAGAGAACAATGGAGTGTCAAGCTGCATACCTGGCTATCACCAAATGGAAAAAAAACTTTTGAGAAAAGCTCCGAAACTTCCGTGCACGAATGCACGTGCATTTTCGCAGTTTTCCACTATTGTAAGCGACGGGGAAATGCTTTTTCAATCAAAATGCACAGGCGTATCCATTAACTATAACAGCAGCCTTTAAAACCTGCCCACAAAGGAGATAATGCGTTATCTGCAAAATAAAGCCAAAATAAGAAAATAACTTGTTTTTTTTCAATAAAAGGTCGCTGAAAAAATGTTTATTTTGGAATGGCTCAAACAAACATTTCAGTTATTCGCTTGCAAAAATTTTAAATCGCAATGTTTCTTGTCCATCCCGCAGAGGCGTGATTGTAATGGTCAGCTGTTCCACAAGAAATTCATCATCGAAGTTATGTATTTATTATCGCCACTTTTACATTTCCACACTATGTGAGTAATACCAAAAGTGTTCCGTGGCTAAAGTGTCTCAAAACGTCCAGAGAAAAGTGATAATGCGATGATTGGTTAAGTATATGTTTTGCCAGCTTGCATAACAAAACAACTGACGGAAATTGGACCGCAAGATCAGCCCGTGTGGTGGTATATACATGCTCATCAAAGTGAAAGTTGATATCCTGTAATAATGCGGAGGAATGTCGAGTAGGTTTCACTGAGTTGCTGAAATTAGCTGCAGAGTTTCGCTTGCTGCTGAAGTGCCTCTGGCCTTTGCGATCTTCGCCAACTTTTCAACATCTGCCCCAACTACTTTTCAGGGAGCTTGAAAGTTATTAACGATCTTTACGAGTACTACGTTTTGTTGCCGCTAACCATGTTTATAACTAGAAACAGTGGTTCAGTAGTCGCAATGATTTAGGTACCACTCCAGTGATGAAAATTTCAAGTGTGTTAAGCATACTAAATGCCTGCAAGTCGGTAAAAATCTAGCGCTTTCCCACAGAAAGGGCAGGAGCCACAGCGCTGGGTGAACCCTGAGCTCCACTGATGAAACCTCAAAAGTCAAAACAGGGCCTGGAGGTTTAGTAACAACAAATTTCTGACTACTATCGAACAAGAGTACTAAGTAGAATTCCTAGCAAGTCGTAGCGACCTTAAAATCTTGATATTGACCAGAAAAATCTTCACAGCACAAATCCACGTACGAAACAAAAAAATCTTAAGGTATACAAGCTTTAACCAGTTATCTTGTTAAAAAAATATGAAAACTTTTAAACAGTGTGGAACGAGAAGGTTGCTTGGACATGGTTTCTACAGACGGACAGAGATTTGAAGCAAATGTTAGGAACTGCACAAAAGTTAGTCGAAGTTGGTTCATCCGCGCGAAAGCGCTGTCCATTTACATCCACCCAGAGCATAGCGTAAAGAAAGCGACCCAGAAGTTACGTTGAAGGTCGTTCGAGGGCTTGTCATTTTGGGTTTTAGTTTTTCAGTAAATGGCTTCACGGTAAAGCTTGTCGGAATTCTGAATCTCAGTTGCTCAGTACTTTTGCTTATAATCGGTAGCGTGACGCAAAAATGCTGCGCTGAGAGTAGGTGCACAGGGAAAACCCTTCATAGATCGATGAAAGCTTCAGTTGACAGTTTCGATGACGCATTGCTGATTACTGAAGTTACGAGTTTACAAATCAACCATTATTATGCTTTCCACTTTATTTTGCAGACGACAAACGATCGACTTCATTTCCGACAGCCACTTGATTTATGTTCTGTTCCACACAGTCTTCGCCCACTTAATGCGCTGGGATAACGATACACAGATGTTTACACTAGACATTTCCGACATACGAGGATACTCTTTGTTTCAGGTAAGAATTGTTTTAGTTTAGAATTTCCCGCACACTAATTGAGACTACTGCCTACTTGCTCTAAATTCTAAAAGCATGTCTTTTCTAAAATCATCTGTTTCAGATTTTTTTGGCGAAAAAGTACATCTACTTGACTGACATCTCGTCGAAATATTGTTTACCTGAAATAAACACCAAATCTTGTCCAGCCTGCGATTCGGCAAATTGTTATCAGCCTCCACGTGAATGCTTTGCTGTTTTGAAAAAATGTGTGATGCTATTTGCAGCGTTGTAGAATTTTTTCGAGATTCGAATTATGTTTCAATCTTCCATTTATTTATCTGATTTCAATAATTTTTCTAAGTCGAAAAAGCGTTTACTTACATCTATAATACCGTATGCATACAAAGCAGGCGTAGATTGAGTGTTGCTTCTGCAAACAGGTCATCTGCTTTTTGTGTTTTGAATGGAAAAGATCGGTTTGGCAACGCAAAGCGTTGAATCTCTTTCAATACAGTTTTGCTGTTTTACTTTTCACCAGTAGCTACCGCAAAATGCATTACCTACTATTGATTCTGCATGGCCAGATTCCAATTAAAGTCAGCCCAAAACATGTTTGTTCTGCTTTCTTCATCATTTTTGCCAACGCTTTGCTCTGAATTGTGCTAAAAAAGATCGTGCAGTTGAGGAGCAAAAATATGATTGTGGCTACAGGAGGTAAAGCGTTTTTGACTGAGAGGAAATTCAAGGCGCACTGGTGTACCGTTCTCAAAATGTTTGGTTTGAAAAGTTCTAAAATTGCGGACCTAATCCGGTCTTGCTGCTCAGAAAGTGCGATCTTTTGCATGTTTCAAGATATCGACCGCGCTGTGCAACTATCTGCTTTTTAACTGTCGTAGTTCGCAAATCCAAATCACAACTTTTGAAAGTATAATAATGCCATCAGCAACAACTTGCATATTCTGATGATAGCGAGGCTTAGCAGTGGACTAGTTAATTTTGTTTTCAAGACGCTGTCGGTCACAATTATCGAAGTTTCAGTTAGGACTGATACCTTACGATCTTTACGCCAGAAAGCCCAGCTAGGCATTATTGCAACAAACATAGCATATCATAGGTTCATTTTTAATGTCGATTAAATCGAACTCGGCCTACTTCGTTAGAGTATCACTAGTGCGTTTCGATCATGAACTTTTGTTGTTGTTTTCCAACACTGAAAGCAGTTTTTTCCCGAAACTTTCTGCATGATTTCGTTTAAATGTTGTGCTGGTTTGTAAACGTTCTGTAAAAGTTGTCCTGAAAATTACCGCTCAGTTACCCAAGTGCAGAGCCCACTGGCTTTTAGTTAAGAGATTTTCAAGTTTTTCAAATTTTCTAATCCTGAGGCCCTCGTTATTTTACAATGTAGTTTGCTTGTAGCGTAAAAGAGCATCGAATTTTTTTACACTTGTTTATACGTCAATTGTTCTAAAAGTGTATACAATTGCAAAACTTTGGTACAATTTTTCAATAGTTGGACAGAAGTGCCTTGCCAGCTGTGTTGGTCGTTTGTAGATTTTCGCAAAAACAGCGAAAAGTACTGGAAAAAATTGAATGAAAGTGATGTGACAATTGAAGAATTGTTGAAAAAAATTGAGCAATTTCTTTTCATTCCCAACTAATTTTTATCCCTTCTGGCTTCTTTGGAAACCACTGCTTGACAACAAGCAATAGAAACCCGCAATTATGCAGCACAGATGCTATTTTGAAACAAAAGCAACGAATAAAGTAAACCCAATATTCTTTCCTCAGGGGTTTTATTGGGAAGCAGTGCGAGTGTCGGTTGATCCTCAGACCTCGAAGATCGAAATTGAAATGAAGAACGGCGCTTGCATCCGCTCAGACTGCGCTGCTGAAGATAGACCAGACTACGAGCTGGCCAAACTGCACTTGCAGGTCGGTTATGTAAATGTTCAAGCATCAAAATCCTGCCACCGCGAGAGTGTAATCTATGTTATGCAGTTGGATCAGACTCCTTGTGAGACAAGGAGGAAATATAGTGGGCCTTTATTTGCTACCACATGCAATCACCTGGGGAGCCGGGGTTCACTGCTTTAATGTTTGTGAACAGAATACAGCAGAGACTATCACGTGTGTGATACGCGAAAGCAATTGTGTTTGCCGCGAAAGATAAACCTTGAGTTCATATTTCTTTGGCGCAGTGTACCATGCAGAAAAGTTTCACGATAATGCCTCTGATACCAAACCCGCAGACAAGGAGGGATCCGTATGTGCTAAACCTCACCCTGCAACTTATCCGATCAGAAATACTGATGTTTATCGTGTCTACTCCGTGAGTTTTTCTTCAGCGTTTTAGTTCAGGACCGGGTGCATCGCAGGAAGTGCGACGGTAGTATTAACGACACGCGCAGGCGCACCAACACAATTGTTATCAAATCAGTCGGATATAAACTGTGTAACAGCTTTTTCATATCATGTGCTGTTCTTTTCTCTCCACACCAAGCATGGGATGACAATTTGGGTTCTCCTGGAATGGAAAGACCTTAGTATTTGCTGGATTACGACCTGAAATCTGATCCCCTCTTTGTTTACATGTAGAACTGCCAAAAACTGTTTCTATTTTTATTGATCGCCAATATTGACTATATTTATTTTGCTCAGTTAGCTCTTACAATTTAATACATCTTAAATGATGTGAGGCCATTATCAGCTATACACTTACACATCAACTCAACTGACATTTTCAAGCACTACTGTACTGAGTAACACTAGTTGGTGGGCACATTCTTGTTGCATTGAATGTCACAGTAGAGATCATTGTGGTGCAAGTAATACTTTAAACCAATCTAAGGTCTCTATGCTGACAACCTTTTTATGCACAAGTCCATAGACTGAAAAGTTAACAGTAATTCAGTTTTCTGGATGGTTTGACATTCAGCCTTTAACATGCAGTTTTGCTTATTTAAGTGTGAGGGCTGATTACTAACTCTGATTAAAGATTCAATATTACTTATTACAGAATACAAACTCATTTCACAGGCATGTTATGTCACTTTTAGTTACTAGCACATCACTCACATACCACAGCCACAAAAACAATAAGGCATTTAACATCTTTTTCACATACACACAGGTGAGGTGCATCGTGTACAGTAATGACTAATTCAAAGAAAGACAACCCACATCAACACAAGCATTTGTGAACAATAATAGTTTACCAAAACGTGTCACAACAAGAGTTTAAACAACTCATTTTACTTGCTTCATACGTTTAAGCCACTTTTGGAAGGTCCCTTCCTACTGTAGGACAGTAAATGTGCAACAGGACAGTGAATGTGCAACATGTCACATTTCATAAGTTGCGTTAATCGTTTGTACGCTAACATACTGTAACACTAACAATAAAAGTACGGTGTTGTTATCTGACATCTGTACTCAACTGTAGTAGTGTTAACTGTTAACCCAACACCACCGCAATTAAATCACTTGCAAGTTAACTAGCCTACCGCAAAGCTCCGAATATTTTCATACATACCTTATTTATTATACAGCTTGTCATTCTTACTCATTAGATACCCCCGAATTAACCACTGTCGTCTGTCACAGCAGATGCATCAGCACAACCTCACCATAGCGACTATTTTCACTACACACTGAGCAGTACCCTAACGCTAACTTGGCGACAGGCGATCATATGACCGTCACATGACCCGTGATGCTGACCAGGGCTGTGGAGTCGGAAGTCCCGTCATCCGACTCCGACTCTTGGAAATTTCAATTATCCGACTCCGGCCCGTCTCCGACCTTCAGCTGTATTAGTTACTTAAAGTTATAATTCTTTTCAGATCAATTCATAAACCCTACTTGCATTTTCCAGGAATATGGAAACTTGTTTTAAATCGATGTAAATGCACGTTCA
>Ga0210059_1013752_pt1 | contig 12064 bp, 10 predicted proteins | sample Ectturendosymbi2_FD_188042 | JGI IMG/M metagenome (GOLD analysis project Ga0210059, IMG submission 188042) | Ecteinascidia turbinata endosymbiont from Florida, USA - Sample 2 (SPAdes) (version 2) | ecosystem: Host-associated > Tunicates > Ascidians > Unclassified | place: Key West, Florida...
TGCGTCCGATTGAAAGCACGTATTTAGTTTGTCTTGTCAATACTTATGCAGTGCGCGGCAGAAGGAAAGTACTGCGCGGGGGTTCTAGGCCAGCTGCGCTGCCGCGCAGCTTAGAGGGAACATTGGTGTTGGCTAGTGGACCCTTTCAGCTAAGTTTTTCTCCCCCTGGATCAAACCTCTAGCTACGCCACTGGCCGTGGGTGGTCGTGTTATCGGAGTTCCACTGTATATATACATCAGGTTTTTTTTAAGGAATATGTTATGTACCCTGTAGGGGCCCGATTTTTCTGATTCTAGGGTCCCGATTTTCTCTGATTCTAGGCACCCGATGATAATTTTCTCTGATTCTAGGGACCCGAATCGGGTCCCTGAAACACCTTAAAAAGCCCTGTATATGTCTAAATGACATTTTTGAGGTAGTTAAATTTTCTTTAAAAATTATTTTCAGAAAAATCAGTTTTCCATACCAGATTCCCGACCAAAATAGCGCTAACCTCACCTGAAAAGTAACCCAACCAAATTTTAACCTAACCCTACCTACCATAATAGCCCAGTTTGATATGTCCTAAATTGATATCGTAAAAATAATAATCGTACTCATTGCAATTCAGTATTTCACGTTTCTGTTCACAATCAAGGACAAATCAGTAAGACTATTAGTAAGAACAAGAGCATGCACTCACTTATCAATAACTGTTGTGAAACTCATTTTCACTTACTGACTACGTATGGTTTTACGTTCATTCATGAGACATAACACTACTGAATTGTTTTTATTTTTGTACTGAACGAACTTCAAATATGAAATGGCACTCAACAAAATTCTTAACTGAAAGCACATCTTACGACTTACTACAGTCGAAAATCGAATGAGTCATTGAGTTTAGCGTGAGCAAGCTTAGAGTTACTTGAACGAAATGTAAACAGAACTAAGACGTGCTTGATACGGTTTATTACTTGTTATCAGTTAACGTTTTACCAACTCGATATCTGCCGACTTTTCTTGTTATTATTGCGTTTATTCTGTTTCAAGTCAGTTATCAAGAATTGTACCAAATAATGGCAATTAACTTTAAAGTAATATGTACCAAAATGTCCAAACTTGCATCTTGGAAGTAAACAGTACCAGAATTGGTATTAAACAACCAGTTGACATTGTGTATTGTGGAAGTTCATCACTCCCACACGCAACGCGCTAAACTTCAAAGATGCATCGCAGTAACAAAGAACTCACAAACATATGAAAGTACGCGAGGATATATACGTGGCGTGTATACCAACTCTGACAGTCCTGCCTTATAACTCCATGATTTATTATCCTAAGCTAAGATATAATTATTTTCACCATCGTTGAGAGACATGAAACCACGTAAGAAGTTCACAACTTACTTCGGGGTTGTCTGCAGGATCGATGTTCAAATGACGTGGATACCGCATGCGCATCCGAAACCAAAATCAGACAAGTCGACGGAATACCTTAATTTTTTCGACCTCGGAATACTAACTTGCAGTGGCGGTTCTAAGGGGGGGCTGGGTGAGCCATGGCCCTCCCAGATTTTTGGCTGGCCCCCAGTTTTGTGCTTAATTTCACGTTCAAGTTCGTTTGATTGACATATACAGCAGATAACTTTTAGCCAGTAAAATTTAAAACGGATTGAAGACTTTCTGGGGACGGTTCTGACGATATTCACAAGCCTATGGGTTGGATTTCATGGGTTGAATCATAGCAAATCAATCTTCACTACAACGGAAAATCACCATGCAGGTGAGACATTTATGTTGCCCCCCTACATTTTCCCTCGGCCCCGCAGTGGCCCCCCCACTTTTTTCATTCTAGAATCGCCACCGCTAAATTGTTAGTGAGTGCCGGCCAGACCACACGCCAAAGAATCAACTACTTTTATGTCAACGAAGCAATTTCGATGATTAAGTACAGAGCGCCTACTTATTAGTTCCAATTGGCGATGGTATCTTTTACAGCGTATTATGTATTGTTCACATATTACACTTTTTTCCGATTAGGAATTGGGGGGCCTTCAACCCTGGCTTTAGCCCAGTCAGCACCCCCTTTAATCCGCCACTGAAGGCAGCCGTTGCCAAATGACACTTTCAAGCATTGAAGTGGCTTCGTTCATGTGAGAATCTTCTCGTACCGCCACCACTTTATTGACACCCAACGCTAACCCTAGGCTTCCTGTAAATGAACTGCATTGTAGGGGGGAGCCAATTAAGAGCGGGACTGTACCTCCCCAGTGCAACGTCAGGGTGAGGCTCTATAATTTTAGACGTTGCTCGCGTTGAAACTGGGAAACGTGACGTGACAACCACTGGAAAGGACCAGGCTGCTGACAGACAGGTATGCCGTCGACAAAGCGATTACGCAGTCTGTACCGTAAATGCACTTCGACCTTAATTGAAAATAATGTATTTGGCAGCGATCCAACCCTATTTATAAAGGAAAGAACGGCTCAAGGAATTTAAGTGCAAGCTATAACATTATCGAACAAATAGACTTGTCGATGCAGGGAAACGTAAGCGGCAGCAGCTCTTCGGCTCACTTTTGTGTAACTGTACATTAGGAGGGGGGGAAAAGCAGTGAAGAACGAACGAAAACGCAAATCTGTGATGACAGTCGCGTGGAGACGGGAAGAGTTACTGCCCAAGCGACACGGTCACATTGTATAGGTCTAACTTACATTAAAATGCCTTCATCCTTTCATCGGGTTTATATAAACGAGAGAACTTTATAGGCACCACTAGTTACCTCAAACATCTACCAACAGTAGCATTGCCAGACCAACATTTCGGGTGTGGCCAAATGTTTTGAAGTTAAGCGAGCAACAGCGTTTGGTTGGGGACACCGCGTCTCGAAGCACAAAACAGAGCATGGCCGCTTTGTCCCACCCGGCTACGCCTATGTCTACGAACTGCGAAAACGAGCTTAGTTTTGTTCCTTTAGGCTGATCGTGGTCGAGTCTTACAGTGCATGTTTAAAGGGTATTTCCTTATTTTTTGTGTTTGCGTATTTGGCTCAGACACAAGGTCCATATCACATTAGTTAAAAAACCATAAGGACAATGAAATGTTTATGCACAACGCTTCACAGGTTAGGAGTAAGTTGGTGCGCGTAGTGAAGGCGAACGATCACTGAAACAAAGCACCAGTAGCTACTACTACTGCATTGGGTCATCGTTATGCAGAAGCGTTACATATCGGGAGAAAAACGGAGATTTGTGAAAACCACCAGACAATTGAATTGACCGGTTAAAAAAGTTGGATGAAGATGCGCATCATTCAGAAAAACCTATGAATTGTTTCCAATCAATTCATCAAATGTCCTGACGAACTAGGTAAAATTGATGTGTGCAAACGCTTAACGTTCAATGGGATGAAAAGCAAATTCGATCGGCATTGTTGTAAGCAACGCGAAGGTGTCTAACACTAGACCGCGTGTACTTTTCGTTATTTGCTGAAAGGAAGCGCCGGGGCAAACGTGATGCGCACCTTGCTCACCGAAGCAAAGTTCGGGAGCTAAGCTTGACTGCAAGCGAACACTCTTCGCGGGTTTCACGTGTTTTAGAAGCTCCTTCGTACAACTACCACTGCTGCTGCGGACAAACGCTTCGATTTGCATTTTCTTTACTACTGCGTCAAAAAGGTTAAACATGCGTCGAAACATACATTTTGGCCGAGTTTTAAACCCCATTTCAATAAATTTTTTGAAAATGCATCTGTTGCAATCCAAGTGAACACCAACCTTTACAGACTACACAACTACAGCATTAAAACAAAAAAATGCAAAAAAAACAAAACGTGCGTCCACATGCCAGCATGTTATGCGTCCTGACCTAGTGTATGCGTCGACGTGGGCATTCGTGATTGTCACAGGAACAACAATGCATTCTTGCACTATCAGCTTGGACATTCACAGTCGCCGGAGCGCAATAATCAGTGATTTGAATAAGAATGGGAACAAATTAATCAACTTTAGATTTGCGCAACAATTTGCAGCTTATACGCAGTTCGCCTCAGTCTGAGCACGAACGATACCAATGCAACTGAGAAACAAGATTAGAGAAGCTGCAACCTGGGTGGTCCCATAAAAAGAAGGCTTTCAACCCCGGGAAACCGCTCATATTCACCAGTGGCCCTTTCCTGGCCAGTGTAATGTATTTCACTCTACAACAGCATACAAAATCATATAGGTAGTCCTTGGATTACTTCGTTTGTGGTAGATGTGGCACGTATTCCAGTTTTAAGAACGTTTGATGTATCAACGTCGCTTAGAACCCATTTAGAAACCAGTAAAATGAAATGCTGAACGAAGTTTGAGAGTTCAATGACATAAATGCCTCTCAAAGACTATCTTTGAAGTAAGACAAATTGTTGCAAACAAGGCTTTACACATGTCACTGCATGCATAAATCCCGTTGCGGAATGTATACTTGGTAGTAAATGAATCACTAACATTGGGAAAATCATAACTGCTACCTGCGTTCCTGGATCAACTGTCAACAATTATGTTTGAAGATTTTCTGCAACACTGTTTGGTGGAAAACATTTTGCAGGATTTAGCTTGAAACATTTGCATCAGGAAAACGTCTGCTAAAGGCAAACCTGTTTCACAGTTTCAGTGAGGTTTGCACACTCCTTGTTTAAGAAACTGACCAAAAACAGTTGGTGTCATGAAAATATACTGTAAATGCCCTAATAAAACGTAAGAAAGTTTAGAACTAATATGCAAGGCACATCAACCAAACGTGCACATCAGTGAAGCACCAGATTGTATTTACGCCGAGAAACAGATAAGAACGAAATTTAACGACTAACAACGATTTGACAGAAGCATTTCAGGTTTATATTGTGCTTAGGGCCGAGCAAGCGAATTCTGGGCCAGAGGAACAATTTTTCAAAATGGACCGCTAACAAAATCTACGTAAATAAAGCACTGTAGAAACGATTTTGTGAATTTCATTAAATGTTGTCAACATTCGTAAATGTTTTTAGATATAACACACAAGTGTGTGCCCTGTATTACTAGCGATGAATTAACTTTCGGATTCGTTTCAAAACTTCATTCCTGAAATAAATATTCGGTATTAATCGCTTGGTATATATTGAAATGGGGGGCCGTCGTTCAAATATTTCCAAAATATCATTGGACTTGTTTGGAGACTCTCGATCTCCCCATCCCGTTCACGAAAGGTAAAGCTCTTCATATCGTACGTCACTGTTGCAACCTCTCCGGTGGTGTTGCGTTGATTGCGTGATTCACCACGAACGGGATGTACGCGAAGAACAACACCATAGATATATGTGGCGCGAACAAGCAATAATAGAGTGATCATGGTATGTGAACTCTATTGTTGCTTGCTGCCACAGTGTGAAGCTTTGCGCATATGCCGCTCGGGATTTCCTATCGCAACACTCACCATAGTTTTTAACCCTAGTGAACTTATTTGCACTCATCCGCAATTAGAAAAGATACAGAATTGATGCAGCACTTAACAAGCTTTGCGCTAGACGACCGTTCTGGCGACTGGCATCTCACGGTAAAGCTCATAATACTACAGCCTTGACACTCACGGACATTGCAAAAATGAGTTAATCTCTGGTGCGTCAACAGGCTGAAATTTCGCTTTCAAACAAAGCACAACCAAGGTTAAGCGAGCAGTGTGTCCAAAGTGTAAGACTTTGAGATATCTTTCGGAGCAGTGCATGCAGACTAACGTCGAAAACGCATTGAAACGTATCGAGTTGAGAAACGCCGACAAGCAACCACTGCTGCAGGCTCCCGAAACATACATTTCCGCCATCGTCATGGCCCACTCGCCGTGTCTGTGCACAAACCAGAGCAGCAGCAGTCTTAGCTGTGGATACCGGGCAATCACATCTGTGGTTCTCACAGCTTTTTCTCGCACAAAGAAAAGCACGAGATCGTTGAGTAAAGAATAACAGCGCAGCGCAATACGTCTGTGATCACATGTCGGTGAGTGCAGCTATCCGTTTTCATCCGGGCGTCGCTGCAAGTGACTGACGGTGGGCAATGGAGCACTACCGCAAACTCTTGGTGTAAACACAGACACGTTGAAAGCTGTGGCTGGCCTGAGGATGTTAAATTAGAACAAAAGGTTGGTCGACGTCAGCCCCTTACGTTCGATTTCATTCTGACTAACGTTTCTTTCAATCGAGATACCTTTTTTTACTTTACCAAGTTTTTGCACAATGTGTTCTCGTCCACTTAATACTTAACACCACATTTCATTCGGCTGTTATTTCTGAACAAACCGCGCATAGTATAAGAATATTCTCAATAGTACACGCATCAGCATCACTTCTAAATAGTTCCATATTGCCGGCTTCAAAACACGGTACGACCAGTCACGTCAAACACAGCTTCACGGCAGGGTCACAACATTTCAATCGAACTACTATTTTCCTGTCTTTGACGTGGCGAAAAGTGTTGACCTATTTGTAGTTACTGCTTTAGAAATGCGCACCAGACGAGTCTGCGGTTGTAATTGCTTACAAGCGTAGCGGCAAATAGAGTCTTATAGACCATTCAGGAAACAGTAAAGAAGAACAAAAAAAATTTCCTACACTCGCTTAAAGTGTCATTTTCATTCGTTTGCCAACCGTCTCCAACAGGGTTTACATTAAATGATGCCATTTTCTACTGACCATCGACGCACCCCAACTTGGGAGTCCCCCCTGGCCTAAGCAATATACGACGGCTCTGCTTGCATCCGCCAAAAAATAAATTTCACAAGCAACCGGCATGTTCCAACATTTCACATTTTTCAACTATTTCACAAGATATCCCTTCAGCGTGGGTCCCAAAGTTACTTTATCATGAGCGTTTTTGCGCTGGGTAAACACCTCTCAAATCGAAATTTATGTCTCGACAATAACTAAGCTACACTTGTCAAGGGTTGCGTTGGACTAGTAGTCACGTACGAGAGGATGGTAGGAAACTGTAAAATCACCATGATTCAACTTTCCGGCTACTGCAGCGACATCCACACCATGAATTTTGATTGACGAGTCAGTCCGCATGACGCATATTAAAAACGAATGTGAAAAGGGTTGTCGCGACATGCCGGGCAATAGCTCGCATCACCGAAAAATTTCATATTCCAACGCGTCTGCAAACTTCGCAACAAGGTCTCCCCGTGGAGCGAAAGCGGAAATGTCAGCACTTAATTAGCGTCATACGAGGCGTATTTATCGATTGTGACATCGGTATTTCACAGGCGAAATCCAAAGCCGCCTGGTTGACAGGAGAAAAGAATTATTGAGTAACGAAACTTTTCGAAAGACACAAAATGTCATGAAACGCGACGCGATACACAAATTGTTGCACTGTACAAACTTCGACGCCTTGGAAAAATGCTGTTGTCATTTGTCTATCTTTCGATATGACAGCAAGCAAACATTCTTCGACATAATAAACGCTATGAATACCCCGTCTTGATTTTAATTTGTAGCATCTGAAACCAACCACACAGCAAAGCAGCAAATTAAACGAAAGTGTTAGAACTAAACTCCTGAAAAACTTAGCTTCCTTCATGCAACATGATATAACTTTTAAAGATTTCATCACAAGCCATTCAAACATTCGCAATCAACTGCAAGGTTATGCAACACTTGCCTCAGGGCGAGTGGTGCAAGACGCAATTCGTACAGAGATGATTAGAACCTATATCTGGTAGCACGAGCTATGGTTAGAAAATCATCCTTCGAGACGCCTGATCCAGTTGACACGACCTTTTTAAAAATGTTTGCTCAAAACAAAATCTGTGTTACTGATCAAATGATAACCCTTTGGTGGGTAACTTTGCATACATAAATTCGACACTGGACAAAGTGTTTGGAAAAAAATCTTTGCCTCCCTGTTTTTCTTCCCGAGTTTGGTATGGTATCATTTCCCTATGAGAAACCACCATGATTTATAATTGCAGAGATACCTCATACCATAAAAGGTCACGATTTCAGGAAAGACTACTTTGCGGAATCCGACAAGTGAAATCATAAAGCATTTGCCATCGTTCGACCACAAAGCACAGTGAGAAACTGTGACAATTCTTGCTTAACAAATTACCGCACCACGCACAGCAAAACTTCAAAAAAGCTTTCAAAAACATTTTTTATGAGCGTAGTGTGTGCTTTGCTAACATTAGAACTCTGTCGTGTTGGTGGATCACCATTCGCGTGATTCATCCTGCGTCGAGGAAGCAGCAGAGGGTGGTTTGCCCCTGTGCAACTGCCTAAGCCAGGGGTTTTCAACCTTTTTTACTCATGGCCCACTAAATTAGTAAGAAATGGCGTTGGCCCATTGTTTTTGCTCATGGCCCACTAAATTAGTAAGAAATGGCGTTGGCCCAGATTTCTAGCATTGTTATTGGATTGAAAAGTTAATTTGAAACTGTTTAACAGAAATGGTTCAGATTTGAAGCATTTTACCACAATAGTGTTTGATGTACGGTTGTAAGTTTCACCAAGATAAAGAAAGAAAAGTTGTAACACGCAAGTTTGAGTTTATGGTAGTAAAGCTCTGTGGCCCACTGAAAACAGCGTCATGGCCCACTACTGGGCCATGGCCCATAGGTTGAAAACCTCCGGCCTAAGCGTTACAAGTGGCGAGAGCATTTTGTCATTGGCTGGTGTCCAAGTTTGATCAAGCCTACAACATTTCAGTACATCCCTGCGGAGTCTGGGAAACCAGCTGCGAGATTCCTAGCGCTAGATAAAGATCCTGTGGGGAAACTACGTTTTCACGCATTACCAACATCGTCAGACACTCACCACAACACAATGCATAAGTCACAAGCATGGTGCTGCTGGCTGAACTGAACATTACCAACTTTTCCTGATAGGCTTTGCGCATTGGATCACCAACATTTCAAACAAATGGTGTCAGCCTTACGAAAAAACAAGTACGCGGATCAAAACTCTCGGGATCTTTCAGTATTCGTTTCATTCTGTTTTGGTGAATGCAGGAGTTTGTTTCCTTTGTACAATGCAGCGGAACAACAGGCTTGATATTCTATTGTGCGTTTTAAGCTATCCGTTCATACAACGTTGACAGTTTGTCAGTTCACATCTAATAGAGCAGCCTTGACATATGGTCTTTGAACAGTTGGTTAAGTCTCTAGGTCACCTGAGTCTCTAGGCTAGGCTAACAAAATTGTAACTTTGTGGGCAAGGTCTTGAAAAACACTTTTATATTCTTCAGTTTTCTGACATCAATATCAACATGCCACGTTATCGAGAAGTAGAGTTCCACTGTAATTGAAGGGAGCTTTGATTTGAAGCAGGCTGAATATTGGCGCAAAAAAGATAAAAAGAGCAATGGAAAAACATGGTCATTTTGAAAAAAATACCTATTCTACTTACTTAAAATAGCTGTTATATTGACACAACAGATACTTTCTCACTTCCAACTACATTATGAACTGCCCCGAATCACTTAGTGCTAGGCTGCCACGTGAATCTTCTCTGACTAGTCAACGAGACGCTTTCTATCGCCTTCGGCTGCAAGACACCACGTTTAGGCGAAATAATCGCTTCGCCGACTGTTGCGAGAGCTGTTTCTTGTGCCTGGTTTTTTCAACACCATTTCCCCGGGCACTATGCTGTCGGAGTGAAATACTATGCACATACGAGAGAGCAACGCAGGAAATCGCCAATTCTTCGTGCACAGAAATACAATCGACTCGCAAGCAATGCTCGTTGCAAGCGATCGGTTGACTGGCTGCCGCTAAATAACTTCTGACCTTTTTTTACCGACGAGCGAGGTCACGCAGCGTTCGCCTGCTCCCTTTTTCCTGTAGTACGGAGCGCTGAGCCAGAGCTCATCACGTCACTGGTCAGTTGACCGCCAGTTGCAAACAGCACTACGGTTAGGTCCAACCGCGGTAGTATCAATATTCCATGATCCATGAGGCTAATGACTGTTTCATGCTTGAACTTGTGGTGCAAAAGAGCAAATCACAAATATACAGTATGTGCACATTTGCGGTTTTGGTGCTACTAGCATACTTTCCGGGGAAAATACCGCACACCCTGACTTAAAGCTCGACGCATTGTTGGACGACTTAGTGCTGCTTTCATGGTCCGCAAACCATTTTGTGCTCTTAATGCGTCGTAGTAGAATAGAACGTGTTTGCACACGCGTGTACACATCCTTTAAAAAGACTTTCATGACTAATTACGATCTCCGCTCACCATAAAATTTTGCCTTATCACAAATTTATTTGTCCCGCTGAGATATTGGCCCGAATACTAAAAGGATTAAAGCGGCCCATTAAGCCCGGAAATCCAGTAATTTCGTACTGGTTGTAACATCTATTAAACAGTGGCGGACTACTATGATTTTCCTTAGTTACCCTACATGAGAAGCTCTGGAGGTTGGTGCCCATTGGCGTTGGTGGTTGGGATTTTAAATCAACAAAAATTAGGTCAAAATTAAAAAACTGCTAGTTTTGGCGTCAAACGTTCTTCTGCATTTCGTTATTTTTCATTTGGTGTATGTCAACTCCGTTTAGTTGCACTAGTAGTTTGCAGTACTCTCAAATTTCATTTCAGTTCCAAGAAACGGGCGGCACCGAGGTCCAGTTTAACCCCTGGTCCAATTCAATGCTCATCTACGATTTGTTCCTGTTGGTTATTTCTTTTTCGGGTGATGTTTGTTGTGTTTGAAAAACTCATCCCTTAAATTTAGGGAGGAAATAGAAATCAGCAAAATCGCGTTTCCTGCCAGTATGCCTATATGGCACTGTACATAAAAGTGAGTGAATATAACAGGTTTTCATGGTCATTGCTCGTTTCAGAGTTTCCTGAATGATACGAGGTCAATTTATACATCACCAATAAAAGTATTTCAAAGAACTACAATATTTATGACTTTCCATTTGATGGGAAGATTTTCCATGCCCTTAATTCAAATGCCCAACCTATTTGGCGAAAACAAAATAGTTGATAACCAATTGGAAAAACACAAATTGAGAAAATGCTTGCTGGTGTCTCACACCACAGCGAATTCGCTAACGCAATTTCAAACTCCGCTAAAATACCTGTTTGATAACAACGCATTTGCTCGTATCAACAGTCGCAGCCGAACCAGGCTTCCCAGCAGCATGTCGGCGTCAGGGCTGCTTGACGTTGGGGCTAAATCAGGCTGAGTAAAGTGTAGGTATTTGTTTAATTTGAGGAGGATGTATATTTTCTTCCCATCACGCTCAGCTTGGACCAGCTTGACACACGAACACTTTTCGCTACACTTGGATAGAACCGCATGCCCTCCGCTCACAATACGGTAAACGAGTGCAGCTATTGGGTCTTTCAGTATTTGAAAGATATAAATATGTATGCACATACATGAACTTTTTCATGCGTTTTTTTGTTCTTTCACAACATATATTGTACTATACTTCTTTTTCTCAATTGTCTTAAGTTAATAATACAACACTATCATACAATCCTACAATATAGAAAATATACGAGTCTGTCAAACATTTGTGTGAGGGCCTCACATTATTCGTTACGAGTTTGCAGCTCACCTACATAGCAGTTCACTCTGGCTTTCACAGCATTAACAACAACCCAAAATGACAACACAGAAAATAGCACTTCAGGCGTTTTTTCACGACTTTCCACGGTTGGTCTGTGACGACAGCAATGAATTATGGCCTTCATTTGCTGGAGGGTGGACTTGACCAAATCATTTTTGTGACGTGGCAAAAGACGATTTTCAGCAATTACGCCAACAGCCAATGCACAACAAAAAGTACGTTACGACAAATCTGACGCACGCAGTGGTTCGGGAACTGATGTCCAATATTTGTTGATTCGTTCATTTTCGTGCCAGCTTTTTCTCTGGGGAGGGCCGTAGGGTCAGCAGAGGACTAAGAGGGCTCGAAATACCCCACAGTCAGCAGCAATCGCAGATAGTTCTGCTGGCTCCACACCAGGGAAGGTTGAGTGGTCGATCCACGACCACTGAGTGGGCTCGCCGTAGCGCTCCTTGGGCTCAAAGCATTAATCAGGCTTCGGCCTGCTGCTG
>Ga0210059_1013754_pt1 | contig 12064 bp, 12 predicted proteins | sample Ectturendosymbi2_FD_188042 | JGI IMG/M metagenome (GOLD analysis project Ga0210059, IMG submission 188042) | Ecteinascidia turbinata endosymbiont from Florida, USA - Sample 2 (SPAdes) (version 2) | ecosystem: Host-associated > Tunicates > Ascidians > Unclassified | place: Key West, Florida...
TACAGTGAAACAAAAATGTTTTTAAAATTAGGAGCAAATAGAATCGGAACTTCAAAAGCAAAAGCCATTATTGAAGAAGAAAATAAAAAAATTGTCAGCAAGCAGAAATAAAATTTAACATTTTTTAAAAAAATGAAAGACAAGGAACACATAATCAAAGATATTAATCTTTGAAATTTTAAAAAAATTGCAATCGTTAATCAAAAATATCACTATTATTTAAAACACCTCTTGTTTAAAAAAAAGGAGTGTTTTATTTCAATTGTCAATAATACAAAAGTGTATAACTATATTTTAACATTATCACGTGAACAAAACAAACATCAATTAACAGCTGTTATAAAATCAAATAACAGTAATTTATTAGACCATTTAAATTATAATGATTCAATAAATATTTGTGGACAAATGTTAAAATCAAAACAAAAAAATAATGAAAATTATTTAATTTTAAATAATAATTATAATAATCAATATCAACCATGCAAAATTTGTTTTTTAAAAAAATAAATTATTATTAAAATATGAAAAAAAATTAAGGAGTTAATTTGACTAAAGTTATTGTTAAAAATGAAGAAAATTTTGAAAAAGCGTTTAAAAAATTTAATCGCGAATCTTCAACAATAAAAAGAGAAGCAAAAAATCGGGAATATTTTTTAACAAAAAAAGAACGAAGAGCATTAAAAGCTCGTAAAAATCATTTTAAAAAATTTTATCCGCGAAAAAAGAAATAAATATTTATAAAAATGATTAATTTTATTAATGACACTTATTATTCAATAAAAAAACATTATTTATTTTTAACTCAGGTTTATCAAGAAATTAAAAAACTTTTAAAGATTAAAAGTGATGATTATATTTCCATAAAATTTTCTTCACGAAAACAACAAAAAAGATTAATTAATCAATTTTATAAAAATCATCGTTCCTTGAATGTTCTAACATTTCCCTACGAAGATAAAACTTGTTTAAAACATAATATTAATTATTTAGGTGATATTTCAATTTGTTTAAAGGTTATTAAACAAGATGCTAAAAGATATGGTAATTCTTTTTTAAAAGAATTATCATATATCTTTATTCACAGTATTCTTCACCTTTATCATTTTGATCACCAAGAAAAAGAAGAAGCAAAAATTATGGAAAAAGTAACAACAAAAATTTTAACTATTTTTAATTTATAAAGATAATGGATTTTCAAAAATATAATCGTTTAAAAACATTAGCACAACAGGCTTATTGTAAATACTCAAATTTTAGTGTTTCTTCTCTTGTGGAGCTCAAAAATAAAAAATTGTATCATGGTGTTAATGTTGAAAATTTTTCTTATGGAGCAACCATTTGTGCGGAAAGAACTGCTTTAATTAATGCTTATTTGCATACCAAAAAGGAAGAATTAGAAATTAAAACCTTTTATTTATTTACCAATACCGATAAAATTTACTTTCCTTGTGGTCTTTGTTTACAAATGATCAAGGAATTTGTGAAAACTGATTGTGATTTTATCATCTATAATAATTTACAAGAATGCAAAAAATTAAAATTTTCGCAATTATTTCCTTTTAGTAAGGTTATAGAATTAAAACATGTTATCTAAAATAAAGGAAATTGGTTTAATTGGGGCTGCAAATGCTGGTAAATCAACATTAATTAATTTTTTAACGAATCAATATGTTAGTATTATTACCAAAAAGCCACAAACAACCATTAATATTATCTCTTCAAAGCTAATTAAAGCAAAAAAAAGTGTTAATTTAATCGATTTACCCGGTTTTAGTCTTAATCAAAAATTATTTAATCAAGTTTTAAATCGTTTAATTATGACAACTTTTAAATGAGTTGATATTTTTTTCTTTATTTCTTCGTGTGAACAGATTATTAGTAAACCAGAACAAATTCTTTTGCAAAAATTAATGATAAGTAAGAAAAAAATTTTCTTAATTATTACTAAAATTGATCTTGTTAGTGAAAAAATTTTAGCAAAAAAAATTAATTATTTTCAAAAACTCAAGAATATTCAAAAGATTATTGCTATTAGTATTAATAAAAATAAAAATTTAAAAAGTTTACAAAATTTAATTGATCAATTTTTAGAAAAAGAAGAGATCAAAAATAAGAGTAATTCTGATTTAAAATACTTAACTACGAAAAAAAAGCTTTTTTTCTGCAAGGAAATAATTCGTAAAAGTATTTTTAAAATTTTAAATCAAGAATTACCATACCAAACATTTGTTAAGATTGAAAATTGTACCGAAAATAATAATTTATTAAAAATCAATGCCAATTTAATTTGTGCTAAGAAATCGCAAAAAAAAATTATTATCGGTACAAAAGCAGCAACAATTAAGGCTATTGGTATTCAAGCTCGCAATGAAATTGAACATTACTTAAACAAAAAAGTGTATCTAACTTTGTTTGTTAAAGTTGATTTAAATTGAATTTCGAATTTAAAGACAATTCAAAAAATTACTACTTTTTAATTTTATGGCGATTAGTACGTTAACAAAATTAACAACAATTATTTTAAATTCCTATCGTTATTGAGAATTTAATAAAATTATTAATGTTTTTAGCAAAGAATATGGCCTTATTTCAATTAAAGCTTTAGGAGTTGATAAATTAACCTCAAAAAATAAATTTGCTCTTGATCTATTTTGCTTAAGTGATTTAGAGGTTTTTATCAATCCATCATCTCTGCATCGATTAAAAAAAGCCTTTTTAATTAAGGGTAATAATTATTGTTTTCATAATTATTTTATTTATCTAATTTTTTCTTTGTATCATGAAATCTTAAAAAAAAATTCTGTGATTAAAAACAAAGAGATTTTATTTCAATTATGAAAATCAGTAATCATCGATGAAGGAAAAAATATTTTTACAAAAACAGATTGTTTCTTGATTCAAAATCTGATCAATCAAGGGGCAAAATTAGATTTAAATTATTGCTATCGTTGCTTACAACCAAAAAAAATTAAAAGTTTTTCGTTTCAGGATTTTGGATTTATCTGTAAATATTGTTTTCAAAAAAAAGATCCAATTTTAAAATATTCATTTTTAAAACTATTGTTAATTTTTCAAAACGCGAAAACAATTAATGATTTACAAGAAATAAATGACTTTGAATATGAGCAAGATCTAAAAATAATTTTTTATTTTTTACTTTATTATTATCAAACCCAACTCGGATTTTTTCTAATTTCCTACCAAGAAATAAAAAAACATTCGCTTTTTTTAACAATTGAAAAGGAAATTATTAAAAAAATAAAATATAAACAATAATAAACATCAAGCAATGGAAGATTCGAAATTAGCAAAATTAATTAAATATTTTCAAAAATATAATTTTGTCATTAATGATGCTTTAATTTATAATGGCTTAAAAAATTCTTGGGTTTACCAACCATTATTTTTAACAATTAAAAATCTGATTAAACAAAAGTGAATTCAAGAATTTGTTGTTAATAATCGTAGTATCCTTATTGAAACACCAATTATAACTAATTCAATGGTTTATTATGGTTCAAAACACATCGAAAAATTTCAAGATTTTTTTGTTGATTGTAAAGTATGTAAAAAGAGATTTCGAGTTGAAAATGAGGATACAAAAATAAAAGCTTGCCCTTTTTGTCATAGTTTAAAAATAACTAAACCACGAAATTTTCAATTAATGTTTGCTGTTAAAAAAAATAAACTAGAAGATAATGAATTCTTTTATTTACGTCCGGAAACTGCACAAGGAATTTTTGTTAATTATTTGAAAATTGCCCAAGCTAATAATCTAAAACTACCATTTGGAATCGCTCAAATTGGTAAATCATTTCGTAATGAAATTAATTTAAAAAATTTTTTATTTCGTTTGCGTGAATTTGAACAGATGGAATTGGAATATTTTTTTGAATACAGTTTAGATAATTTTAAAAATAATTTTTTGAAATTTAAAAATTTAGTCCTTAATTTTTTATTAGATTTAGGTTTAAAAGAATCAAACATCATCATTAACGATGTTGCTGCTGAGAAATTAGCTCATTATGCCCAAAAAACATTAGATTTTGAATTTAAATTTAGTTTTGGTACGTTTGAACTTTGTGGTTTAAGTTATCGAAAAAATTATGATTTAATAAATCATCAAAATTTTAGCAAGCAAAAATTATTTTATGTTAATAATGATAATCAAAAAATAATTCCTCATGTTATTGAACCTTCATTTGGCATTGAACGATTAGTTTTAGCAGTTATTGATCAAAATTTAAGCTTTAAAAACCAACGTTACTGTTTAAATCTACCTTTTTTTCTTGCTCCGTTTCAAGTGGCAATTTTACCCCTTGTTAAAAAACTATCAAATCCAGCCTTAACTATTTTTGATGATTTAAAGAAGAAATATCGAGTCACTTTTGAAGATAAAAAAACAATTGGCAAAAGATATTATTATCAGGATGCAATTGGGACATTTTTTGCAATTTGTTATGACTTTGATTCCTTAAAAGATAATCAGGTTACAATTAGAACAAGAAATAATATTCATCAGGAAAGAATCTTGATTAGCAAAATAAGAAATTATATTGATAACTATGTTTTCAAATAATAATAAAGATAAAATTCAAGAAATTATTAGCCAAAATAATATTATTGATGTTGTTAAAAATTTTTTAACATTGGAAAAAAAAGGTAATAATTATTTTGGGTTATGTCCTTTTCATGATGATACAAAACCTTCTTTAGTTTTAAACGAAACAAAACAAATATATAAATGTTTTGCTTGTAATGAAGCAGGAAACGTCTGTAACTTTTTAATGAAATTTAAACATATGTCTTTTATTCAAGCAATAACTTACTTAGGAAATCGCATTAATTATGATTTAAATTGATTAAACATCAAAAAACATTCACAAACAGAACAAGAAAAAAACTTTTTAATTACCCTGAATCAAAAAGTACAAAATTATTATTACAATAATTTGTTTGTTGCTGAAAACAAAGCAAGTTTAAATTATTTATTAAAAACTAGAAAATTACCTTTAGATATTATTAAAAAATATCAAATTGGTTTTGCTGGCAAAAATGATAACATCATTGCCTTTTTAGAAGAGGATAATTATCAATTAAATGATTTAGTGAAATATTCCATTGCTAAATTAGGAAACGAAAATATTGTTGCCTATTTTAATAATCGCATTATTATTAGTTGAAAAAATCTTGAAGGTCAAACTGTAGGTTTTTCAGGGCGTTTACTAACAAAAAATAGTAATAAAAATGTTGTTCGTTATTTAAATACAAAATCTAATTTATTATTTTCAAAAAACGAAATTTTATTTAATTTAAATTATGCCTGAAAAGAAATTAAAAAAATAAAATATGTTTTTCTTGTTGAAGGTTACTTTGATTGTTTTAGTTTAATTAAAGTCAAAATTTTAAATGTTGTTGCTTTATTAGGGTTAAATATTTCTAAACAACAAATTCAACTTCTAAAAGATGTTACCAAAAAAATTATTTTGTATTTTGACTCAGATAAAATGGGGATTTTAGCAACCAACAAAATTGCTCAAATTTTAATTAAGAACAAATTTCAAGTGAAAATTTTAACAAATAAATCAAAACTGCATGATCCTGATACTTTTGTTAATCAAAATCTTAATCGTATTAAGCATATTTATCAAACACTAAGATATTGTCTGGATTATGAAAGTTTTAAATTGCAAAATTATGATCTTCTAAAAACATTAACAGATTCTGATGTTTTAAAATCTCAACCCAAAAAAGTAAATTTAAGAATGAATCGAAATTTAAATTCTAACCTTAAAAAAACACAAGTATTACCTTTTGATTATCTATTCTTAAATTTAATCATGCAATTAATTTTATCTGTTCAAACATATCATTTTTTAATAAAAGCAAAAAAAATGTTATCTATTTATTTACAGTTAAAAAATGATTTTCAAAAAAAATTATTTCAAAAAATTCTTAATTATTATAAAGAAGATAAATCTTTAATGGCAATTGATTTAAAAAAATTATGAAATTTTTTTTATGATTTAAATGATAATGAAACCTTAAGAATGCTAAACTGAATCAAATTACAATTAAAAATTAAAAAAAATTATGATCTTGAACAAATTAAAAAAATAATTAGTAAATATGAAACTCGATCTAATGAAGCAAAAAAGCAAAAAATTATTAAGAATTTAGATAATGATCTAAATTTTAAGCAAAAAATAAATATGTTGAAAAAATTAAAATAAGGAAGAAAAATGGCAATTTTTACAAAAGAAGAACTGAAGAAAATAACAACGTTTGAAATCTTTAAAAAAGAAATGGAAAAAAAAGTTAATGAAAACGTTCCCTTAATGCAATCAGATGTTTTAGACATAATCTCAACAAAATTCAAAATAAGTGATGATGATTCTGTGGAATATTTAGCAAAATTAAAACAAAATGGTGTTCATTTCTTAGATGATAACATTGAATTTGAAAATGATTTTAAAAGTGATGTTGAGGATTTCAATGTCAATGTCAATACTAATGAAGTTAGTAATTATCAAGATCACGTTATTAAAAAATGAAAAAAAGAAGAATATTCCAAATATAAACCAAAATCAATCAAAATTTCTTCAGAAAATAAATCGAAAAAAAAATATTTATCAAAATCAACTAGTACTTCAATAAAACGTCGTGATCAAATTAAATCATATTTTAGTTATGTTTCAACCTCAAAATTACTGACAAAAGAAGAAGAAATAAAATACGCAAAAATGTTAACTTCAAAAAACAGTGAAGAATACAATTATGGTCGTGATATGTTGATAAAATGTAATTTAAAATTAGTTGTTTCGGTAGCTAGAAAACATCTAAATCGTGGTATTGATTTTGCTGATTTAATTCAAGAAGGAAATTTAGGACTAATTAAAGCAATAAATAAGTTTGAATATAAAAGGGGTTTTAAATTTTCAACATATGCCACTTGATGAATCAGACAAGCAATAACCAGAGCGATTACTGATCAAGCACGAACAATTCGAATTCCTGTTCATATGATCGAAACAATTAACAAAATTTCAAAGGCAAAAAGAGCACTAAGTCAAACATTAGGACGTGAACCTAATGATGAAGATATTGTTAAATATTTAAATTTAAAAAATGTGACAATTAAAAAAATTAATAAAATTAAAAAACAAGCTTTTGAACCGGTTTATTTAGAAAAACCTATTCGCCATGATAAAACAACAAATTTTGGTGATTTTGTTGAGGATAAAAATATTACTTCACCCCATAAAAAAAGCTTAATTAATTCTTTGCGAACATCATTTGATCGTATTTTTAAAGTCATGATGAACATTAGAGAGGAAAAAATTTTAAGAATGCGTTATGGTTTGTTACCAATTCATATTCGTAGAATTGTTGAACTAGAAAAGTTTAGTAAAGGCAATAATAAAAAATATGAACAATTTATTCAAACTCTGAATAAAGAAAATATCGAACTAGAACAAGAATGTGATAATATTATTAAAATTAGTAAAAATAAAATTATTTTAGATTATTTACACAAATATAATTCTGCAAAAACACTTGAAGATGTTAGTAATGAATTTAATTTAACTAAAGAAGCAACCAGACAAATTGAATTAAAAATAATTCGCAAAATTAAAAATTCTTTAAACCCTAAAATTCAGTATTTACGAGATTTTTTTAAAAATTAATTTTTTTCAATAATGAACCTACCTTTACGACTTTTACAGGTAACCCAATTTCTTGATTATAAAAATATTAATCAAAAAATTTTAATTGATTTAGGATGTGATCATGGTCTTTTAAGTATTTATCTTTATAAATATTATTTTTTTAAGAAAATATATGGATTAGATCAATCAAAAACAGCAATTGCTAATGCTTTAAAAAACAAAAAAAAATATTTACCAGAATTAAAAAATGATAATCTTCACTTTTTAGTTGCTGATGGATTAAAATGGTTGCAAAACAATACAAACATTTTAATTGATTATATAATTGTTGCTGGACTAGGTACACATTTTGCTTTAAATTTATTAAAGTTAAAACTAGATAATGTTAAATGTTACGTTTTTTGTCTTAATACCGATATATCTAAAATTAGATCAAGCTTAAAAAAATATCATTTATTTTTAAAAGAAGAAGCAATTGTAAAGATAAAAAATCATTATTATTTTTTTATTAAAATTACAAAGGCAAAAACTAATTTCTTGATGGAAAATCCTTATCAAGAATTTATTGGTTCCTATTATCTTCAAAATTTTGATTTTATCTATTTAAATTATTTACAGAGATTAGAAGAAAAATTTTTAAAATTAATGTACATAATACCCAAAAAATCAAAAAAATATTTGTTAATTTTAAGAAAATTAAATTTTATTTATAAATATCAAAAATCAATATATAATAAATTGAATTTAAATTTATAATTATTATAATTTAAAAATTTTTTTTAATAAATGAACTCAGATCCATCAAAATTTCCTCATCCATTACCATATTTTGTTCAAAGTGATTATGGTTTTGTTCATGTTTATGCCTTAATGATGGTCTTAGGAATCTTGTTTTCGATCCTAGGTTCTTATGTATTGGCTAAAAATAAAAAACTACCAGCTGATCCTTTTATATTTTCAATTATTTTTATTATTCCCGCAGCTCTTTTCTTTGCTTCTTTTTTTGGAAAAACACGGTTTGATGAACCGCATTGATTTTCTTTTGCAAATTTTGCTTTTTGATCTAAAAGCGGAGGAATGTCAATTCACGGTGGACTTTTAGGAGGTATTATTGTTGGTTTAATTTTCTTTAAAATCACAACAAAAAAATATCACATCTCAATATGGTTATATGCTGATTGTATTTTACCAAATGTTTTGTTAGGTCAAGTTATTGGTCGTTGAGGTAATTTTTTTAACCATGAACTTTTAGGTAATAAAACAACATATCATGCTTTAAGTTGATTACCTGATTTTATTTGCAATAATTGCATAAGATTAAATGGTGGTTCTCACGGAACACCAGAATTAAATTCAAACGGTTATATGGGTCTTCAATTTCGTCAACCAATCGCTGTCTATGAATCATTTTTAGACCTTTGTGCCTGAGTATTAATTGTTTTGATTATTCCAAAAATAAATTATTGATTTAATCATAAAATTAAACATGATTATTTAAATTATCAACAATTTACTTTTAAAAAATATTGCCATTTTTATTATCATAATTTTAAATATTATGCTTGTAAGATCCTAAGAATATTTTCAAAAAATGATAAATTCAAATTAAAAAAAGTTGCTAAAAATTGAACAACCTCAAAAAAACTTTATGAAAATTATTATTATCAAAAGAAAATTTGAGTCTATTCTCAAAAAGAATTTAAACAAAAGAATTTACATCAGAAAAAAATTACCTTACAAAAAAGAAAAATTTTTCAAATTAAAAAATTTAAATTTAACATTTTTTTCTTTAAAATAAATACTTATAGTGCTTATTTAACAAAAGAACATAATCCCAAACACTATTTTATCTGAAAATGCGGAGTTGCTTCTGGGTTATATTTCATGTTCTGAAATTACATTCGGTTTTTATTGGAAACCGAAAGGGAAAGTGATATTTTATTTTTGCCTTACCTAAGAACAATAGATTATATTGTTATTTTAGCACTTGGAACAATGGGACTTTTACTAGCAATATATAATCAATTTATAAATCCATCATTTTTTCGTAAAAAAGGAAAAATTTATGAAAAACAATATTAAATCTTAAAAAATGAAAGTTTTTGCAAAAATTTCAATATGATACTTGTTAATTCTTGATCTTGTAATTTTAGGTTTAGGAATTACCTATTTATTAATTGCTTTATCTTTAAATACAGAGAATTTTCAACAAGAACATCAACAATTAAGATATTACTTAAATCATCATTCATTTTGAGATTATTTAAGATATTTTTTTCTTGTCAAAGAACCATTAAGAGATAAATTAACAAATGTTTTTAATTTTAGTGTCAATAAAAACTTAATTCTAGTATTTTCAGGTGCTTTAAATTTAATTATTTCTGTTTTTCCGTTATTTACAATTCTATTATTTTTGTCGGCAAAGAAACTTTTTCATTTTCTTTATTTTGAAAGTAATCCAACTTTAGTAAAATTTAACCAAAAAAATAAAAAGAATTATAAAAAAAGTAAAAGAAATCTTAAGGATTCAACTCAACACAACCAGAAAAAACTTTTTAAGGTAAAAAAGAAGGCTTTAAAACACGAATATAAAATAACAAAAAAAACAGGAAAATTTTCTCTTAAGATTGATTTTTGATATCAAAAAAGAGTTGTTCAAAGAATGCAAAAATTTTCTTTTCAAAAATTAGTAAGCTTTTTGATTTAAGAAAGGAAAAAAAATTATTCTTATTAACAACTTGTCTCTATATAATTAAATAAACAAATATTTATATTTAAATAATGGAATCAAAAGAAAATAAATCGGATCAAGATGTTGATGCGATTTCTTACGTTGTCGAAAAAATTCAAAAAAAAAATTCTTTTACACAAGTAACTGAAATCGAATGGAACAAATCAATTGAACACAAAACCTATATTTTAGAAGATGATTTGTGAAGAAGTATTGAAAAAAATAATGATTTAGGTAAAACAAAATTAGAGATTTCGCTAGAAAAAATAAAAAAATATTTTTTAGATAAATTTAGATTCCAAGACTTTAATCGTCTAGCCTATGTTGAAACAGAAAATAAGAATCTTTGTTTACTAAAGATGATTCAAAAACATGATGATCATCTTTATCATGCAAATTTAGGAAAATATTTTAATCTAATAAATTATCGTAGTCAAAAATCAAAGAAAAATTGTTGAAAATACGGAACTAAACTAAAAATTATTAATTTTAATAACAATACTAGTTTTTATGCTGATATTGTTATTTTTTTAAATGGACTCCCAATTATTTTGTTTCATAGTTATAAAAAAAGAAAAGAAATTCAAAAATCTGAACTTACTCAAGATCAATTAGATGAAGAATTAGAAGTTGCTTATTCTGAAGTTAAAAATAACGCCTTTAAATGCCCTGATTTTTTTAACTATTTGTGTTTTGGTGTTGTTTTTTCAAAACACAAAATCAAATATGGTTCTTTTCAATTTCAAGAAAAACAAAATAATAAGAGCAAAAGTGAAAATCTTAATAATTTTAGCGAATGAAATTATACAAAAAAGGATTGTAAATATATTCCAGAAAAAGAGAATATGATTGAAGGATCTAAAATTAATCGCTTTTTTTCATCTTTTTTTACGATTGAAAAATTGCATGAATTTATTCGTTATTTCATTTTTTATAAAAAAGAAAAAAAAATTATTGCTAAATATTATCAATATTATGCCGTCAAACATTTTGAAGACAACGTTAAGGAAATTCAAAAAAAATATGAAGAAAACGATCAAGAATGACTAAATCAAAACAAAAATAAAGGTGGTTTTGCCTATCATACTCCAGGGGCAGGGAAAAGTTTTGAAATGGTATTTTTGGTGAAAAAATTACAGGCTAAAAACACGCGTCATGCTGATTTTAATCAAAAATTTTTAATTATTACTGATCGAGTTGCTTTGGATAATCAAATTTCAACAACATTTAAAAATTCCTTTGAAAACAAAAATAATATCATCCAAATTCAAAGTCGAGCCAGTTTAAGAACACAAATTAGAGAAAAAACAGGCGGAATATTTTGTACAACAATTCATAAATTCCTAGATTTAAAAAATGATGATGAAAAAGTAAATTATAAAAAACAAAGTTTAAAAGAAAAAATTATTGATGAAAAAATTATTGTTATTGTTGATGAAGCACATCGAACACAAGCAATCAAGCATTGAAAAAACAAAGAAAAAGAACCAATTAGTTCTTTTGCAGAACAAATGCGTCATGATTTACCAAAAGGAATTTTTATTGGTTTTACCGGAACACCTGTTATAACTGAGGATGAAAAAAATAAAAATTTAAGTTTATACGAAAAAGAAGTTGTGACTTTAACTGAAGATTTATTTGGTAAAAAGAAAATTACCTA
>Ga0210059_1013755_pt1 | contig 12061 bp, 10 predicted proteins | sample Ectturendosymbi2_FD_188042 | JGI IMG/M metagenome (GOLD analysis project Ga0210059, IMG submission 188042) | Ecteinascidia turbinata endosymbiont from Florida, USA - Sample 2 (SPAdes) (version 2) | ecosystem: Host-associated > Tunicates > Ascidians > Unclassified | place: Key West, Florida...
GGAAGTGCTTCTTTGGTCAAGTACGATCGAGTGCAATTAAATTGCTTTAATTGTTTCCCCGATCGCGCGTCTCGCGTTCGAGACGCGGAGCAAGTGGAACGAGCGGGCCGTTCCACTTCAATATTGAAACGGCAAAAGTGCCATAAAATTAGGAAAAAAGCCATCCGCAAACAGAAATCTGCAAAAACAAGCAAACTTCAATTGAAACAAGCCTAAAAACAAGCAACCCGCAAGTCTTCAAGAAAACGCAACTCCACAAAAAAATTAGCCCAAATTCGCGGGAAAACCGCAAGGTTGGCAACACTGCTTGAAGTGAACATTTGAAGATTTATTGGCGTGTTACTGTTACACAATGAAGACAAAGAGTACAACAATCCGCTAGCACGTTTCGTAACCTGCCTCTGCAGGCAAAGCAGTGTTGCCATTTTAGCTGTTTTGCTGCTAGATCTAGCAGGTTTTTCTCCCTGTTACCTGGAAATTTTTCAATCTGGCAGCTAGCTGATTTTCTAGCAGGATTTGAAAACCGTTTAGCAGGTTTAGCAAGTAACAAACGTCTGGCCAAATATTTGTTCCAACAATTTTTGGAGACGAAAACTTTTCCACCTTCTTCATCAAAAAATTCTTTACGTTCTTTCTGACGCTTTATATTGGGCAACACAAAGACCACCAGGCACAACTGGCTGCCTTCAATCGTTTGGATGCATAAATATAGGCGTACCATTGAATACCATTGGAGTTTCTATTATGACGTAGCGAAGCGGCTTCAAGAAGAATATTGCATCATAATAACAAGCAATTGGATGCAGTGGTGCCACTCTTAGTGTTTTCCACTAGATCTAATGTTTTTTCATTTCATCTGGTGTTCTAGTGTTTTTTTTTATGGCTATCTAGTGTTTTTTTCATGAGTGAGCTGAATTTAATTAAATGCAAAATTTTGTGTAATTGTAACATTAATTGAGATGTTTTGACTTAGTGCAATTGTAATTTGCTGAAAATTCTACCTAATTAAATCTTAAACTACACAAGATAATATAATATGTTTTGAGTTGCAACTGCTGCGAATTCACTTGGTCATCTGTTGAAAGTTTCAATGGCCTGTACAAACAAACACAGGCGTTGCTGCTATCTCCCGTTTTCTTTGCTTCTGGTTTACAAATGACTTGCACAATGTCTATGGTTGGCAGTGCAACGCATTTTCTGGGCATTTTCACTGTGTGTATGTTTGATTTTGTAATCTAGTGTTTTTTTGTGAATCTAGTGTTTTTTTTATCATGAAATCTAGTACTTTTCCGTAACAGCAGAGTGACAACACTGATTGGATGGCTTGGTGAAGCCTACACGATTTGCTTCTGTGCTAAGTGAGCGCATTGGGTTTAAAAGACTGCATTATGTCTTTTTACCCCACGATACATATGATTTTTTCAGGTGGTTCAGTTACGCCAGGAGCTCGTAGGCCTAATGTCTGATCCATGGATAATGTGTGCAAGACCAAAATTGATATAAAGCTTTACAAGTCTATTTTAAACACCTCAAACTAGCAGTTTTTTAGCAGATTTTAGCTAAATTTTGTGACATGGTTTTTAGCAGGATCTAGGAGTTTTTCTTGACACCATTTAGCAGGTTTAGGTGACAACCATCTTGCAACACTGAGGCAAAGGATCGGACATGAGCGAACTGCGCTAACCGTTCCGAGGGCCTCGCGGTCACGACTTTGCCCTGATGGGCCTCGAGTTCATTTATCCGGCCCTGCCTACATGCCTAGTTATATACGTCCAGAAATTAGACTTCCACTTGATCAACATGTTTTGTGTAGTGATTGCTGTAAAAGATGTACTATGTCTAGCCCAGGTAATCTTTTCTTATTTTGTACTGCATAGCAGCAGTATAGGCTACCTTTGGTGCTTACAACCCAAGTTACACATTCGCGTAGCCTGCTGTTCAGACCGCAAGATGGAGTTGATTGTGTAGTTAGAAGAATCTATTTAGCAATAATTGCTAAGTTGTCCCAAAACAGAGTTAGTGGATAATGGATGTTAACCGTTGAGTCCACGTAGGCCTCAGTCTATAATTGTTAACATTTATAGGCAATTGGGACACAAATGTTATTAGTCTAAACATGTTCCATGCACCAGGAAATTAACAAGTCCAGACATCAGCAAGGTTGATGCATGCGTATTTCGGCCAGTTGAAAGCCCAATGCGCACGCTTTTTCAAGTATATTTCACGTGAGCTCATGGTAAAGTTAATCAATTAGCGCAAGGAAGGAAAACGTTCATCGCGGCGCACACGGTTTGACCGGTCGCATGTTCACTGCTTCGGTAATAATGTTTTCATAACTGAACAATAGGATTGATTCTGATTTCCTGCAATTTTTTTCCATTTGCATTTGGACATCGCTAAACAATCGTCGTCAATTAAATGACAATGATTTACGACCCAATTCCTTTTGTTAAGCTCGTTCAAAAAATTTAGTTGGAAACTACGAGCCTATTATGCGTATTTGCGGGAAAATATTTATAATTAATTTGCACAATCTCCAAATGATGTTCATGTTGTGAATTAAAAAAATAATTTTCAGAACGTCTAGCCCCCCTGCACAAACATGAAGGGCACCAATGGAAGACTTTCTGGCGACGGTTCGGCCCAGGCCCGCAGACACGGGGCCCATTCGGGGCAGTTATCTCCAACTTTTTTGTGCCTCTCCAAATTTTGTTGCGCTCAGAAAAATATGTTTTAAGCATGTGATAAAAACAAAAATCATTCCCCCTGAAAATGTATTTTCCCCCCAAACCTTAAAACCTGGCTACGGGCCTGATTCTGCCACAATTGTGTCTGCAGTTAGGATATTTTGTTTGAAGGCCATTTGGCCTCGAGATGTAGCATAACGTCGAAAACGTTTTTCCATAAATCACCATTAGGGAAAGTGCGGCCGTTGTCAAATCTAAGGCCTCTGGAGCTATGCTAAAAGAGTCCATACTTTTCTTGGATCAGATATAGCAGAATGTATCGTAAATACAGTATGTGAAGGTAATGTAACAAAAACTGTAAACAGCAGGGAACACCTTATAATGTAAATAGAATTCTACAAGTAATCGTCACTTGCAACAATCTGTTTGATTTGCTGAGTAACCTGATGAAAAGCGTATGATCAATGATGACTTAAAATAGGAGACTAGCAGCAATGTTGACTTAAATCATAGGAATATAAATGTGTGAGGTGGTTGTTCCTTTCGAGAAGATGAAATCTGTAAAAAAGAAAGATGAACAGAAAAAAGTTGTTGAATCAAGTCGGGTGGTTAATGTTTCACACGAAAATAATTTTTAATCCACGTTAAATGCCAAATGTGACATGGATGTTTAAGAATATTGAAATATTAAACACGAATGAGTTACAAGAGGTTATTCTCATATGATTAATCACTTCCATGGTCGTGCTTAGGTCATATCTCGCGACTTTCGCTGACGTTTTTATTGGGTTCACTTGAGGATAGTGTCCTAGGATAGCCGTTTTCAGCCAAGTCAGCTGACTTATATTGACTGTCTCAAGCTTGCAGGTTTTGCGACATGGTTTATGGTATGTACAAGATGAGTTGTTTCAGGCAAACCTGTCTGTAACATCACGAAGCCTTTCCAGTAACCGGCGCAGATTCTGTAAATGTGTTTCCGCTGTTGCGAATGTCGTCCAGTTAAACGGCTACACTGGGCAGATCACTAGCAATTTCGCCCATTACTTGGTGGAAATAGCCAGAGAGTCAGGGAGGGGCGGAACTGATTCCGAAAGGAAGTACGTTCTGAACTAGAACTCCGCGATGAGTGCTCAGCGCGAGCCTTTCAGAGTTTGTGGACCTAACCTGACCTGGTTGTAGGCATCTGCCAGATCGATCTGGGTGAAGCCTTAACCACCTTTCAACTTTCGCATCAATTCCTGAGGAAGTGGCAACGGGTGTCGGTGTGTTTCCAGCTGAGGGTTGACAGTTACAGAGTAATCACCACAAACGCGTAAAGCAGGTTTGTTGGGAAGACTGCGACCGCAAACGCGTAAAGCTTTTCTCACTGGAACGACGGAGGTTCCCCAATCATTGAAAGCTGCAGGCGTCCAGATGCCTCTAGCGATTCCACCATCGTAGGCTTGCGCTAATTCTTCCTGCATGACAATGGAACGGAGCGTGGTTTGCAGAAGGTGGGCCTTGCTTCTGGTTTAAATTCAACCTCGAGTTCCACATCACGGAGACACCCCAACTAGGGCTTGAAAAGGTCGCTGAAGTCAGTACACAAATCACGACATGCCTGTTGTAAGTGTTGATCCACGCGGTCAGATCGAGGAATAGCCAGAAACTGGTGATCCGTCTTGTCAAACGTAGCTTCGGAATACAGCAGGTCACCCAGGGAAATCCGCATGGCTCTAAAAGCACCCCGACCAAGCAAACTCAAATCAAGAATATCGGATACAAGAAATGAAACTGGGTATGACTTGTTGACATCACCGAACTTGGCGTCTGTGGTAAAAGCTCCAATGATCGGCAATGGATGCCTACTTGCCGAATGGTGACGCCACTGAGCCTGTTGAAGTTTCGGCTTGCCCAACTCTGTCCAGACGCGAGTAGAAAAGAAATTTCCACCGGCAGCAGTGTCCTGTTCCAGGGTAAACGCTTTCCCGTTGACGTGGATAGGCACTTGAAGCTTGGGAACCTCAAGAGTTGCGACAAGGCGCTGCTTTAACCATTTCCTGCACTTCGATCTGTTTGAAACCCTAGGCTTGCGAGCGCGCTTTCTTTCGGCACACAGCCTCCAAGTGTCCGGTTAATTTGCAGAAGTTGAACGTGGCATCTTTGAACTAGCAAGAAGTTGCAATATGGCCTGAATTGCCACAACGGTAGCATCGTTGCTGTGCAACTGGCACTTCCTTCTTGGGAGGGCGCTGAAGTAGTGGCTTTTGGTGAGACGCTTTCTGCGCACTCGCCAGCGCCGGAACGGATTTTGGACCGTAGACCGTCTCCTTCGCAACTTGAGGAGTCTTCTGTTTGGATGGCAACCTGGATAGCAGTGTTGGAGTCGAGCTCGTCCGCTTTCCTCTTGAAACGTGCCTTAAGTATTTCCTCATTGTTCACCGAGCAAATGAAGCGCATACGTAATGCTTCTAAGGGGTCGGCAATGGAAGCAAAATCGCACATGGCCGCCTGTTGACGTGTGCGTGTAGTCTTGAAATGGACCCCCGGGTCGACGTTGCATGGTAGTCCAGAACTTGAAACGCTCCCGGATGGCGAAACGCGTTGGATCCAATTGCACCTTCATGTATGTCACGATCTGATCCATTGTAAGATCGTTGATTTCCCTCGGCGGCGTTTCTTGTGCAGCAAGGTTGGAAAGCAACTTATACACCGTCGACGACTGGTCGGTGAGAAAAACCTGAGCCTTTCGTGCGGTCATCTGGAACAGCATGGGCTCTTGTCAAGGTGAGAAACCGCGACCAATCATCTTTCCACAGCTCTGAAGTAGAATCAAAGAGCGCAAAAGTAGGAGCAGCCATCACCGAAGTGGTGGTAGGTGGTGCGACCCGGCCGACGAAAAGGGATTCGCAAGGACTTGAAGCATGGCTTTCATGTCTGTCTGTTGCCTCTCCGCTTGCTCTCGGAACCGTTGCTCTTGAACATGCATGTCAGCATGTTGCCGTTCGGCCTGATCGCGGAACCGTCACTCTTGCACCTGCATTTCTTCCCGTTGTTGCTGAAGTTGCAATTGCATCAGTTCGACGATCTTCGCCATGGGTCAGTGTAACTGCGGCTGAAGAACACTCGTCCTCGTTCCGTACAGAAAGAATCCTCGTCGCCAGTAAAACTCTTGTTGTGTATTTCCCTGACAGAGTTTCAAAACTCAGAGCACCTTGTACAAAATGCACTGACTTTATTCGAAGAAGATAACGGAAAACAAGGCAGACAGTTCCGCTTGCGGTTAGAGTGCAGTACCGTAGAACAGGGGTTCTTAAATTTTTGGTGGTATGGAGCCCATGACGAGATTTACGGAGCCCCACAATAAATTTCTAAAATAAAAACATAAACAAACGAATAGCTCGCGGAGCCCCGAGGTTTCTCTCGCGGAGCCCTGGGGCTCCGTACGGATCACTTTGAGAACCACTGCCGTAGAACGTAACGAATAGAATGAGTTACAAACAAAGGCGACATTATTAAGCGACCAACCAAGACGTACAGAGCGCGCAAAACGAATCAACGCGCTCCGTGGAATAAATCAGCTGCCCGCAGATATAATGCAACAATCAGTGCCGCGGCATTTGTGCCAAACCTGCACAAGGAACATTCGAGAACACGCAACTCTTAACAGTTGCCCTTCCCAAGATGCAAGAAAAACGCTTCCTGCCATTCGTTGAATCGTTCCAGATTCGGAAGCTTATGAGCTCCAAGACGTTCGAAATTATTTGCTAAAAAAACAAAGGATTTGCCTTGGAAATAAATGCAAACACCTGGCCAAAGCAGGGGCGTTTCCACTTTCTCTTCCCAAAACTTTCACTTTCCAAAATCGACGAGGATGTCTCGTTTGAAGCCGTACGTTCAGATTTTTTCTTATTCAAAGAAGACTTGTGCTGCTTGCATCTTCTGAACAAGGTCTTCATCATGCACTTGGCAGCTGCTTCGGATCAAAGTTGGAATAAAGCCATTAGAAGATTTATTTTTATCTATGTCTAGTAAAACTTACGATCTATTAGGAATTGTACAACCATTCGTCCTGCCCATAAAGAATTCAGTGAAAACCTTGGCAAATGATGATACGTTGGGCGGTTCCATACGTGTAGTAAACTTGACGATTAATGAGTGAAGTAGAAATTTTAAAGCAGATGCAAGATGTCCGATTTCGACATTTTTTCTAGTCTTTCTTTAAAGTACGACCAGTTTGAATTTACGTCTTTCGCGACGCTAGTGAAATCAGATGCAGAGCTTTGTGCTGCATTCGTTTTCTTTATCTCGCTTCTGTTTGTTGCGTTTTTCTTATGGAAAGTCCGCGTCGCGACATTGCAGGCCTTGACCATGGCGAGACATGACCTTATATTGCTATTGGCGAAGTTAAGCAAGCCTTTGAAGAATTTTCTAATCAAACAGAAACACAGGAGGCGCATTTAAAGCAGTGGTTTTCAACCTTTTTCATGCAGCAACCCCAATTTGCAACCCAATTTAACCTAACCACCCCCCTCTGAAAATTTCCAGTCAGGCAAATGAAATGCAGTTGTTTTTGCACAATAGAAAATCACAATGCCTGAAAAATGACGTACAATAACACTACGCTGAATAAAGACTCCTATATTAAATTCATGCAGCTGCACAATGCAGCATCAATGAGAGAGAGCCATGCCGTATACAAATCACTCCACAGCACAACTCATTGAAATTTCGAATAACTCCCAAGTTAGCTACCTCATGCAGGTATCTAATTTGCAAACACAGCACATTCTTACGCCACAAAGTTATTCGCGCGTTGCCAACCGCAACAGTACTGTTAAAGGTCACAACCACACTCAAAACTTTGTAATGGTCATGACCTCACTTCAAACAATTTTGAATGAAAAAGTAGGCTATCATTTTTTTCAGGTGATCCTATTGTTTTGGCTACGACAAAAATGGTTCCATAAAAACGAAATATGAAATGCAGAAGTGATTTTGACGATTTTAATTAGAAACTCTCGCAACCCCTAGGAAAAAAGCAAATGACCCCCACTGTGTCGCGACGCCAGGTTGAAAACCACTGATTTTAAGAAATAAAATCTTATTACTGTAAATTAAATATTTGCTTTAAGGTCTAGCCTTGTAAAGAGGAGTTTCTTGGCTGCCTCATGTGCGTCAAGTAACCTGGCGTTCTCAAAAGTCATCGAATGATTTCCAAATTTGAGTTAACTCTTAGGTAAGAGGTGAAACAGGAGGGAACTCATTTATTTCTGAGTCATTTCTCTGCTCAGTCTTTCTGAAAAAATAAATGTCAAGCGCTGCACGAGAAAAAAGGTGCCGGAAAAATTTAAACTTATAAGTTGGGCAATATTCAATGCAGTTTTCATCCTGGCCGTTTTTATTTTTCATCCACTGCAGATGAAACTTTCACTTTACAATAAAATTTCGCAAAATCTTGAGTGTGTTCCAAAAGCGTCTTCGCTTGCCAACCTCAAAAAAGCCTACGATCGGGTTCTTTGAGAATTGTTTTGTTTTGTATGAGTACGGTGTTGACGCATGCTTGCTTCTGGCCGCCAAGGCATTATAATCGTTCTCAGAATTTTGAACCCTTCTTAACGACATGAATCACCATCGTGCATCATTATTGTTGGATTCCGACAAGCCTATGTGCTGCTGCCACTCCTCTTCACATTCGATATGAAATGGATAGACAACAGCAGCCGAGTCTACGGAAGTGTCACGTTTGAAGCCGCATGTTCAGACTTTTTCTTATTTGAGGACACTTGTGCTGCTTGCGTCTCCTGAACAAGGTCTTCATCATGCACTTGATAGGTTCGCAGCTGCTTCCGATTAAAGTTGAAACAAAAATTAGCAGCGAAAGTCGATTTATTACGTCGCATCAACAACCCAATTCTGTGAATGCTGTACTTGAGCGACAACGCACTGCAGCAGCAGGTGGACACGTTTACGAATCTTCTGGTGGCATTCACCAGTGACGGAAGACGGAGCAACAGGATACACGAATTGTTTAAGTTATCGCAGGTTTTGTAAGCTTCCTCTTTCCGTGGTAGCAAAACGTAAGCTTCAATGTGTAAATTCACCCTTGAAATATCCAAAAATCCGTTCTTTGTTCGTGGCCTCACCTTTGACCACAAATCGTTGTAGTTGCGTGATTCGTCAATAATTAACTAATCTCTAGTCAGTGTTGCTAAATGATTGTTTGAACTTAGAGAAGTGAAACATCCATTCCTTTTCAAAACAAGGTAGATTAACTTGCTAACAGGCGGATTAGTTGTTTTATAGCCAGGCGATTGGCATGGAAGCAAAATTTTGGCAATTGTTGAGTTTCAGACAAAACTCAAAGAAACCATGAATGCTGTGGCAGTCTTAGTCAGGGTAGAACCAGGTTTCTTTGAACGCTGATTGTGACAGAGCAAACAAGTTGGAGATTCCATCGAAAAGGGTTTCAATTGACTGGTTCAGATGACACCATGTATTGCAAGGTTTTCCTCGCAGTTGTGCCTTTTTACAGAACGGATTAGCGACGTTTAGGACAAAATATTGACAAATACTTGATATGCAATTGAAAAAAATGTTTTACGTTACTCTTGTTGATTTAAAATTGAAACGATTTTAGTTTCAAAAACGTGACTTCAAACTTTTAATTTCACGCTTAATGCAAATGCCAATTTTTTTGTCAATTTTGCATTGTGGTGAACAGGATAGTCATATACATACGTGGTCACTGAAACAACTTGAGTCAAGATGCAAAGTAGTTCAAAGGTAAGTCGAAGTTTCTCTTATGTTGGCTAACAACGTTGTGAATATTAGTGTTAGTCACTGTAATTGCAGGAAAAATGTTGGTTGAATGTTTGGTGATAGATTGCTTGAAAACAGTATCTTCACCGTGCTGCGAATTGTATGATACATGTAAAAGAACTGCGCAAATGTCAAGAAAGCGCTTCAGATAGCTGCTAGACGATGAAATATGTTTTCTAGACCTATTTCAAAATCGTTGCACGTATGAAGGTTGAAAATACAAAATTGTTTAACAACGAAGATACTCGCATTTTGTTTTTGACGTGAACAAACTTATGCAGTTGCATGAAAGAAACACGTTTAGTGCTTTCCCAGCGGTTGTCAACATTTTTTGGCTTGAAACTGATTTCTATATTAGCACAGGTCTCTTCGGATTCAGGTCAAGCAATAAGCTGGGGATGAATGAAAAGTTGCACGATTTAGGACACTCTTACAATTCTGATTTGTCATTACCTTATTATCTCTGAATGTTAGGGTCTGTGTTGGTTAAATTTTTGTGGATTAAGATTTTTGTGGGCTAAAGTTTGTTTAGGTTAAGGTTTGTGTGGGTCACATGTGGAATCACTGGCCTTTTCCTTAAATACTTCTAGTTATTGCAGAAAGCTTATAACAGACCAGAAACATTTTTCGTCATAAACGGTATACTGAGCAAGTAAAATGTTTCGTGTTAATTTTGATTTCTTGCTGAAAGAAAGCAAAACAATTATCACTTCAAGACGAGGTTAAACCTAAAAGTGAATCGTCAAAATATTCTACACTTTCAAAATTTTTCACGGGTTTGTACTATGTAGATTGTAGAAAGATGTTTCATTGTATCGCTTTTTAATGAAACTACAATTTGCCAATTGAATGTGTGAGAACTACTTTTGGATGATAACTGCATGGCTTTCGTTTTGAAATTTGTGTTTGTTGTTACTGATTTAAAGTACTCCAATTAATTATAGTTGAGATCACCGGCATAGTATTTGATCACAAAGGAATAGAATGTTAAAACGTTTGCAAAGTGTTTTATTATTTCTTAATTTTGATTGAAACGTTTAGGAGCCTGCTAGGTGAACTAGCAACGAGACTACTCGAATTATTTTAAAGTCAATCAACAAACACCAAAATGGCAATGAAAATATTTAAGTTTTGGTTAATGTTTAATTCAAATTTTTTGTAGCATATAAGCAGAGTGCAAAGCTAGATGCAAAATAAGCTTTCGATCACTTACGGAAAAATTCTTAAGAATATTATAAGGAGTTGGCATTTATGTAGCAATAAAACTAATTACATTTACAGCGTTTGATGTTTAATGGAGCCATTTTGTGAAACTAAAACTTAAACAAATTCATTTCTAATTTACTTCAATGACATTTCAAGTTACCTCCGTCTTTGTTCTCCTTTATTACATGAATTGAACATTTCAGTTGCAAAAAATTGATAGCACCAAGATTTTCTGCATTACTGGGAGTGCTGGAGAACTTGGTTCCGGGGGAAATGCTGTTGTCCGTTTGGCGTCGGCAGGTGCATTTGGTTATGTAGCTGTCAAATGTTTCAGTGTGCATGGAGGTGATGCGGCCAAATGGAAGATTCAGAAAAAGTATGCGCAATACTTGTGGTTTCTAAAATTTTCCGTTAAATGCAGCTCCGCGATTACTGTCCTTAGTGAAGTAATTGCGCTAAACACAGCTTGTTTCTGCTATTTAATCGGAGGAGTCGTTTTGCCTATATTCCAACTGCCGTTTAATAGGAGTCGTCTTGCCAGTATTACAATTATTTATGCCATGTCTAGGATTTTTTGCTAAATGTATTTACGCGATCGCTATTTGTAGTACAGTAACTGTGAGCTAATGAAAGTTTACTTCTTTCAAACATGCAAATATACAAGGAATAAGACTCGTTTCGCACGAATTGCAACGACCGTTTTCAAGAGCAACGCCCTCCTATGATTAAACAAATTATTATTTCTGTGCGCACAATAACTTCATGGAAAATGTTTTCAAACACTTTTATGACCATTGTTTGACGTTTTATAGCTGCTGTTACTGCACGCAAAAAATTCTTAACTTTCACCAATTTCAAAGAAATATTTGCTGTGTGATCATCACAGTGTCTGATTCGACTCAGTAACTTTAAAAGGATTCTCTTTGATTAGTAGTGGGCGAAAAAATTATTTGTGTTGATAGGAGACGGACAGTTTACTAGAAATGTCCAAACTTGCTTTCAGTTGGTCACTGCATCTTTTTCTATTTGCTCCACAAAAAGCTGCATTTCACAGTGTTTGAATTCCACCATTCAAACAAGTTTTGAGATAATGCTTTTGCAATGATTCGTTTGCTTTCAGATTGAATAGTGAGCTGGAAGTACTTCAGCAAGTAATGAACAAACACATTGTATGTGTTTATGCATGGACTGAATGGCCTGGCTCAATGGCACTAGTTCTAGAGTACATGCCAGGTGGAAGCTTGGCCAGGTTAGTAGATGAGGAAGATTGCAACAGATCTTTCATACTGCTCTTCCTTCGAATCTTCTATGAATTGTCATCTGGCCTTGCATTCATACACAATCTTCATACTTTACAACGAGTGGTT
>Ga0210059_1013756_pt1 | contig 12060 bp, 3 predicted proteins | sample Ectturendosymbi2_FD_188042 | JGI IMG/M metagenome (GOLD analysis project Ga0210059, IMG submission 188042) | Ecteinascidia turbinata endosymbiont from Florida, USA - Sample 2 (SPAdes) (version 2) | ecosystem: Host-associated > Tunicates > Ascidians > Unclassified | place: Key West, Florida...
AAAAAAATTTTTTGGTTGGGGGGTGCGGTTTTTTTGTGAGTGACGTCATAAGTGGAGGACTTTTAGGCCACCTTGGCCCACTTTGCCTGGCCCTGGGCGCCAACCGTTAGGTGGTAGTATTTCGCTGAAGCTTTTACTGCAAACTAGGCTACAATCCGAGTCTTTTGATACTTTGGATGACCTGCTGGGGTTTCGGGTTCAAAAGTTGTGATGTAAGTGAGTAAAATTATTTGACTAATTAGCTAATTAGTTAATTAAATAATTTGTTCATTTTAGATCATAATTTTTGAACCAGAAACGCTAGAAAGTCGATCAACGGCTCAAAAGACTCGGATTTGAGTCTAGTTTCCAATGAAAACTTCAGCGAAACACTTTGGCCTAGTGGTTGGGCCTTAGGCCAGGCAACATGAGCCAAAATGACCCTAAAACTACTTTACTTATGACGTCAGTCACAAACAATCCGCACCCCGAACCAAAAAATTTTTTTCGAGTGGAATCTACTAGACTGGCCGATCCGTTTGAGCCGTTGAACAGCTCTCTAGCGCAATCGACGGAGGAGCTACGGCATTAGTATGGCAACTGAAAACTGCTGTTTTTTAGGCCGAAATCGAAGTACTACTGGTTAGGCACTTAGCATGCTTAACTATATATTTAAAAATCTTATCATACACCATAATATAGTTGCTTGCAACACTTGCAAATTTTTTTCTCATGAGTTTACTAGACTTACAAAACACTTTCCACGATGATACTGTACACATACCAAGCATTATCTGATGCATATAATGTCTGTCAACCTTTGTAACACAAAGAACTGCTTTGAAATTTGGTTGTAACAAATAAAACTAAGCTGTGCTGAAAAAAACTGAATACATTAAGTTGGATTTATTGGCATATGCAGGGCTTTTTAATGTGTTTTAGGGACCCATCAGGTCCCTAGAATCAGAGAAAATTATCAAGAGATATATCGGAATGAATACTGCAATCAATATTGTGAATCGGTAATGGATGAGGCTCAAAACACATCTAATTATATGAAATTTAGTCAGAAATTATTCAGGTGCCTACCAGGTACCAACATTTTCCTTTGAAAAACCCTGGCATATGAACCAACATTATTACTATGAAAAATTTATTTCAACAAAGTTTAACCCAAAAATCGTGAACCCATATCGCTACACTTTGCCAGTTCAAAATATCTATTCAAAAGCTAAAAACCAAATTGCCAGATGTTAAGCATTATTGCAAGATTTCACAAAAAACATCTGACACACAAATTATAGTTTGCAGATGATCTCTATGCAACTGCACGACAAAATGCAGGGTTGCAATTGATTTCATTTCAAGTATGCTTGAGTTAGTAAGGCAAATAAAGAGCAAGGCAACCAAAATGGAACTTTGTCCAGGTTAATACATATCCTTCACATTCAGCAAGACACTTGTGCTCTGTGTGAGTTTGTGGCATGCTACTGAAAGATGCTAGCCATATGTTTTTCAAAGCATTATGATCCAGCAACTTTTTTTAAATCCCTTTAAGCAGTTTCTCAGCACCATGCATCAGTATAAGCAGAGATGGGTGCTGCAGGCTGCTAATAACACTCTCGAAATGAGTGCAAAACGTGAGTATAACACAACTGAACTGAAACTAAAGCAGTTTTTGAATAGTACTTCAATGTAGGAGAGGCTAATGGATTAAATATATCCTGTTTGTTGATTAGTAGGCATTGTTTTACAATGTTTTTGCCCAAACATACGTATGGTGAATATTGGTAAAGCATGTAACCATACTACAATGATAAATTATCAGCGCCATGAATGAGCATCTATAATGCTTTGTTCTCTCATGACATCAACCAGTCTACAAGTAGCAGCAAGGACTTAACTAGTTGATGAATTTGCATTTTGCACAAACCAAAAATAGATTGGATTATCTCAAAATAAATAACCATTTGCAAAGTTTTAAGTATCACACTATAGTGTACACATCAGAGTCTATGGAGAGCAGGTTAACCCATGCAGGTTGTGGGTAGCCACATTGGGGGTCCGGTGTGGGAACTGACAGAGCTATGCATGTGGGTTGGGTTAAACTTGGTGCAGGTCCGGTGCAGGATATGAAATTGTTTATGTGGCTAACTGAACGTTGACCCAATGAATGTGAAAGTGACATGTGCAAGAAATTCAATGCCACAGAGAGCTTGTGGTACAAGGGTGTAGCAACATTCTACAGTGGTGATGAGACCACAGGTTGGAGCTTCCAGCTCTCAGTGATCTTGCAAGAATTACATTCTGGGTGATGGCAACTAGCACTGCTAATGGACAAGTGTTCAGTATGGCTGAGCATGTCATTAATAACAGAAGAGCAAATTTAAAGAGCTTGTCAGCGAATGACATACTCTTTTTCAACAGTGCCTTTAAAGATAAAAACAAAATGTTCAAGGTTGGCCGGAAGGTTTCACATTTTTACTTGACAGTGATGTTTGACACCTTCACAGCCAGTATGATTTGGCCTAAATAAAGCAGTTTTTGGTTGTCTTACCAACAGTAGAACTCGCCAGATGATTGTGCTAAAGAGCTGTTCAAAACCTCAATAGACTTGGCAAGTCTTAAGTCTGGTATGACAAAATTTTTTTTGGTTTTGGATTTTTGTACTCTAAATTAGGTGATAAAAATTCTGATGCAGGCCATATCAAATGTTCATGCAAGCTGCATTTGGCCCCATAGGCTGCAGGTTCCCTACCCCTGCTTTAAGCACTGCAAATTTATCAACATGTTCATTGTTTAGTGATGTGCCACAGATCAGAACCATTATAAACACTACTGTAGCAATTTTGAAGTTTTGGTTTGTGACCCACATGTTTACTTAAAATGAATCTGTGGCTCACCATGTGTTATATAGTCATGGAAAAATTAAGCAATAACTATATGGGCACAAGCAATAATTAAAACTTTTGAAAAGACAAAATGGCTGCTAACAACATATTTTTTAAGAAATTTTCTATACAACTTAGTTCATTTAACATAAATGTTCTTGCAATTTAGCTACAGGTTTGGAATTTGCAGCTCTGTTGATGACAGAGCATACTGAATTGTGGGTTCAACTTCAACGTATTGGTTTTGCCATATCTTTTAACATACTGCTTGACCCTCATTGCAAAATTTCATGTAGCTCAAGATTTTAGACATGACCAATTTCAACTTATGTTTACAATGATTTCAACACAGATGACTCCACCCAACTGCATATCAGGTAAATCAGTATGGTCCACCTACAGGCCTGCGAGCTTTCTCAGTACTATTGATTTGATGTCGTGTGTGTTACAGGAGGTAATTGTAATTAGAACAGGCATAACATCTGTTAATAAAAATGTACAATATTAACAGCATTAGACTAGATTATAGAGACCTTCTAGAAATTAGTCAGCAAAGATAGATTTCCCAACCTAGAAGATTTCACAATAAAAATGCAACTCGATGTTTAGAAATACACATGACACATGTGTGTGAGAATACATTTTCTACAACAAAGCAAATCAAATCTAAAAACATAAATCAAATGTTGGTCAAAAACTATAGAACGAATTTTATGTGGTGAAGGGTGCTATTTATTAAATGGCTAGTTACAGCCTAACTATAGTGTTGTATGTGTTTGATTTCAAAGACTGCCATTAGCTACGTCACGTGACAGTTTTGTCCACTGTCTTAATGGAGGCTTTTGCATGCGTTCAAAATCAAGATTTTTTATGAACAGACTATCGTGTTACATAATAAACCAACAATCGCAGTGAGCAGCGCATGTGGTTCCATGAGTAGCTAGCACATAACTTAACGTTGAAGCACAGATTGTATTTCTCCAGAAGGCTCCTGACTACATTGGCACACATCTACCATATTTTCGGGACCATAAGGCGCAGTATCAAAAGTTGAATGCTAGCTGGTTTTTTTTCATACATAAGGCGCACTGGATTATAAGGCACATTAAATGAAGCAAAACTGAGTAAGTCAAAGTATATTCAACTCTTTCACAATAACTCCCTACTGCCGAAGTCGCCCAAGTGAATGAGTCATTACTGGGTGTTTAATCTGTCATTACATACGAGGGAGTTTAATCTGTCACACATTCCTAATTCGCTAGACACAAATTGAATAAAATAAAAGTTGTGCGTGGTTTGATTCGGTGTGTGTGTGGCAATGAGTCTGGAGCTCCGCAGAGTAATATGATCTGTGGTATGTGCTAGCTGCTCTCGGACGTTGCTCATTGCAACTGTTGTTGGTTTATTATGCAACACAATGGTCTGTTTATAAAAAAATTGTAACTAACAATTAAATAAATACCACATAAAATTGGTTCAACATGAGAAAGCACAACCAAATTCATACATTAGGTGCACTGCATTATATGGCGCACTTTCGATTTTTGAGAAAATTAAATGATTTTAAGTGCACCTTATGGTCCGAAAAATACGGTAATCAAACACGCGCACAGCTTTTAGTTTATTCTATTTGTGTCTAGTGGATTAGGCATGTGTAACAGATTACACTTCTTCATATGTAATCCACCAGACTGAATAGATTGTGAAAGAGTTGAATACAGCTATCTGAGGTTTGTTTCATTAAGTGCGCCTTCTAATCTGGTGTGCCTTATGTAGGAAAATAGAAGAGCTAGCATTCAATCACTGCTACTGTGCCTTATAATCTGGTGTGCCTTATGGCTTAAAAAATACGGTATGTAATTAATTGCTATTCGCTATCGTGTAATAATTTTCAACTCACTTATCTTTCCTTTTTGACTTTTAAATATGTTGTTTCATGCATCATTTGTTGGAAGTGGCCCGCAAGTTGTCACATTTTTGAAAAATGGCCCAGGGGTCAAAAACAGTTGGACCATGCTGGGTTAAATGCATAAACTGCTTTATCACATGAGATACCAGAATCTAAAATGAGATTATAACATAACAGTTGATCGCATAAACCAAGTACTTAAAGAAAATTATTATTTTTAATTGTAGACATGTGATGAAGTGTAAAGTGTGCCAGTCAGATGGTGTTAAATGTTACAACACCATTAATCAGATCAACACCTTTGGAGCCAGAAAAGTTCACATGAACTACGTTTCTAGCGTCACTTAGCAGCTCCATAACTTGCCAGCCAGTTGTGTTAAAGAGCTGTTCAAACCCTCAAAAAATGTGGTGAGTCTTCTAGTTTGAATTTTTTTTAAATTTAAAAGTTTTGTGTTTTTTGTGAGTGACATCATAAGTTGGGTAGGTTTAGGCCTTTTTCGCCAAGCTACCCTGTAGTCTGTGGGTAGCACTGAACAGACTAAGAACCGGCGTTGGCCACTTTGGTACATGCCTCCACCGCTGGGACATGCTAGATACACCCAAATGCATCTGTGGTGCTGTGGAACAGTCTGCCAGTCATATCATCTTCAACTGTAACATTATCCGCCCACCGCACTGCCTGGAAGACCTGCAGTCCCCTAACATCAACAACACCAAATGGCTTGAGGACCTTGCAGATTTTGTTTGAACTGCCGCTCACATGCAAGAAGAAGAACCAAGGTCATCGGGCCCTGAGCCCCAATAGCTAGAAAGAATTTTTTGACTCAAGTTTTTAGTACAAACGTGGTTAAAATCAGAGTCTTTTGAGCCTTTGATTGGCTTTCCAACATTTCCTGTTCAAAACTTATGGCCTAAAAAACAAATTGGGGTAAAAATTACCCACTTGGCTATTTTGTTATAACTTTGAAACCAGAAATGCTAGAAAGATAATCAAAGGCTCAAAAGACTCAGATTTTTAGCCTAGTTTACAATAAAAACTCAAGTCAAAAAATTCCCTCTAGTGGTTGGCGCCCAAGGCCCAGTAACCTGGGCTAAAATGGCTTAAAACCTTTCTAGCACAATTGGCTGGTGAGTTATGGAGTTGCAAAGTGGCACAAAAATAGTGGATCGTGTGGGATTTCAAAGTACAAGTATATCATACATTGGCTCCCAAGGTGTTAAGTAACTTTAGTCAAAGTTGCTAGCTTCAGCTGGGACAAAATTGACAGTATGGATTTAACTTTAATACATTTGAAGATTAAACTGACTGAACAACAGTACACCCACTCTGAATTTAGGTTTCGTCTGATGACTGCATAGCACTCTGGTGTTTACATTGTTAGAACTGTGCAAACAAGCAAAAATGCAATGATTTGTCATTGTCAAATAAAATTCTTGTCATTGAAGAACTTGAAAAGAATGCATTGCAGAACACAGTCCTTCAAAAGATATCTCTGCAAGAGGACTGTGGAATACTGTAGCTTTGAGTAAACTTCCTTTGACATAAGAATCATACATCCTACCTCACAGTCTCATTCTGGGAAGTTCCAAAATCTACCAACGACATGAAAAAGAGAAGAAGGATAAGTACAACCATGGGGGCAATTTGGTAGGGAACGTGTCCCCCCCACTTTTTCAGGTGGGAGGAATATAATATGACATGTCCCTCCAGTGTACTGTTGTTTGTTTCTGAATATGTGACAACCAACGTTACAGCAAAAACAGTTACATTTCTATGCGAACCAAATCCATGCTGTGCTGTAGTCTCTCATACGTACGTCTGTAGAACTCCCACTGTTTCAAGAAAATAACCTTCTTAACAGTAGCCTACACCACACCTCCCGAAAACACGCAAGAAAAAGTTTACTGGGTAGAATGTTGGACAGAAATAGTTAACCATCTTTCGCAAACAGCGTAAACTTCAATGATGCTAGTGTATATAGACATACCATATTTTTGTGATTAAAAACCAGGACGCTTCAGAACAACGAGCCTTGAAGGAAATCAAACAATTTTGGGTATGACATATATCCTTTCAATAACCTACAATTGCAAAAAGGACCCCCTCTTACTAGCCAACTTTACTGAACTAGCCAATGTGCTAACAATCAACCCATTACTGGACCAGTTAACCACTGCAATGACGTATCAATTACCTTTACATCTAAAACAACGAAACAAGATCACACATCATTCTTCAGCAAGATGTTTGAACAGACTAATCATAGCATGCTAATATTCATGTAGGGCTATGCTGCCTGACTGAATGCCCAACCGGGATGCCGGGACAAAACCTTTAAACTGGGTCTGTCCCAGTTAAAACAGAACGTCTGGTAAACCCAAGTGTATATATAATGTTAAAAAGTTACATTTTCAGACAAATACCTTCAAAGCTTTTGCCCAAGACAAAAACAACACTATTGTCGAGACTTAATTTTAAGATGGGTAGTTTTGCAAAAACCTGTCAGTGTCTTCAACCATTAGTAAATAGGATTGCAATCAAGCTCAAAACATAGAACTTGACTAGGAATCAAAGACAAAATATAGTGACCAAATAATCCAAAATATATTTTTTCGTGACTCTTACACTTTGTGCTTATGCTCAATGCATTGGTTCGTAAGTCATCTGATTTACTTAAGTTTAACCAAAAACATAATGCACTAATATTTTCATCCAATTGCAAAACTTGCTTTACAAGCAGGCCCGTAGCCAAGGTAGGCTTTCAGGGACAGTGCTCCCCAATTTTTTATGCCCCCCAACTTTTATTGTGCCCAGAAAAATTTGTTTTAAACATGTAGAAAAACTAAAATCTTTTCCTTGTAAAAATGTAGTATTTCTTTCCAAAACTTAATAACTAATCACACCTGGTTTTGCTGGTCATTCTTTTTGTGTCAATCAGGTGAAACTTGCACATTTTACTAATTAAACTTTGTGCGTTTTTGTTTCTGTTTAATCTCAAATAAATTTAATCTATTAAAATCTGATGTTCAACCAGAAAAATTGATTGTGAAAAGACTGAGCTAAGTTGCATCACATAAAAAAGTCACAGGACAACAACCACCAAACGATCAGGTATGCAGAAATTACATTGTAGGCTAGATGGGTATGTATACAGCGGCCAACATGGGGAGATTGAAAGGATGCATCCACCACATGATAAGAGGATATCAATAAAGATTTCGGCAAGGGTGCGGCTGCAGGCATGATACCCAATAGCATTGAAAAGATGTGAGCGGAAATGTCCAAGAAAAATATTTATCGTCTTTGATTAAGCAACTTGAAAAAGACTTCAAATCACGCTGTAAACCACACCTTTTACAAAATGCATAAGAACAGATGTGTTCTTATATAAGAGTGATATACACATACGACCAATGCGATTCAGCATTTTGTGCACTCCAACTGACAGCTCTGACAAAAAAACCAATTGACATATTAGCGTGATTACTTCCTTTTAAAACACCTCTATAAACAAGATTGGAAATCTGTATTTAAAAAACTTTACTTCTGCATCGACCCGAATTTCACACTAAACTGTCCCCCCATGGCCATTTTGCAACAAAATTGCGCCCACATGAGTACAATCAAAGACTAAGAGTGATTGACATGGAGATGTCTTCATCCAATCCCCGGGTCTGGCGTACAATTACAATTCGCCCTCCCCAACTTTCCAGGTGATGACGTTATCGATTGAAGTTGGTGGTGAGAGAAGGTTGTACACCAAATTTGGTGATGACGTCACTGCCACGTCCAGGGCCGGCATGCAACCGATGTGGCTGCATTGGGCCCGCGCCTCTGGGGGCTCGGGCCCCGCGCCATGGTGTTTGGATAGATTATTCATTTTTGCCAGATACACCTTGCGCTTGAGAATTCAGTAGAGACGCCATATAAATTACATTGCCAACAAAGAACTCTGTCGTCAGTACGAGAAAATTTCCTCTCGAACCTTAGCAAACGTGCTCAGTGCTCGTGTTAGTCCTGTGCTGCACATCTGCGCTCTACCACAATCGTAACACGGTTGACCGAACATGAAGACGTCATAAATGACTGCTCAGAGGGGCCCCGCGCCTAGGTCTTGCATTGGGTCCCGCGCCCACGTCTTGCATTGGGTCCCGCATCTGCTAGGGCCGGCCCTGACCACGTCATGAGATACCGCTTGTCAAAGTTGACGGCCTATACGTGCAGGGTCGGATTTACCTATAGGCTTAAGCCTAGGGCCTCAAGATCCAAAGTAGCCGCCAACAAACTGTGGTACGCATATAGTCAATGGCCAGTATAAGATCATTTAGATTAAACTCCGTCAAGAATTTATGTCTTAACCCTTTCAGTCCCGCGAAAGCTCCAATTCTTGCAAAGCTTTGCAATCCTATAACTCGCCAGGCGATTGAGGTAGAGAGCTATCCAAACCATCCACGGATTCAGCAAGTCTTGTAGACAAAATACAAAAAAAAAGTTTTTCGTTTTCGGTGGGGGGATTTCTGGAGGTGACTTCACAAAGAGGGGATGCTTTGGAAATTTTGGCCACATTTTCCCGGCCCTGTGCCCCAACCAACTGACCCGTGCTTTTGGCTCAAAGTCTTGTTGAAAACTAGGTCAAAATCCGCGTCTACACAGCCCTGGACTGACTTTCTAGAATATCTGTAGCCAAAATTATGGATCAAAAACCCAGTTTTTGGCCTAATCAACAACTTTTCAGAAAAGGCATAATTTGCCCTTTCAGGGCAAACTTTGGCCATCCACAACTCGGCAGCAGATTGAGCTAGAGAGCTATTCAAGCCCCGTAATGACTAGTGACGTTGTGTAGTTTAAAATATAAAAAAAATTTTTAATATGTTGGGGGATTTTGGGCCAATGGAATCATCACAGGGTCATGTTTTTTTGGTTAATTATATGACGTCATCATTCGATCCCACGCGCCAATATTTTGGCTCGCAGTATTTTTGTATTCTACGGCAGAATACGCGTTTTCAGAGCCGTTGATTGAGTTTCTAGCGTTCCTGGTTCAAAAGTTAGGCCAAAAAACAGCTAATTGGTAAGGGGCTTTTCTCAACACTTTTGGGGCTTTCCCAAATTAATTTCAAGGTTTCTAGGTCCTAATCTTGGAACCAGGAACGCTAAAAACCCATTCGGACCTTTCAAAGTCCAGAATAGTAACCAAAAAAAAGCTAAACTCAAAAAAATTGTATGTCATTCAAATGGCACCTGCGGGTCTCAAAGGGAGGTCGAGCAAAATTCTGACGTCAGCAAAAATAACATAAACACCTTATCGTTATATAAGCATTAAAAAAAAGACATTCTAAACTGAAACGTTTTTCTTAATGCAAACTACATGCCTTCACGAGTCTTTAGACTGCAAAGAGTGGTTTTTAACCTGTGGGGAATTCCCCACTGGTGGGGAAGGGCGGAGTTGCCAAGTGGAGAATGACCGGTCGGACAGTAGAACCACTGCTTCAAAATTTAACACATCACATCCAAATATTGACTTACTTTACAAATCACAACCATATGTGTGGGAAATGGAGAGTTGGCCCATTAAAAACTAGGGAATTGGAGAAAAAAGGTTAAGAAACCCTCTAAAGTTTAGAGGGTTTGAACAGCTCTCTAGCTCAATCTGACGGCGAGTTATTGCCTGGGGTAAAATTCCCCCAAGAGTGACTTTTCCGGGAGCAAAAGTTTGGTGAATTTTTGGTTTATGAGCCGTAATTTTCGCTCCCGATATGATAGAAAGTCAACCAATGGCTCTAAAGAAGCGGGTTTTGACTTAGCTTTCAACTAAACTTTGAGTCCAAAAAATGGCCCATTGGGACGGCGCCCAGGGCCAGGCAAAGATGGCCAAAATAACGCAAAAACACCCCTACTTGTGACGTTCCCCCAGAAAGGCTCAAACCCAACACGAAAAATTTTTTTTTCCATTTGACTACAAAACTTGCTGAATTCGTAGAGAGTTTGAACAACTCTCTAGCTCAATCGCCTGGCGAGTTATACGATTGCAAAACTCTGCAAAAAAAGTGGCGCACTGAAAGGGTTAATTACTACTCACGAAATTTAGTTTCGTTAAACTTTCGTGGTGATAACGCCAGAGTCTTCCAACGAGTTTCCATGAATCTCAGCATGACGATTGGTCAAGCCGCATGCCAACTATTGCGTCAAGCACGCTGGCTGCGTCCTGCTTTTGCTGAATCGTACCGATTGTTACGTGTTACTCTATCAAAAGAACTTGTGGCTGTTCATGTTTGAAATGCACCTGATAAGTGGCATAACTGACAGGTGGTAGGGAAGCGAACCGCCTCCCCTTGCCAAGCTAAATGTAAAAACCTGGTCCCTACCTAGCTTGTATATTGGTATTTACAATTCTTTTTGTTTCAGTAGATTGTTGTTTTTTATGCATTTATCGGAGTGTTTTCCAGTAATTACGGGTTTTTGTATAGCCGTTCAATACCGGATTTGGCATTGTTTCTCAACTATGGGCTCCTTTCAGTTAAGTTTCCCCTGGCTCAAACTTCTAGTTACGTCACTGCACCTGATCAAAGCAAGTTTGTACTGCAGGTGAGAGCTATGTGTAGGGCTAGCAGCAGTATCCTACAATAAAAGCATAGTTGTTTCTTAGGTGACTGAGCAATACAGTAGTTTTGTCACTGTTCACATCGTGTGAAGCTCGATTGGTATTTTTAGATGTGATTTCTTTCTATTTGAATTTTCTTCAGTAAAGTCATTCAGAAATCAGATTGCTATTGCGAGTACTTGCATAAGTTTCTTCTGCTCCCATTCTAAGCAAATCAGAGATCTTGATGAGCTTGAATAGCAAGCAAAATCCACTTAGCTAACTGGAAACTGCAGAACTCTTCCCCATCGAGACAGGGTAACAGCAAAAAAATTACAAAAGCGCGTTTCAAATTTAAATATGAAACACTACATTTCAGTAAAGCAAAGCATTTGATTTTGATTTTAAGCAAAGCAATTGATTGTTGTGATCATGAAATTTTACTCCAGAAACTCTATCACTATGGTATTAGAGGAAATCCACATAAATTATTTTGTAGTTACCTAAGTAATAGGAAACAATGCACCAAATTAGGTGAAACAAAATCATCTTACATGTCTATAACTTGCGGGGTTCCACAAGGTTCTGTACTTGGGCCTTTGCTTTTTCTTATATACATAAATGATATTACTCAAGCATCTTCATTTAATACTACAATGTTTGCTGATGATATTAATTTACATATGTCTGCATCCAATGT
>Ga0210059_1013757_pt1 | contig 12060 bp, 4 predicted proteins | sample Ectturendosymbi2_FD_188042 | JGI IMG/M metagenome (GOLD analysis project Ga0210059, IMG submission 188042) | Ecteinascidia turbinata endosymbiont from Florida, USA - Sample 2 (SPAdes) (version 2) | ecosystem: Host-associated > Tunicates > Ascidians > Unclassified | place: Key West, Florida...
CAAAAAAAAAGATGGTTGCTAGTTTCATACCAGGCGTTTGTTGTATTGCGCTGCAGATGTTGATGTGTTCTTAGTTGAATAAAGCCTAGTGAAAGGTTTCCTTCGTCGCTAGGTTCTGTTGTGACAATATGTCACTGTGTTACCCGACCCAGGGCCGCACACTCAACCGCTTACCTCGATCTTAACAAATAAAATTTAGCTTGAGCTACTGTAATGCACTGAAAGCGTTCGAATCCTAACTACAATTGTAACAGACGTGATACAGTGGCACTGAAGGTCAGCTGCAACAAAAATGTCAAATTCAAGATTTTCAAAATAAGGACATGTTGTCGGTATACAGGATATTTTACTACAGCGAAACTTAACTTGGGCCGCACAGAACCTTTGCTGGCCCGCGGGTCGGACATAGCTGGACTAAACGCTTTATATCAGGGATGTTCAACCTTTTTGCTATTGCCGGCCGCATTGCTTTTATTTATATGAGATACGGCCGCCAATGAGTTCGATTTATATTTATGAGATACTACCAAGTGCCAACCAACACAGAACACATTCATAATTTCAAAAATATTTGCTTATTCATTCTGTAACTCTTTATGACATCATTCAGATTGTTACGCATCGTGTCGACTGATTTTGTTCTTGCCTTGTGTTTGTTTTGCTTCAATATACGCCAGCACGGCCGCCAAATCTTATATTTTAAATTGCGTGTGGACTGCCGCAAATTTCATTTATCGAAGGCCGCATGTGGCCGTGCGACCGCAGGTTGTGCACCGTTGCTTTATATGAATAAAAAGCAGTAGTAATTATAAACATAGTTCTCAAGCGTGGATACTACAACAACTGCGATGACTGTTGATGTCAATGCCAAAAAAGGTACATTTCGATTGCAATTGCAAATAATATTTTTTCCGGCGCATTAAATTCTGACTTTTTGCTATTCAGTTACTACGGGTACGGGGCAGCAATCTTTCTTTCTCGCGCGTCGCACTGAATTCTAAATTTGACAGCGGGGCCGGATCAAACGCAGAATAGCAGATGCATGGATTGTTTGCATAAACTAATATAAATGAGATCTAACAGCCATAAAAATGGTTTGACCATTGACAAATGAAAAACCATGATGATGTACGGTTTATTGCACGATTTATTTTATAAATGTTGTTGCCACTCCCACTATTTTTTCATCTAGTGTTCTGGTATTTTTGTTCGCTGATGCATTTCTCATAATCCTGTGTTACCTGCATCGAATTGAGCGCAATGGATGACTCTGTTTCTTAGGAGCAATTTCCGCTGCGGTCCGCTAGCGTTTTTAAAGCACCTACGAGGATACTTACGAATTTTTTTCACAAATGTAAATTGCAGCCCTCAGTAATCATACAAGAACATCTTGAACATTTTGTGTAACAAACTTCGTTCCGCAATTGAGCAAAGCGTGTCTATTGACTTGTGTTAAATATCTTTAGTGCGGCTTTCTAAGAAAGTCGTAAGACTGCATTTGGCTCCTTTCAGCGAAAAGCTCGAACCACTGACCCAGGCCCGTAACCAGCTTGGGACACCAGGTGGAGCAAAGTTTTCTGAGAGGGGCCCAATTTTTTTGAAACTATGTCCAATAGTTTGGGAGTGGTACTAGGCTATTCTTTTGTAGTGCGCGCAGACAGTGGCGTAGTCAGAGCAAATTTTGGGGGGGAATGTTTGATTTTAGGCGAACATCACTAGTTTGTTTGGGATACCGCCTCTCAAAACACAAAATGACTATATATGCTAAAATTTTGGGGGAATGGCTCCCTGGTCCCCCCCCTGGCTACGCATATGCGCGCAAAGGTGTTAAGAAGGTAGGTTCTCTGAAATTGAGGCATTGAAAGTGCAATACAGATTATCTCGCATTTACAGTACTCTATAATTGATTGGGAGGAGCCTGTAGCCCAGTGGTTCTCAAACTGTGGTACGCGAAGGCCTTCAAGGTGGTACGCGAGACCCTTCTGTTCTCTTACACAAAAAGAAGACATTTTGTTTTTCCTTATCGCGTTTTGTTAATAAATTCCTGCATTTTTGTGTACTTCCCTTATTAGTTTCGAAAAATAGCCACTATAATTTCTCACAGCCATTTTATTCATGCCGCATGTGTGTCAAGTCTGGTTTGCCAAACTTTTGATCGAATGATATTGGGTAGAATGAGTTTTCCTGGAACAAGGTGTTTTCAAGGTGGCACGACGTGAAAATTTCGGGCCCACAAATGGTAGGCGATCAGAAAAAGTTTGGAAACCGCTGCTATAGCCTATATCATGAGCATGAGTGTTGGAAAGGGGACCATGGACAGGGGCATAACGAGGGGGGCACAATTGCCCGGGCGCTGAAGCACTAACGTTGAAAGTTTGCTTATCCTTTTCAGGTTGTTGATGATGCAATGTAAATAGACATTCGCAAAACGCTTTACCCTTTCTACCCGATTAGTTTGTGCTGGTTGAAATTCAATGCTCAATCATTTGTTTAAAATGTTTCCTACACTTCGGGTATCAGAAATGCTTTTAATTTCATAAACTGCCTAATATCCATTTTGCGTGCACTTTCTACAAATAAGTCCTAATTTAAGAAAAATCAACGGCCAGAGTAACATGAGCGGTGAAAAAACAAGTTAGACACTCCTAAAACTGTTTCAAGCAATGAGAAGTAGAATTTTTGTACATGTTGGCATTTGACAGACAATCGCACAACTTACTAAAGTTAGAACACCACGCAGGCTTAAATATTGAGCCGATTAATTATGAAAACTTGCCACAGCAAATACAGCTTTGCACTTAGGTCTAGTTCTGAGAACTAGACCTAACGATAAAGACGTATTCCCACAAGTCTGCATAGACGTATTCTAACAAGTCACGTATTTTTGTACTGTGTGAAAAAAGCCTGCATAACAGTCGTTTGATCAAGCTATTCACGTTGATCACAGTCTCACCCTAACAATGGATTTTTCAAACTTGTGGAAGCACTGCTACAGAATAATTCATGCTTCTTTTCATGCAGTACAAAACTAAACGTGATTTACCGCTATCAGCAGTCACTGTCTCGCTGCATTGCCTGTCAAGATATCTGTGTTCAACAGTCAAATGCAGGGATCCCATTCAGTGATTTCAGGTAAACGCAGAATGCACACCAAAAAAAAACAGATTCGCACAATAAAAACCCAGAAAGCTTGTGTTACGAACAAAAAGCATGAGTGTGCTTATTTGAATAGAAACGATTTAATTTGATTTATTAGTTTGTGAGCAGACGCGAAGTCCATAGTATGAACACACACACTGCAGAACGCAGGTTGATAAAAACAGACAATTTATAATCGAATACTGATTTATTTAGTTGCGAAGTTCTCTTCGTATTCGTGAGGGCATCACTCTTAGATCAAATAAAGCGTTGTTGTCCACTAGATCACGGAACAGTTAAAAGTTGTAACTATTGTAAAGCTCCCATCGCAAATCTTCAGTCAAGCACTTCGGTTCAAGTTGATTTTGCGTGATATTTTGTTGAGAACATTGTTTTCTAAACTGTGTACGTTTTCATCTGCGACAAGACATATCTTTCCTCAATACATATGTGAATGGACAATTTGTGCAGTGAAGATGGTGAGAGGGTCTATGACAAAAAAAAGATTGTTGTGTAGTGCCACAGTGGCAAAAATATCGATTTTTGTGATAAGACATTGTTTGAACAAATTGATCATATTCCAACCATCGTACATGGCTACCCCAACTGTCTCTGAAGTGTATAATAGGTTGCCAAATCGTATCGGTTTTGACTGGTCTGGTGCTTCTGCAAAGCTGGAACGAGGGCATGTGAAATGCTACGCAGTTGCGTTAAGCGTTTAGGGGGCCTCGCGTTCATGTAATTCGGCCCTGGTTTTACTATTATTTTAGTTTCCAGATAGTTTTTTTGCTCTTTTCGGTGATTTTGGGTTTTAATGTAGTGATTCACATCTGTATTCAACATCAAGTTTTTTCTGAATGTTGACTGTTGAGTCCCCTTTCCGCTAAGTTTTACCCTCTGGCTAAAACCTTTAGTTAAGCCGCTGTAGATGCGCCATGATGTACGGAGGGAAACTCCATCTTCAAATGATGTAACGCTTCACTCCACAACGTTGAAAGCTTGTCAGGAAGGCAATATTTTGCGGCTGACCAACTAGCGTGCGCCGTTGAGGCAGCATGCGGGAAGCCGTTCCAACCGACACACTACTGTACATTATACTTCTTCGAGGTTGCAGCAGGCTAACCAAGTTGGGAGCACTTGTGTGAACAGGTAAACCCGAAACTGTTATACCAAATTCTTTATTTTTATGCTTGAAACAGACATGAAGTTCAAATGACTACGCAGATGTGACAAGCTTACGTGCATCCGTTTTCACGCGCTAATGCGTTGGTAAGTTACCAGATAAAACTTCTTACCAGTTCCCCTCTCATAAAAATTACCCCATGTGTAATAATTTATCTACTATCCGACTTCAAAAATCGCGATACACTTTGTTCAGGGAGTGTGGCATTGTCTATACCAGTTTCCCAACCTTTTCGATCTCGCAACCCATTCGAAAATATTACATAGGTGCTCGGCCCCAGCCATTACCTACAACTCAGCAAGGTATTCAAATACCAACCGCCAAGGTAAACACTATCGTTTCACATGTTAGATTCACTGTATTTACATTCTTACGAAAAACAAACAGCACATATGCTTATCAGTGGGACGACCGAGCTTGCATCTGTGCAACTATAGCAGGGGTCTCCCAACTTTTGTCCGATGGCCGGACATCTTACGTAGTGTGATTGTTTCGGGGAATGTTACATTCTACGAAATTAAACAATTTTTCGTAATTATATTCTTTTCTCATTATTGGCAAGATGTCTCCGCGGGCCGTAGTTTGGAGACCCTGAACTAGTCTTGAAATTCGTGGCAACGCGTCGGTGAGAGCTAAAACTCATGTCATTCTCAACGTCCAGCAGTCTGTTCCTTGACTTTTGTTTTCATGTGGACAAGGTTGAAAATCCAGTCTCAGACGGGGGTGGATATTAGGACTCGAGGGAAACTCTAACAAAGGTGCCCTTAAACAGTTGAGGGGCTCCATTGGCTCAGTAATTGTTGCTTTATTTTGAAAAACGTAGGATTTGCTTCAGATCTTATTAAATGTGGCTAGAGTGGTTCATACGCTTTTTAACAGAATAATGCAAAAACCTGTTTTCACCCGGGCCTTTCGGTCATTTGTCTCGTAATAGTTGTAGTAGTATTCACTAGTCCACCTTTTCGGACATTGTGACCAAATAGACTTATTTTTGGTCATTCCAAAATAAATTTAGTCCAAGCTTAAGTGCGAAACTTCCAGAATGGGTTTCCGCGGCATATCTGAAAAAGGGGACCCGAGATGATTGTTTCTCGTCTTCCTCCCCTAATATCTACCCCTGCTCACAGAGGCAGAACGAAACGAATGGAAGCAGACAAGGAAACGGCAGCGTAGGTTCGGGTGTGATTGCTGCATAGCATACCAGAACTGCGTCAGGGATTTTTCAGAGAAGAAATCACCTGTTGATGAATCATTTCGCAGTTGCAAATACACTCAGACATGAATAACATAACCACGTCATTCACAAAGTGAATGCACACGACCGTTACGTCGAGTTTCGATTGTAGGCAATGCAAGAGCATTATCTTCTTTAGGATGCAACAATTTGTTTGAAGTGCATTAACTGCAAAATATACCATGTCGAAAAGTTACCTTGAACGTTTATGCACATGCACAGGTTTTTTTTTAAGGTTTCGCTTTGGTGACCGCAAGGAAATTATAAGAGACCGCTTGGAGGAATTTGAGAGACCGTTCTCCATTGTTGTGATCTCAGGTCACTATATTTCGAGAGACCGTTGGAGAAATTTGAGAGACCGTTTTGGTTCCTCAAAACACCTTAAAAAAAACACTGCACATCATTTGTTAGGCCTGCTAGTAAGATCCCACTATTTGTTAACTATACGCTACTTTGTGCCGGAATCATGAGCTTGAACCATAGAACACAAAATAATCACTGTAATATGGAACTATAACGGTAAAAATATCAGTTGTGCTTAGTTGCAATTTCAGCTTGCAAGTATTCACAGCAGATGTTCACGAGGCTGACGTAATCTCAGCATCAATGGCAGCGCTTACTTTTTTTGGTGCGGGCCTGTTTCTTCAATAAGGTAGATTGAAACTGCATTAGAAACGAGAATGTGAACTTCACCAAAATCTGTCCGTGTTTTGGTTTTGCTGATGTAACACAAAATGTCAATATGCGCAGTTCTAAAAATTTGGGATTTCAACTATTGATGCTGTTGTTCGTGACCCCACAGCCATTCCTCAGCGAGCCACAGGTTGGGAACCACTGGTCCATACGAATCCGCTTAGGGCACAGCTTGCCATTCCGCTGAATACTGATGGCGCTATGGTCGAAGTAGTTATGCCACTGAGAATTTGTTTGGCATATGAAACGCAGTTAACCTCAGAGAACACGGTTCCACGGGCGTTCCGCTAGGGCTGTGGGTTCCATGCCAGAAGGCAAAGCATTTCCGTTCTGTGGAAAATAATTATTCGAGTCCCACTCCATTAGACAAGACCAAATTATCTTTGCTTTGCTGGAAAAAAATGAAAGTTCACAAAAAGTTTGTACAAGCCAGTGTGTTAAAAACATCCAGCAATCTCACAATCTCCGCCCTGTATTTCTGAAACCGACCGCATCGCTCTTCAACAGCAGTTGCTGAGCTACTCAAGCAAAACCATAAAAATGCAATGTTTTTACAACTAGAATGTCTTTAGTCGGTTACAACTCTTAAACATTTGAAGAAATTTGCTGTAAGAAATCTTCAAGCGTGCATTTTCCACTACACGATGTTTTGCAAATACAATTGATCAATTTATTGTATTGTCAAGGTCTTCTACAGCTGAAAATAAAAAACGCAACAGAATGTTTGACCCATTATCAAAACTCATATTTCTCGATGACTTCAAATTAGCACAATGCAGACTTTTTAGGACAACTTCACATATCTAATGAGCACAAACGATCTTTTCATTCCGTTGAAATTATAAGCATATCTAACAAAGGCAAAAGCAATGCTATATACAACATCATAGAAAATACAGGCTAACCACCTACACCAGTACAGTTTGCTGAAACCAGGAAGTTCCAGTCTGATGACTGTTAAGCTTCAACATTCAGCATTTCCCAAACTGGCTAGGTGCTTGCTGATAGATTCTTAACCCCATTCCAATACTACACAGCTTGCCTTTGTAGTGGCTGTGTAACCAGGCAGACCTTTTTTGATGTTACTGATATAATTGAAACTTCAAGGCCAAATTAAAACAATGAATTTAGCTTTACCTTATGACAGCGTTGTTTTAAAGGTGTGTTAGGGACCCGATTCAAGTCCCTAGAATCAGAGAAAATTATAAAGTGAAATATCTATGAAATTTAGTCAGACAATTTCCTGGCCCCACAGTAACCTAACATTTTCTTCAAAAACCCTGCCTTACAAATTTCATTCTATATCATTAGTTAGCAATAATTCATCACACACACTCAAAGAAGTTGCTGCATACACTCAGTTTTTCTTTTCAGAGTTGGCATACTTGCCATACAATGTGGTAGCTTATTTTGTAGAATTTAAGCAGCCCAAGCAAACCAGGGAACTTTTGCAGAGTTCTCAGGGAACCGCTCAACACACACTGAGTAATTTTTTTTAGATACAATGCAACTTGGGCTAAGAAAAATTGTGTTAGTTTAAAAAGATTATGCATTTCAGTTTTCTACAGGAATGAATTGATTGTAGAAGTTGTTTCATGCTCCCAAATACGAAATGTAGACATTGCTGGTTGAAGTACAGAAAAAAACATTTATTACAGGTGTTCAATTTAAATGTAATAGCAAAATGAACAAGTGTGAACTAGAACAGAATGCAAACATCTGATTCAGGAACATTGTCACAAAAATGGTTTATACCAGGTTACCCAGAGGCACTTCTTTTTATTGCCACTGACAAAGACATGGGTGTCACGTCAAAACAAGTCAGCTACACAGCAAACCAGTCTGATGTCTGCGCTAGGACGGAACAGAACTTTTCAGTCTGGCCATTTCGGTCATGGGACTTTTCGATTTTCGTCATTTCGGTGTCGAGACATTTCAGTCAGACTACGAAATCTTGCAGAAATCTTACATGTTCACAAGTCTTTTTTTAAAAAAACTACAAACATGATCCAAGATCCAACAGTTAATCAGCATCAACACATTATTTTCATTATCATAAGCAAGCAATTTAAATCATTATTGACATTTTGCAATTAAATGCAAATACTTCAAACTCATAATTACAATTCAGATGTTATCACAATCATGATTCCTTAAAAGGGAATTGGTATAACACCAGCTAGCATGACAATGCACCTGCCTATATATAATCATTTCAATAAACAAAGTTAATCAGCTGTCTACGTACAGAAATGTCGTGACTGAAATGTCCTGTGATTGAAACGGCCAGACCAAGAAGTCGCGTACCTGGGCTAGTAAACTTAAAATAAGGCCAATCTACCAGGTTGCCATCTGAACTAGAGAAATTAGATCATTGCAAAATTCAGTCAAAGACATACCTGCAACCTGTGAAAACAATGTTTATGGTGTCTAGAAACTCTTTTTATGAAACCAATCTTGAAGTGATATCTTTCTCCTACTTCAATTATCAAACAACTACTAGATTACGGTCACTAAAACCAAGCACAACACTTTTTAATAAACACTAATATGTAAAGTAAGGCAGTAAATTGTTAACTTACGTATATTTCATACCGTAACTTTGGATATCAAAATATCTCACTAAATACATTGACACAGTATTACACATCACTGGAATAACTATAATAAAGGCCAAAATGGTTAATGTTGTTAAACTCACATTTGAAGAAAATATTGGCTATGTCATAATATTTCAAATAAGTTGCCCCACTACAATCAGCAGCAGTCTTGTCGACTACAACTTGCTGAGATTATCTATTTCACATTCATTACTACCACCACCACCACAGTGGCAATCCATACACATTAAACTAGCATAGCCCTTGTTGCAAAGCAAGCAAGTTATGCTTTGAAATGCTCAAGAAATTGTTGATTGAAATGGCATTGAAAAGGCCTTCATTGATTGAAGTTGTGGATTGCATGAGACATGGACTTGTTGTTGTTATGAATTGACTTGTCTGAGCCTGTTGCTACATGCCTTCGTTGCACCTGCTCATTGCTAGATTGTGCCAGGGATTGTTGCCATTGAGTGGTCAAGGTTCTGCACTGATCATTTGACGGGTTGCTGTGGCATTTTGCAGTCCAAACTGTGATTTAGTAAAAACAGATGTGGAATTTAGAACCAGAAATAAAAATAACAAACTTATGCCAATTTTACAGTAAGCTGAGAAAAACACAAGAGATTTATCCAGCACTACACATACAATATTTACAAAAACACTAAGAAACAAGATTGGAGATTGATTGAATGCTGCAAAAAGCATCACTGTTCGAGACAGTTGGTTGCTGGTGCAGTACGTACCAGTCTGTACAATGCAACTGCCACTATGGGTTGAGCTGGCTGCATTACATGAACAAGCTCATTCACTCGGGAGAACGCGACCTTGAATTTGATTTATGGTCAGGAGATCCAGTTCTACTACGACTACGATAACTTCCAGCAGGTGATTGCTCTTCATTAACATCATCAGGTGCAGATGGTTCTTCTCTATCTAATTTTACAGACGATGAGCGTTTTCTTGGTGGGCTAGCACTTCTTGAACGTGACCTGCCATTTTTGTCTGGAGAAACAGAGCCTTTGTCACTACCTCCAGATCGAGAACGACTTCTTGATCTTTTGTTTTGGTTTTCTGCACTTTGGCTACGAGAATGGCTTCTCTTCTTTTTTCGGTCATAACTTCCTTCTCGTGAACCACTACGACTTCTAGAGTGTGACCTTGAATGACTTTTGGGATAATCAGGAACTAGACGAATACGTTTACCATTAAACTCTTTACCATCCATTTTCTCAACAGCACGTTTGAGGTCACTGCGTGATGCAAACTCCACTACTCCTTCATTTTTTCGATAATGATGAGCATCAGCAAATAAAATATCTCCATGTGGTCGCATCATATCTTTCAAATCTTGCCAAGAAACTCGAGTAGATAAGTTTTCAACAATCAATCGATAGCCGTTCTCACTTGGCCGACCATATCCACTCATATCTCTGCTCCGACTTGACCGAGTGTCCCTTTTACTTTCTCTACTGTATGTGTGACGTGAGCTGGATTGTGGTGGTACGTATCCAGATATAAAAGCCCCACCAGCACCTCTTGGAATTCCTCTGGCAATTTCAAGAAGCACTCGTTCTCCACAGAGTTCACGACCATTTAAATCATGAATAGCATCTTCCGCATCTCGTATGTCATCGAATTCCACAAAACCGAAACCATTTTTTAACATAATGTCACGAACTTTCCCAAAACCCCGAAAAAATCTGTCCACATCACTTTCCCTTGCCCTGTGGCTAAGACGACCAACATACACACGGGGTCGGCTAGACATAATTCAGTGTTATTACCTTTTCGTAATTAATCTTGGCCTGTACAAAGTCTTAGAGCAGATTCGTCGACGATATCTTCGGAACACTCCGAGAGTACGCTAGTTAGACAATTTCAAAGAAGCCTTAAAGTTGGTAGTATCAAGTATGCGAAGATCGATGAGCTTCAACAGAACAAGTCAGTGTCAGGCACTTTCGTCAAAACACGTTTTCTTTAAATTATTTAGCGCTACACTGCAAATCAAAATATTCTATAAATTCAACAAAGATTATAATATTGCAGCAACATGACCCTATTTCACAAAGCGTAATTTTACTAGGACTAACTAATTCAGCTCCTTTCAACAACACCGTCAACACGGAAAAGATGGCGGAGAGGTCTTTACCACGACTTGCCAAGTAAACTGACGTCACCAAAAATGGTAAAACCAGATACAATATGGAAATATGATAATACCCATTATTTCAACTTCAGTAAAAAGAATATGACAACCTGTTACACTTTTACCACAATAGCAAACTTTTTATGATCAATTTTGCCCACAAAGTAGCAAATGAAAACAATACAGCTTAAAAATAAACACAATTCAGTTTTCTTACATCGTGCAAGATTTAGAAAGTTGCCATAGAGTGAATGAGATCCTGCGGTTATCACGTGACTATATCGCCCGCGCAGCGTTGGAACAACTCAGAGATCATCACTATCCGGTTTGTCGGTTGGATATCCGGTAGGATAGTGAGTTTGCAACCGGATAAGGATATCCAAAAACTGCTTTCAAACGGGAATCGGATACGGATCCTGATATCCGAAACGCTTTTATCAATATTTCGAGGATTCGGACATTTGGAAAAAGTTGCACATTGCACAATCATTCATTTATTATCTTCAAGTATGTACTTTCCACGATGGGTGTAAGCAAGGAATCGATCAGCAAATTTTTAATAGGAAATCGATTTCACGTAAAATTACGCATCCTCAGTCCTGAAAATTGCAAGCAAAGCTTACAGGTTAAAAGTTGAAAGGCTGAAGTAACAGCAGAGAAAAAACAAACTCAAGACTACAATCGAAATTTCGTAATACAAGCTCATAAATCATAACATCTTCACAAACTGACTGACGTCAAGAATACAAGTGGCGACAAAAAAAAGTGACTCATGAAATAAGTGTTTACTCAAAAATTAAAAAGACGTTTACTCAAATAAATAAATGACTGAAACATCTAACTGGTTGATGCTAATGGCTGAAAAATTACTCCAACTAAAAACTAACTCTTAGTGAAATGACTAACAACGGTAGAGAAAAATAGTAAGCCATGTGCGGGTAGTAAGTCTCTGGGGTACGCATTTAAACCTGCCACGAGTTCGCTTTAAACGCTGCGGTGGGAGTAAGCAAGCTGTGTTGAGAGAAAAGCTAGCGCACAAAGCGGAAGACAACATCGGATTGAGTCA
>Ga0210059_1013759_pt1 | contig 12059 bp, 9 predicted proteins | sample Ectturendosymbi2_FD_188042 | JGI IMG/M metagenome (GOLD analysis project Ga0210059, IMG submission 188042) | Ecteinascidia turbinata endosymbiont from Florida, USA - Sample 2 (SPAdes) (version 2) | ecosystem: Host-associated > Tunicates > Ascidians > Unclassified | place: Key West, Florida...
ACTCCCCCCTCCCCCTTGTCACAATTTGTCACAAATCTGGTGACCCCCTCCCCCCGTTAGGGTGTGACGTCATTTATTGACGACCCCTAACCACAACTTTACAAAAACTGCTACAGTGTCCGAACGTCCGCAATTCTTTTTCGAAATTGACGAATCATGATATTACATGCTTAATCTACCTGCTCTATATTGAGGGCAAAAACCAGAACAATAAAAGTCAAGGGTAGAGAACGGCTCTAACATACTAATACAATATATATTGTGGGGCCCCTACGAATGGTCGGGCCCCCCCGACCGGGGGATACGGGGCTGCCTTGCCACGGCACTGGGTACACTGTCTGATGTCCACCAGAGCAGCATGATATTAGTCGTAAACATGGACGCAGCTGGGAAAAACAGATACAGATTAACTCCAATAATTTGCCATCTTTTTTATATTTATATATTTATTTTGTTAAAACATACCCATCGAAAAGGTCATAGCACGGTTGACTGAGCATGATGACGTCATAACACCACTGCTTAGATGGGCCCCGCGCCCAGGTCTTGCATTGGGCCTCGCACTTGCCAAAGCCGGCCCTGGCCAGGGGCGCCGTCTCGCCTCCCTTTCAGTTACGACACTGAGACTGAGTCTTTCCTTATGATAACCTTTCCTTGGGAAATGTCTTCGAGAGATTTGTGACATAAGACGTATAACTTGTGGCTTAGCGTTAGTGAGTGGTATTTTTTTGACCAAGAGAAGCGGATGGATTGTGCGCATGGGGAGTGGTCAGGGCTCGATTAACCATTAGGCAAACTAGGCAAATGCCCGGGGCCTCGCGTTTTTTGTTGCCTCGCGCTTGAATATCAAGACACTCCACAACTGTTTTTTCATGTTTTTAGGCTGTTCACAATGCGTCAATATTGTAGAGCTTTTTGATTACTGCGTTTGGTGTGTCGGATATAAGCAAACTGGCAACTTTGGGATTTATCGTTTTTGAGTGACTTAAAAGAATTGAACCAAACAGCACTACGCTTTATGACCCAAAAATCAGATCGAAATCAGTCATGCGTGTGCATCCATGGGCGTCTGCAGAAATTTTTCCTGGTGGGGCAACGTCGAAATTTTGCTTATCCTTTTCAGGTTGCTGATGATGCAATGCAAATGGACGTTCACAAAACGCTTCACCCTTTCTACTCCATTAGTCTGTGCTGATTGATTCTCATTTCTCAATCTTTAGTTTGAAATGTTTTCTACATTTCGGCTACCAGATATGCTGTCTTTTCATAAACTGCCTAATATCCATTTTTTCGAGCACTTTCTACAAATAAGTCATATTAAGAATAATCAACGGCCAGAACAACATGAGCGGTAAAAAAACAAGAATGCTAGACACTCTCGCAAAAGTATTTCAAGCAATGAGAAGTAGAACTACATGTTGACAAGCAGGGGTGCAACCAACTCTTCATTTGGGGGGAGACGTTTGGGGGGAAATTTCATTTGGGGGGAAATTTCATGAAATTTCATTCGATGACGTCATCGTGCTTATTCAACTGTGGTACAACTTTTTCGCAAACGGTCACGTATAATAATAATGTATTTTTGCCCGCAGACACCAAGTCCATAGCACAAATAGCCTACACACGTTCTGCACAACGCTGGTTAATAAAAGCACAAAAAACGGAACGTTTCACAACAGCGTTGGAGGCTGAGTCACCTGTTGGAGGCTGAAAACCAGCGTTGGAGGCTGAATCACATCAAAAAAGTAATCGCCAAACTTTATTCCTTTACTCTGAGAAGCAAAATAACTGACAAAAACTAATACGTTAGAAATTTCGCAGAAGTTAGAAATTTCGCTTGACACCGGGCTACAGAAGCTTATTTAACAGAACGTTTTGTAACGGCGTTGGAGACCGAGCCTCAGGTTTACAGATGCATTCTTAACACTATTTGTTCACTTGGTACAACACTACTCCAAAGTGGGACGCTAATTCCTAAACTGGTCAAGCCCAGGTAAAGTACGAATGCATTGTGACATGCATACTCTCAAACGAACAAACACTGCAATGTCCGAGCCCTCAGTCACAAAGTAAAATGCGGTTGCAGTGTTCAAAGAATAAGGAAGAATATAAACAATCTGACTGCGTCAATGCAGGCAACAATTAGCCTACTTTATTAAACCTTCTGCATCTTTCGAGAAACAAGTGCATATTTTTTCTTAATACAGCCTCAAACGTAGGAATGGTACATTGAACCTGATGAGTCATGACTGCTAACACTCGCTCTCCAGGGCAGGCTGTATAGAGCTCTGCATCCAAAATTATAGGTCACGCGCAATCTTTGCATGCAATAACTTTCTGAAATTCCACCATAATTGTGACGCATACATGGGCGTACAAAAGGAACGTAAAAGTAGGCCTACATTTTTAATTGCATTTGAACATCGGGAGAAGAGGCTCGCAGCTTGTTTGCTGCACAATATTTTTATCGCAATTGTCTCTGAATGTTTTTGGTCATCTGAGAGAGCTCAGAATATAGTAGAGCTCCCAGATATTTGTATTGGTTAACAGATTTTAGATTTTTACCACCCATGTGTCAGTAATGGTGTGACTGTGCTTTTTGCACTCTTAGCCTTAAACGTCATACAAAGAGTTTTGCTGTAGTTGAAAATATTTCCACGTGATTCTGCATAGTAGCCTGACACACAGATAAAAGTTCTCTTCGCAACATTTCCGAAAATGAGAACTTTTCAATTTCAATCAAGATGCAGACCGAACGATCAGGACAGTAAAAATTAGTATTCTCATACAAACACCTGGTTCCGTACTCAACTAGTGTAGCCATGGTTTTAGTGTGACGGATGTATAGGCTACTACAGTAGTAAACCTGCCTAATTTTCGTCTTGTTTTAGCAAATTCGTTTTAGCCCTATTTTTCTAGCATGTGCTTGAATTTCTATCACAAATGAAGATCCCAAACTTGAAAGATAGCCTATGTCAAGGGTGAGGGGATCTTTGAATGCTACCATTTCGGGCAAAACGGATCAGGTGTCTTGTGCGTTTGGCGCATAACGGATCAGATGTGTTTGGGGCAAAACGGCTTTTTCTGGCATCCAAGAGTTGTGTGAAAGATTTCAGAAGCACGTTTATGGCTGAGCTTGCAGGACTTGCACTGGTTGCAAAAGTTAGGGTCTTGTAAAGCGTCATTTCGAACCAATGGGGTCTAGTAGGTAGGTGCGTTCAACGCTTGACTAGCACTCATATGACACTTTACTAAACCTTTTTCCCAAGCCGTGGTAGTGGGATCAACCCAGAAAGACACTAAAACGTGGAACAGTCCCCATGCTAAATTTCGGTGAAAACTATCAGGTTTGGAACCGAAAATGCAGCTAAACAACATTTAAAAAAATGTACTACGTTAATAATGGTGATTCCGCTTTGCCCCTAACAAAAATAATCAGAAGGTCGTAGAAGAACAAGCGGCTTGATGTGACACTAACTGTTATGTCAAGATTTCTCTAATCAGTTTGAAAATTTAAGCAATTTGCACGGTCCAACAGTACCCTATTGTCATAAAGTTTCATGAGAGCAAATTGAGGCTTGTCTAAGAAAAAATAGTACACGAACAAGTAGATAAAAATGCCTTAGAAATACTTGTACGAAGATTTTAAACTCTCTCCCAAGTTTGGACACTTCCAGCATATTTGTGGTTAAATACCAATCATTTACGAAATTTTCGATCGGATACCCTGCCTCAAGATAAATCTTGAAAGAAGATAATTTACCAGTAGGTCAAAGAAAAATTCCAAGAAGACTTCTTAAAAATGATTGGAATATAAAATTTCATCTTTATTCTTTGAAAGTTTCTGCAGATGTTAAAATTGCTATGCAATGTTTCAAAAATTTCGGGGTGGGCAAAACCGGCCCCTGGTGGTCTTACAGTACATGTTTTGGTAAATGTTCATTCCATTATGCATATAGTGTTTCAGCTTTATGATGTTCTCAGGTTTGAATCTACTGCAGTTATTAATGTACTTACCAATATTTCATCCCCAAAGTTAAACAACCAAATTTTTTTAAATTTCGAAGCTTAGTTTATAGGTCAAAATAAAGTCAAAATTTCAAGTTTTTAGGTCAAAAAATTGGTTGCCCTGCTAATTACCGTGCAATCGTCAAATATCAGTTATAAATTTATTTGTGCGTTGAGTCATGCTCCTGAAATTTTTCATGTACAAATTAAATTCAAGGCGGCAACGTATTGCCATGCAAGTTTGTTGATGTGGGTATCTCCATTTCGTTGATGAATTACAAACTGACAGATTTCTCAGTCCTGAGTTTTAAATCACTATTGTTTATGCACCTCTGTATTACCAAATCATATAAATAACGAGGTATATAAATGTAATCCTGAAAAGAGTGTGTCACTATGGGGATTAAAGCCTTATGCCCCAAACTAGCAATCATTACTTTTCATTAGGCCTACAGCTTCTAATCAAGACTTTACAACTTCTAAAGTCACGTTATGAAAACCAAAAAACACTCCAGCTTAGATAGTTAAATGTGCACTAAACACGGCATACCAAGAAGAAATAGCAATATGGGGAACTGGTTCAGACATCAATACTGCAGCCTATGTAATCAACTACCAAGGAATGCGTACAAAAGCAAATTTCCAATAACAAATCACTTACAACCTCAAAAATATTTTATAAAAATAACAGTGCTTAACTGGACTGCATTAATGAATTATGCTGTGCAATAGATAGTACAGTTGCCATTGTCCATAAAAGCTTCACTTTACAGCATCAAATTGAAACAGTAAAATTTGGCAGGATACAACTTGTGAAATTCATTACATGAAACAAATGGAAAATACGAAAACCTAAACAGTATGAAATCACAGCTACAATACTACCACACAAAATATTGCGGCTGCAGTTACTTGGGTAAATGTATTTATATGAATACTTCACAGCAACTGATTCACGCTTGTAAATCTTACAACATCAAGCAAGTTTGAAACACGATAAATTTACAGTATCATATCACAACTTCACCACATTTATAACATGGAAATCTAACTGAACCTCCCCTACTTTACCCAGATCCTTCCAATAGTACCGAAGTTTGAATGAAACTGTTTCAATTACCCAAGTTTGAAAGCGTTTGTTGAAATTTACCCAAATGAGTCTAATTTTAAGCGTTTATTTGATTAAGAAAAAAAGGTTTTGTAGTTCGCTAGGATGCTTACAAATGTATTTGAATTTCAATGGAGCTTTTCTATATAGCTCAACTTTGAAAATGACTGAAGTTACCTACAATTGAATGAAGCTGTTACAAATTCCAAATTTGTAAACCAAATTTGGGTAATTGAAACAGTTTGAGATACTGCTCTCAAAGCACAAAGTGACTAGATATGCCAAAAATTTTGAAGGGACATAGCCCCCTGGCTGCGCCTATGGTGTCAAATTTGAGCAAGAGGAACTTGTTTTGTGTTCAATTTCACACTTGACTATGAAGCATATACTAGCAATCAGTCTATAGTTGCAACATATGAACATGTACCTACTGCACCATAGGTGCATACGTGTCCTCGACCATATTAAGATAAACAAACAAAAATTTGGAATTATTGGCATTTATGCACTATTTGCTGCAAAACAGCAAATGTTGAAAACTCCACAAATTCAAAATTTGGGCCATGGGTTAAGAGGCCCAAGATAGAATTTCTGTTTGCGTGAATGCTGTAACGGCTGATACTTGTTTAGATACTATTCTGATGAATTCGGCATGCATCTAATAAGTAAGTTTGATGTAAAAAATAGTCCTTGAAAGGATACTTTTCGGGGGAGTGGTGCTGGAAAGGACCTTACCTATGTCCCACCGGTAATTTTAAAATGTGCAAAAAGAGATTACCAAGCACAGTCGGTGGGCAATTTGCAAAAAGGTCCTGCCACAGTTGATTGCATGACGTCATAAACTATGAGGAGGCGCTGAAAATGGATCTTGCCTAGGGCGCTGCCTATTTAACTAAGCTTTATTGATCAAGACGCATTCCTACAAGCCTTTTATAGACGTATTCTAACGAGCCACGTAGTTTTATACTGTGTGAAAAGCCTGTGCTGCACCCTCTACCTTGGCGTTGCGTTGAATGTGCGATTCACCACGAACGGGATGTGCGCGAAGAATAACACCCGTATATATCTGGCGCGAACAAGCAATAATAGAGTGATCATGGCATGTGATCCCTATTACTGCTAGCTGCCACAGTGTGAAAAGCTTTGTGCGCCGCTCGGGCTTTCCGATCGCAACACCTGCATGAGACTAGTTTGACTAAGCTATTCACTCGGGCACACTGGTCACACTCAGTCTCACACCAACAATGGATTTTTCAAACTTGTAAAAGCATTGCTACAGATTCACGCATGCTTCTATTAACACAGCATAAAAATACGGGTCTTACGCTATCAGCAGGGGCGGATCCAGACAGTAAGTCTAGGGGGGGCGATTTCAGTAATAGTTGATAGTCAAGCCTCATACCATCGCGAAAGTTGTTTTCAGTATTGTACCAAATTAAGGCGAATAAAGTTATTTTCGTATAGCTTTTAGGGGGGCGATCGCCCCATTCGCCCCCCTCTGGATCCGCCCGTGGCTATCAGCAGTCACTGTTTCGCTGCATTACCTGCCAAATATGTCCGGGTTTAACAGTCGCATGCGGGAAAACACTCAAATATCATAACTTGAAGTGAAGCTATATTATTGTTATGCAATAAATACCAACAGTAAAACAATCCGCGCGCAAGTTTCGTATCCTGCTTCTGCAGGGAAAAGGAGTGAACTGCAAAGTCATCACTGCATGGCACCAGAGCAGCGAACCTATGGCTCGTGTGCAGTGTGAGAGTCATATCGGCAAATAAATACTTACTGCATAATTAAATCAATCATCGGAATTTAACTGCTGACTTCAGATTTTCTAGAAATATTTAGTTCTTAATCCCTATTTCCAGGTGGGCAAATGACCGTTTCGACCCCCCCCCTGCTGACTCCCACGGCCTTCATACCATTCACGCCAGAAAGAACTAAGCAAAAATTCGCGAGTATGCACGACAGCAGTTTCTACTGATTGGTAAAGTTCAGCACAAAAGAGAAGGCATTTCACTGACTGAGCAGAATCTTTTGCTGTTGCGCTTTGAATAGCGCCAATTAACACGAATTCTGACATAAGCATAACGTAGTTACAGCTCAATTCACAAATATAACAGCTAAAAACGATAAAGTTAATAAAACAACACAGGTTTCGAATACTTGAACAACTTTTTCAGTCAGGGCGAAGGTCTCAGCATGCCTGGTGCTCACAATCAAAACCGTGTGACAAACTGTCCAGGCAGCAGGAGCAGATGTGATAAATACGCAACAGGGGCATTAAAATACGCTACAACACGGGAAGAATCTCAGGGATTTCCTGGAAATGACAGTGACGTCTTTTCAGCAAACATTTCCACAACAAACTCTTCACTTAAGCCTGTAGCCTTCTTTCAACCGTAATTACTTGGCATCTTTTCTTAGATATCGCATCACTGCTCGCAGCCGTAGAACGAGCAGTGCATCAACACCAGCAGGCATTCACCTACAAGCTACGCACATTGTAAACTACATTTCCATTTATATAGAATAGGGCCCGATGGTTTGCGCAACGAAAACGACATTCCGGAAATGGCGAAGCACTTTCTAACACAGCGTAGTCCAGTGGCACTGATAAGCAGTCCGTACAAAGATTTTTTGCTGCGTTTATACCTCTGAGACGTGCTTATTAACAATCTGAATGATGCCACTCTGACATCCTTTGGCTATCGCCCAATATCCAAATGAATGCCATCATTACGGAATATCTTGTTTTGGTCCTTAACTCCAAAAACATGTGATGCCAAAATTATTATGATACAATGTGCAGTTACTGAGATATGGACGAAAACAAGTTTTTCAGCAATGTCGGCCTCAATATGCCTATTCAGCACAAAAACAGGTGTAATCTACTGAGCTTTACCCCTCTAAACATGACAACCAAATTATTTTGATACCGTGCATGTGGCTGAGATATTGACGAAAACAAAATTTTCCATAATGGCGGCCTTAATTTGCATATTGGGGATTGCCCAAAGAGGACAGAGTGGCATTATTCAGATTCTTAAAGAACACGTCTCGAAACAGCAAAACAAACTTCGTTAACTTTGTTCGGACGGTATTGCAAGGTTCTCCAAAAATCTGGGGTTTGGCAACCAGACTAGTGTGGCAAATACGCAGAACCAAGACATAAATTCCGAAAATCCATCCAATACCGTATTTATTCGAGTACAACGTGCACCCTTAATTTTTTGATTGAAAATTGGTATATGTATCCAAATAAGAATGTTACCAGTGAAAACACTGAATTGCAGTGTTGCCACTCTGTTGTTACGGAAAAGTACTAGTTTCCATGATAAAGAACACTAGATTCACCAAAAAAACACTAGATTACAAAAGCAAACTTACACAGCAGTGAAAATGCCCAGAAAATGTGTTGCAATGCCAACCACAGATACTGTGCAACTCATTTGATTGTAAACAAGAGACAAAGAAAACGGGAGATAGCAGAAACACTTGTTTGTTTGTACAGGTCAGTAAAACTTCTAACAGATGATCTTAGTGACTTCGCAGGGTGCCCTGTAAAATGCGGAGTTCCGTAAAAAGCGGAGCTTGGTTGTGGAGGTTTGATGACGTAACCGGAGTGGAAAAAGGCTGCGTTGCAAAGGGAACAAACGGGAAAAAAAGGAAAAATATTTTATGATTGCAAATAAATATGCGCTTCCCCCAAGCATCTAATGCATGGAAGTTTGCAATGTTTAAAAATTTTATACATTCACAATTGTTGAAACCTATTTTTTGTCCCCAATCGTTGTGAGACTCAGATACCCAAAAATTATCAAATTTTGGAATAGACTTCTATTACCGCAGGTAATATCACCGTTTGCAGTAAAATTATTTTTAAAAAAGTTTAGTTCTCATTGCTCAACGCAAAATATCGGTTTAGCGACTCCGGTTACGTCATCAAACCTCCGCTGTTTACGGAGCTCCGCCTTTTACAGGGCACCACTTCGCAGTGGTTTAACTTCAAACATTATATTGCCTTGCATAATTTAAGATTTAATTAGGTAGATTTTTTTGCAAATTACAATTGAACTAAATCAAAAGGTCTCAATTACAGCTATAATTACACAAAATTGTGCAATTAATTACATTCAGCTCACTCAGAAGAAAACACTAGATAGCCATAAAAAAACACGAGAACACTAGATGAAATGCAAAACACTAGATCTAGTGGAAAAACGCTAGGAATGGCATCACTGCTGAATTGAAACAGGCAATGTTCAAACTGAACACATTTATGTTACAACGTCGATGTCGACATTTATGTTACAACGTCGATGTCGTCCTTTAAGTTGCAACATTTTGTATTATTACATCATAGAACCTAAGTAGCGTTGAAACTGCAAAAAGGGAAGTTTATCTACAGCGCATTGTATCCACAGATACCACGCGGTGACACGCTAACACGCCGGTTTTAGGAAGCGCTGTCCTATTTGACAGAAGCCCTGGTATATGAAAAGAACTACGGCCGCATTCTACGTCCAGGTCACGCATCGTGCAAGGACTCATTGAATTCTACAAAACCGCATTCCCTTGCCGAAACTACCCAACGTCGTGCAACACAGATACAGGGGGAGTGAAAATTAGACGCGCTGCCATTTTATAACGAAAGCTCAAACTTCTTTTTTTTTTGACCAAATTTTCAGTCGCGCAATGCGCGTGCGCGACCGGGTTTTTGCACCCCTGCGCTATGCTGAAACAGACTATACGAAACACACCGTACTTGCGCGTTCTCTTGCGTATGACTTGTTTATTATGCGCACTTGAACTCATGCGCCCTCTGGCGTAAAGGCATTAAAATCTAAGACCTCGTTTATAACGAGTACCAAACTTTGCGTTGGTGTTTTTGGTATAAAATTTTGCGCGTTATACTCGAATAAATACGGTATATAAATATTAATTTTCACGGGCTAACACTCCTGAAACACTCTGAAAGTACTACCATTTATACATCAAACAGGAAGAAAACTGTATTAACTAAAACAAATCAATTGTTGCGCACCGAAATTGCCAACAATGTCCACTCCAGAGATTCCCCGTCTCCTATTATCAAGATCATGAAAATTTTGAATAGACTTATTGTTCAAATGTTTGGGGAAACTTGCCATCATCCTGACCATGATAGGCACGACGAAACGAACGCGAGCGATAAACACAGATACAGTACTTGCGAGATTTGGCTTATTCAGGCCATCATCACAACGAGTATTTTAACTGCGTCGTTCAGCAACATGATTATGGTGATAAATGAAGCCTTACCGTGAAAAAGCAAATAGCAGCGTATTGGAAAGATTTAGACGATAACCAATTCGGCCGTTCCTGCAGTTGTATAGTAAATATTTCGCAAGCATGAATTTGCAAAGAAATAAAAATCTCCAACAAAGAAAGATGCAGAGTACTTTATAAACCCTATTGGTTTAAACATAGAGCCTGTTGCCGAAGAGCTTAGGTTCCGTTAACGGAAAGAGAAAAAAGATGAACATAATCAAACCTGTAAGAAAAGAAGAACACACAACGATTTTTTTTCTGTGCTGAAGAGCGTTTTCAAAGTCTGGAAAACCCATCACATTGCACAACGCGTGCGACACGACCGCACTAGTCAAGTGACCGGTTCGCAAAAACAAGAAAGACGAAAGTATTCCGAACAAAGTGGTGTAGAATGCTTGGAAAAACGTCGTTAACATCACGGATGAAAGTGAATAATAGCCAGTTTTGTACAGCTCTCTAGCGTGATGGAGATGGGCTGCAAGTAAATACAAAAGATATAAGGCAGGGCTCACACGTTGCAGTTTTACAACTGAAGCAAGGCATAATAGAAAGTAACGAAAAACCTGAATACTGAAAGAAGGATATTTGGTACGATGTAAATTTCGCAGGAAAAACATTTTCTCCAGATGCTTAGTGTACGATTAGTCGATGGTCTCGTAACAACATAACATGCAAAGGTAACCGAAAGCATTTCAGTACAAAGCACGTCACATAAAGCCAGGGCCGCAACCAGTTGGTAATTTTTGGGGGAAGAAGTTTGTAATTTGCTGTTGTATTATTTTTGGAGGGAGGGGGGCAAAATGATTGTAACTTGTTGCTGCACCTAACAACTAAACGTGTCCTTCAAATTTTGGGTGGAGCAATTTCCCGGCTGCCCTCGTTGCGGGTATACATGAAAGTAGACTACCCGGATGTGAAGAGTTTGAGGCAATCTTAACGAGTACGTCACTGATTAAAAAAATGGTATTAAAAATAACAGTGGTTAAACGGCCCTTTTCATTTATCAGCACACCAAATTAAACAAAGCGTGAAGGATAAAATAGCGTTAAACATCAGGGTATGACCGAAGCAAGTAACATTCAGCTCGTAACTTTATAAGTCATAGCTACGAAAATAAATACCATGAAAGTATAATTCGTTCTGCCAACGGTGTCAAAAATTTTACATTCTGGTTGGTGCAGTGTCAGCTTAAGTCTCAAAGCCGATTTGAAAACAAAATTAAACCTACAGCCCACACATATTGGAGCACTACTCGGAAAATCACCAAGATTTTTGCACCTATCAGCAATAGAGCTGGATGCGAATTCAATCTATCCGTTGAAATACGCAAACAAGTCGATGTCCTAATGAATTGAGACTACATCAGTGCAGACTGTTTTTGCTGTTCTACTTTTCCAGATCATCAATCGCAACTTGCAGCAGAAGTGGCAAAGTTTTCGCACAGTTCAATGTGGATTCGCAAAAAATTGTCTTAAACAATATCATACGACGTAATAACACAACCATATACAGGGTGACCCAAAAAGATGCGTACCCATATTTTGTTCGATAAAAAACCCATTTTTTAACGAATGTCTTTTCTGTTGCAGGACGTGATAGGTGAATCTATGGATGATCGTTTGCAGCTAT
>Ga0210059_1013760_pt1 | contig 12059 bp, 9 predicted proteins | sample Ectturendosymbi2_FD_188042 | JGI IMG/M metagenome (GOLD analysis project Ga0210059, IMG submission 188042) | Ecteinascidia turbinata endosymbiont from Florida, USA - Sample 2 (SPAdes) (version 2) | ecosystem: Host-associated > Tunicates > Ascidians > Unclassified | place: Key West, Florida...
GAACATCTGCAATTTTCGAACACAATATTAGGCCTACCGCATAGAGCTTGCACAGACTGACAACAAAGGTTACTGGCTGCATTTCAAGTTTCTTCGTGTAGTTTTTGTGTCACTTCTGATCCTGCCACATGCGTTTTTTCAGCGTGGACCTATGCTTGCTTTGCTAATAATAAAACTTTTCCAAGATTCAACAAGTTACTCTTTAAGATTAGAGAAGTTTGAGAAAAATTTATGAATTTAGTGAAGGCCGCTTCTGCTCCAGTAAGCCTGGGTAATGGTGAGAATGTAATTTAGCGAAAATGCGTATGGTTATAACTGTGTTTGTTAAAAAAAGTTACCTGAGCAGTTGGGTCTTCACTGCTATGCAGTCAGTACACATCCGGATGAGCTTGTCCTTGAGCTCCCCCCTGAAAAAAATCCTGGATCCACCTATGAACTTGGTACTTTTTTGCCAATTCACCGTTGTGCATTTTGATTTAATCTCAAATATATTTTTGTGTCGTTATGCAAGTAGAACTCTTAGAACGAAACTTTTCACATGGGCAGAGTTATAAGTCCGGCCGGGCTTTTCGGGTGGGGCGGGGTCGGACTTAAGTTTGTCTAAATATTTCGGACTTGCATACAAAACTTTTTATAACAATAAGAGTAACAACTTGTTTCTTTCGTGACGTAGATTTGTTGTGCTCACCGCGGTAACTTCTGTGAGTGAAGTGATTGTGATTTTTCTTCAGCTTATTCTGTTTGCAAACACAGCTGCGTTCTTTTATTCTCTGCTGGGATTAGTCTGACACTGTTTTTAAAAAGGCGACAGCGGTGAGGAAATTAGCACGCGATGGAATTGCGTCGAAAAGATCAATCGCTCACGCAATTCTTGGCTTGTTTTAAGAAGCCTACAATCCGGCTTTTCATATCTATAGAGCTATCCTCGAAAGTTTCTTTTGTGCCTATAGTGCCATCGTAGATAGTTTTGTGATTGTTTCTTTTTTTCTTGAGACATTATATTCCGCAGTATTATCGTTGACTAACATGCTACGTTTGTGCCAGATTATGCCAATCTTTTGTTCAAGGTGGTTGCTATTTTCGGTGTGACAAACCGTGTACCTGCAACTACACCTGCACACGTTTTTTGTTACTCCGCAGTTGCGCATATCTTAACTCCCTCGGTGAATTTGACTTTCAGGCCTAAATCGGGTTTCAAAAATAAATGTCGGACTTGCGCCGGGTTCGGGCTCGGGCCGGGTTCAGGCTTCAAAATGAGGCTCTTTTACAACTCTGTGTGGGTATGTAGGCAAGGGACCAACAACGGGAGATGGAAAGGATACATGCTCCACCCACCAAAAGTAAAAACAGATTGCAATAATTTTGTGAAACTGGCTACGCTAAATTTAGGCCAAATGTTTTTGCTGCTGGTAAGAGGATATCAGTGCTATATTGCTGTGCTTGTTATCCAAATACGTTATTAATGGAAACAGGCTGAACTACAGCACCGTGTCCAGCAACAAATTTAAGTATATTAATATGTATATCATCTGCAAGGACAAAAGCGTGATTAGTGTTGCTTTCAAAACACCTCTAGAAATAAGATTGGGAATCTGTATGTATCAAACGTCATTTCTGCATCGACCCGATGACTGTATTGGTTTCACACCAAGCTGTCCCCCCACATTTTACAACAAAATTGCGCCCATGCTACTAATACATGCTGTATGGATTTAATTTTACGAAAGTTATTTTGTTGTCAACACTAATTTCTACGTATTCAAATGCCAGTAATTGTCAGCTTCTTTAATGCCAGGGACCTATACTTTAGGTGTGCGGCGCACACCCGATCAAACTGATAGTGACGTGACTTGTTCCAGATCGTGCGATCAAGGGAAAATCACAAAAAGGGATTGAAAGATAATCAGGGTTGGAAAAAACAGGTTTAAAAAAAACAATTCACATGTTTTTGTTTTTTTAATCCTGTTTTTTTTAATAAACAGGTTTTTGTTCTTTTTTGAGAAAAAAACGCTGTTCTGAATAGTTTGTATTGCATCATGCAATATCACCATTTTCAGAATTACGCAATAATTACTTTTTATACCTATTATGGCATTCAAATCTGGGGTAAAGAAATGTACCCCATTTTTGTTTTCGCAAAGTGTTGTTGGTAAATTCTCCCCTAAGTGGTAAGGTTTGGCAAGCGTGCACACAGCAGACAGAGAAAAGCCACTCCCACACAAACTTTGCCGTTTCACGTCAAGTTTATGTAGCCCACATGCCCTGCTAGTTCAGCATCTATATAGTGAATTCAACATACGGTTTGGTATGGTCCAACATCAGAAACAGTTTGGATGTAGAGAAGGCAGAAAAATTGGTTAAAATACGTCGATTTTATAGAGCTGCAGCAGATAACCAGTAGAATTTACTCAAACTGTTCGAATTATTCTTCTCTTTTTTTGAAGTCCTTCAAATTTCGTTGCTGTTCGTTTTGTTTCATTAAAAAATGTACACTTAACGGTACAAGTGTGCTACTTACTTTACTTTTAACTTCATAGTACATTTTTCAAAGGAAAAGAAAAGAGTGGGATTTTTGGTGGGTTTTGTTGGTTTGTACTGTATCAACTGGGCTTTAAAAACACCCGGGTGTTTTTTTGGTTGGGTCCGATTACATCAACACTGAAGATAATTATGGACCTTTAATTGATTTTCTGAGTCAAACTTCAAATCTGTCCTATTTCAACGTGCTTGATTTAGCTAATTTTATGATGTATCAGTAGTTTCCCGCTTCGCTGTTTGTGCTAAAACCGTCGCACGGCACACCTGTGCTTCGTTTCGAGCTTGGTCATTAATTGGCTGTTCGGCCGGGTTGATCGTAACGGCATACACAAGCCCGTATCTGTTCGGTCCCCCAGTAGTTGTACATATAACAGCCACATAAAAAAACGAAAATGTTCTTGCGTACTGTATGCGCATTCTTAATTATTGTGTACTTTACAAATTTTAAACTGTCAAACCTGGATGTCCGCCATCCCCGCCGCATACATTCTGATCGACTGCTATTCGACGAGACATTCGCGCACCCATGTGTTTTGCAGTTATGAACTGGTCTGTCTCAGGAGACCGCTGATATAACTTACGTTTATTACAGTGCCACATTGTAACCTACAACGAGTAAAGAGAGTGCATGTAGAATAATATGCACAGTGACGCCGGAGAATGGAGGCATGGCGGGAGTATTGCACTCTCTGCCCTTTCAAAGGGGGTACGACGGGGGCTGAGGTGCCTTTTTATAACAGTATTATAGTTAATTTCATGGTTTATCAAGATCGACTTGAAATAAATTAATTGCAGCTATTCGGGAACCCAGATAATTCAGAATGATTTTCTATAGTTTGTGTTATTATTTTTGAGGTCAACATTGCAGATAAACAGAAACAAACATAATTGGTAACGATTTTTTTGTTTTTTATAAGTTTCCATTGCTCTCTACATTTTCATTTATCTCTCTGCCCTACCGCTGCTCCGGCGTCCCTGAATATGTATGTTGTGTCAACAAACTTGGCCAAAACGTTGGTTTGCAAACCTGAATATGACGTCATATTGTGACGTCACAGACATCGTGTGTCCAGTAACAATGACCACCATGAGCCTATACGCCACTGCTCACTACTAGAATTTGTAAGGGGGGCATCCAATTAAACAGTCCCCCGGGCATCACTAGACATGTGCACGCCACTGTCTCTGATTCTAGGGACCCAATTTTCTTTTATTCTAGGGGTCCGATGATAATTTTCTCTGATTCTAGGGACCCGATTTTCAGTTCTAGGGACCCGAATCGGGTCCCTAAAACACCTTAAAAAAACCCTGATCTTACACATATGCGCAACATTCGAAGGCTACTGCTGTTAGATTGGATTTTATTGTGAACCGGTATGTTTCCATTCAAAGTTCACTTGAAGTATATCTTAGTTTGAAACTCTTGGTTTATTGGAGAGAGTTTTATTAAAGATTTGTTTGAAAATTAAAAACGTAAAAGAAAATTCAGTGAACACACTGGGACAGTAATCGTGAATGTCTTAAATTCGACAAAGTAGGCAAACATTCAAGTTCAAGAAAAATAATTACTGTTAATCTTTATCAATACATCATATCATGAAAATGCACTGCCAGCAGTTCACATTAAAATACATGACACTATGACACTAGCTTACCAAATCCTTTAGGCCAAACCAGTTTTATCATAGGGATTAATTTCGCTACATTATTCCGAGTTTGTTAGTAACAAACACCCAAATGTTCCTTCAGTATCAGGCCCCCCGTAGCTGTCGGGCCCCGGAATAATGTACCTGCTGGACCCCTCTCATAGGTCCTGCGACAGACACTCGTCTTGACCTGTTAATTGCGTGTTCGTATTGAACCTCTTGTACACAACACCTTGCTTGCAATAGCTGTAAGTCGATTCAGGGGCGTAACGAGGTTAGATGGCACCCGGGGCAAAAAGCAAGTTTGGCGCCCCCATGCCCGAACCCGAGGTCTTTCAGAAGCAAATGTACTGTGTTGAAGAAAGTACTTTTGACATTGTTGGGACTTTTCGGCGCCCCACAGTAATATGGTATCCCTTAGTGATTCGGCGCCCGGGAAATTGTGCCCCTCTTGCCCCCTCTCGTTACGCCCCTGAGTCGACTACATCTTTAACTTGCACTAGTAACAATAATTAACAACCTTCCCAACCACGACGGCGCGGGACCCCAGAGGCGCGGGGCTTAATGCAGCTGCATCGTTTGCATCGCCTTAAGGCCGGCCCTGGTTGTGTGGTTCTGTGGTGCCCAGCCACACGCCATACCGTCTGCAGTGAGAGCTGGATGCAATCTCTTCTGCATACTCTCGCGCAGGACTGGTCGTTAACTCCAAAAAGACGGAAGTCCTTTACCTCCCCCCAGATTCGTCGTCGCCCCCAACTTTTTACATCAGCGGGGATCAACTTGACCTCACTGAACAGTTCACGTACCTGGGAAAGTATCATCACCTCCACATGTGATCTCATTGCGGAGATTCAACATCGTGTTAACCTGGCGTCCGCTTCCTTCGGGAGGCTGTCCAAGCGAGTTTTTAGGAACCGTGACCTTTCCACACGCACCAAGATGGCCGTTTATAACGGTATCTGCGTCTCAACACTGCTCTATGCATGTGAGGGATGGACACTGTACCATCGTCACATCAGAGCCCTCGCGGCCTTTCACATTCGGTGTTTTCAAATTATCCTGCACGTGCACTGGTGGGACAAAATACCTCATCTTGAATTTTGCCGCAGAGCAGGCACAACATCTCCCGAGCCGATACTCCTCAGAAGACAACTGAGGTGACTTAGCCATGTGATAAGGATGCCTGGAAACAGACTTCCCCGCCGCCTACTTTATAGGGAACTCTCCTGCGGCCGACGTTCGGTAAGGGGTCAAAAGAAGCGTTTTAACGACCACATTAAGTCGTCCTTAAGTAAATGCGGGATCCTTTTCCACAGACTTGAAGAATTGACCGGGGACCGAGAATGTCGTGCAGTTTGCGACAAGGGGCTGCCAACATTCGAACAGCAACATATTGATGTGGCAGTAGCAAAGCATATGACCAGACATCAACAGCGCAACCAACCACCCCCAACAACAACTCGGCAGGGATCCACCTGCGCAGTATGTAGCCGTGTTTGCGCCTCAGCCTTCGGAGCCACATGCGCCGACACAAGGAAACGCGTTGAGCAGCGTCATCGTCGAACCGACGGACAACTAAGAGAGAGAGGGGGTTGTGTGGTTGTGTAGCACCTACGAAAAATATTACATAGCATTAACCATGAAACAATCGTAAACAATGTCATATTATTGTAGTATCGAAACGGCTTTGAGTGAGTCTTTTGGCATGCAAAAGCCTTTATGGCACCATCCAAATCTAGAAAGCACACACATGAAGCTTCGATTAACAACATGGCTCATGAGGTTAGTCTGCTATCTGTCATATGAGACCTGTTAAAATTTTTGATCAGCTTCAGTTTGCTGAAACTCCCTTCAGTGCTGGCAGCAGTATCGGGGCTGTTTAGCATAGTCTGAAGTGTATAAATACGTTAGGATAAACTTCATCAAGACGTGTCTTGAGAACAGAGCTTAAAACAGGATTTGGGTCTTAATCATTGTCATTTAATTAACGACGATTATTTAGAGATGTTGTAATTAAATGCAAATGTTAACAAAAACTTTAGGAAATCAGAATCAAGACTATCGTTCAGTTATAAAAACACTGTTATCGCGGGAACAAATCTGAGGCCGAATCCATAATTCAATAACTGCACTACTCGGTTGGAAAAAACTTAGCAGTGATTGCTAAATAAACTCTTCTAACTACACTATTAATTTCACCTTGCTGTCTGAACAGCAGGCTGCACAAATGGGTAAGTTTGGTCGTAAGAACCAACGGTATCTTGCTTCTGTGCAGTACAAAATACGAGAAGACTGCCTGAGCTAGTTGTAACACATTTTTTTACAACAGTCACTACCCAAAATACAGTACGTTGATCAGGTGTAAGTTTGAATTCTGGACGTTTGCAACTGGGCACATAGGCTAGCTAGCTTCACGTTCAACACTCCAAGCAATGAATGGAGACGCTTTATGCTCAAGCCTCTATTATGTTTATTACCTCACAAACGTACCAGAAATGATCAGGCTATGTTACTGAATTTTGGGCTCCGTGTGTCGCTTGGCGGAAAACTTGGGGATATTTGTCAGAGGATAATTGCATATTCCGGGTAAACACATATAAAAAATCTTGTCAATTGGTTATTGGATTAACTGGATTCGTCTGTACTAACACCCGAAGTCACCGGAAAACACTCTGAGAAATTAAAAAAAACGTCAAAAACAATAACCTACTAAAAATAAAAAGAATACTAAATACCGAAATACAATCTAGCAAGGGAGTCCATTTTTTACATTTAGCCTACCAGGGGGGCGAGGGGGCGGCGCACACCTCTGCCCATCCGTCAGGTACGCCACTGACAACCATTAGCTTGATCGTCATTTTGTGCGAAATGTTTCCAAACTTTAGAATGGTTGCTACGTTCCATTTTGTGGCAAACTTTGTACCAGTGCTTGTTATGATTGCAACACACTTGCAGTTGGCTCGACATCTAATTACTAAACCACTTTAAATCAGTTGTTCACCATTGAGTATATAGGTGGACAAGTTTGAGAGAAATATAATTATGCTGTCACAACAGGGCCCAACACAACAGTCTGGGTTCTCTCTACCACTGCATCACTCGATTCACTGCATTGGCTGTGGAGCAGCTACGAATTTCAAAGTTAATTGTTTGCTCTACACTATAGGCCAGTGGTTCTTAAACTTTTTTACATTTTTTACCCCGTTTTATCAAACAAGATTGCCAGATTTACCCCAATACACTCACTGGGGCTCATTTCTTAAAAATACGAAATTAACAAACTCTTGCAGTTTAGAAAGACTTATAAAATTTACATTTGCTTGAATTTGTGGTTCAGTAAATTTACCCCTTGGAAGATGAAATTTACCCCAGGGGTAAATTTACCCTAGATTAAGAAATGCTGCTATAGGCAGTGTACACGAATTTTTGTTTGCGAAGTACAAAATGAAATATTTCATATAATATTTTCAAATTGGTGACATAATGATACCATCCCGGTATTCCCGGGAATTTTGTTCGGAAAACCGAGAAATGAAAAAAGTTACAAGCTCCCGGGATTTGTCGAAACCGGGATCCCGGTTTTCAAACCCTACACACAACCACACAAGTTGCGTTTGCCATTTGCGACGACTGCAAGTGGACATTTTCAATACAGCAAAGAATTTTGACTCGATTTTCTTCGTAGGACCCGAAATGTATGATCGGTACTGAACTTTCCTCCTACGTAGTTGACAGCCGCGGTAGCCAAAGATGTATTGTTTCTATCTGACAACAAAGCCGCAGTTATACCCTACTTGCAAGCAAATACCCTACTTGCAAGCAACCAACTTTTTCCATGCTGTTTATATCTGAATACTTTTTCGCTAACGACCATAGGGCATACAACTACATCCAAACAGCCACAGTAGGACACATTAAAATGACAGGAGCAACACACATTGTGTTAGCTTTAAGTTTGCCTGGGGTTATTGTAGGCTACTTTTGAAGAATTTTTGCATTTCATGTTCAGTGCTTAACCGTTGCTAGGGTTTCACAGCCAAGTTCTAAAGTTGCAAGGGAAATTTGAATTTCACAAGAGCCTCAAAGTTATTACGTGTTGAGTCGGTAGCCATGGCAAAAGTGGAGAGGCTCACCCACATCTGGTTGCGAGTCTGGCCCGAATATTCGTAATAAAATTCAAGTTGCATTCCTTCCTGCATTCCTTTCAAGAGTATTTCAGTTGGCAGACGAAATCTCGTATCTGCGATGGAAACTATAGCATCAGTGATTAAAACTATATCCTGACATTCATACCAGTCTCGTGTATCTAACAACTTCACCACTCGCAATATCGTCTGCAGAAATTATCTCACAGCAAATATATTCAACTGAAGTTTTAAAATCTAGATCAGGGGTGGGAACCTATTTACTATCACCGGCCGCATGAATTGTGCATCATCGCTGGCGGGCCGCAAAATCAATTAATTTTATCCTAAAATTATTCGTTTCTCTAAGTATGAGGAAGAGTGACTTCTTATGACTTAGTATCCAAGTACCTGCTAGTGATGGAGCTTCGTTTTGACCCGATTTTGTACTCTAACTTGAGTAACGAAAATTCTGATGCGGACCATGTCCAATGTTCACTCTGGCCCCAGGTTTCCCACCCCTCTTGAGGAATTGCTAAAACAAGACGAAAAGTTAGGCAGGTTTACTAGTAGCCTAAACGTCTGCCACACCAAAGCCATAACTTCACTGGCTGAATACGGAACCAAGTGTTTGTGAAAAGCTACCAATTTTTACTCTCTCCTCATCGTTCGGTCTGCATGTTGATTAAAACTGAAAAGTTCTTATTTACGAAAATGCTGCGAAGAGAACTTTATCTGTGACGGTTTGCGAAAAACTTGTACCACGGTTGAATAAGCACGATGGCGTCATCGAATGAAATTTCATGAAAATTGCCACCTCCGAAATGAAGAGCTGGTTGCACCTCTGAAACAGAGCATAGGCTAAAGTTGTTGCAACTCGCCGAGTGATGTAGAAAAACCTTGTTAGTCAAATGGCTGTTTTGAATCCACACAATTAGGTACATGAAAATCCTCGATTTGGCAAAGACGAAGTAAAAAGTTTATGTAAGACCTTTCATCGCAATAACCAAGAAATCCATCTTGGTTTTAGTGAATACAAGGGAAGTGTTGGAAAAAGCATTTCTAATAAATTCAACAAGCTGCTTGTGGGCGTTAACAGTTGACACTCTATCACCAAGCAATGCCAACTGTGTGCGAGGGTTTAGCGCAATTAACAATATTACTGTATAAACGATAGAAGTCTGATAACTCCAAGCAATGCGCTAACTTGCTATTTATCAGCACTGTGGAATCTCCGAGCCATCCATACATCAAAACATGGTTTGGAAAAGGAAGAGCTCACTCAGCAGTGACATGGCTAGCCAAAAGCAAGCGGGAAGAGGATAATTACTATGAACCTTTGTGGAACGCTTTTAAATAATTTTCTACATTTGTGCGGTTGTGTTGTGGTATTTATGCTCTTAACGCGCGGAAAAACGGCGGAGGTGCTACATTTAGAAGACTCAATTTGCACTGCCTGACCCACTTTCTGAGATAGTGCAAGTTGCTGTACGTAACCTATAACGCTTTATGGTTGATTTTTAAATGGTTGTTTTCAAAATATGCAGTAGATTTTTTGTGGTTTTAAAATGTACGGTACAGGGTGGACCAACAGTAGACGTGCTCTTGATTGCTTTTTAACAATTAGGCTATATGGCTGAAATTTCGAGACGGTATATTGACAAATACTGGGTCGTTCCGGTAAGAAAATTGTTCTACTTTCATTACTGCTTATTGCTTGTTCGCGCCACATATATCTGGTGTTGTTCTTCGCGCACATCCCGTTCGTGGCGAATCGCACATTCAGCGCAACGCCAACGGAGAGGTTGCAACACACGAAAAAGTGTTTATATATCTAACACTTAGGTTGATTCGAACAAAGAAAATGCATACGTCTCCGCTGAAAAGCAAACTATCCTTTAGATCAGCTCCGTGCTGAGAAGATTACTGGCAGCTCAATCAAAACAGGTGCATGGTCAGCAATACCGCTGAGAAACTACAGTAGTATCGAGTGCAAAACAACTGTGGAGCTTCTGATAACTTCTGTTCGAAGTAAGTCACAAACAGCAAAAGTCCCATTCACTGCAGTGACGAAAACGCAGGACAAGTCAAAGTTGATAACAACAAAGTCTACATGACAACCACACGTAAATATTTATGTTTAAACCAGCACGTCAGCCGCGCTTTCCTAAATGCGATTTGTGCAGGCGTTTCGGTGGAGGAAAAATTTTCTCATCTGCTTCAAGAGCAGGTAGGTATTCGTCAGCATTTCCAATAAGCTGTTAATTTCAGCAGGTACTTCACAATTCTATCCAGAGTTTGCCTTGGTTTACAAGATATTACAATTACAATCAGATATCTTTATTTGGCCACTGACAAGTTTTTGATACTGTTGACCATTCTGTGCTGCTGTGAAAGTTGGAACATTACTATGGTCAGGGCCGGATTTAGCTGATGCGAGGCCCTAGGCTAATCCACTTGTAAGGCCCCTCTTCCACTGTTACGAGGAAAAATGGAAAAGCGTTATTCAGTTTGAATTTAGCCGAAAATGACGATGTGGACGCTATAAAAGTACGGTCAATAGAAAATTCTAAATCATTACTAGAGTTCCCGCGATCTGTGCGTTTGTTGCTGCCTTCGACGCAAAAGCGTTCAATGACACGGATTTGATGAAACCGTGCTTCGCTGGCGGGAACAGGTTTATTAATTTTTGCAGGCAAACCAACCGAAAACGTCACCGTTTGGCACAACAGATGGCCTACGTTCTCATAAGTTTCACATCTGTTTTTTCTTATCTGTGCTAAAAAAACAAACACCATGCACATATGTGTGGCGGCATAAAGATGTTAAAGCACAACGTGAGGACCACATTGCGACTCGCTAATTACCACTGCTGTAAAAATGTCACACGCACGAGCAACACACGTCAAGTAAAACGCACCCAAATGGTTGCAACTGCTAAGTTCACGATTCGCGTGTTTGTTACTTTTTCAGACTGCTACGAACGGTACTTTTTCAGACTGCTACGAACAGTGGCGTAGCCAGCCCAAAAATTTGGGAGGGAGCAAAATGTTTGATTTTAGGCGAGTGACACTATGTTGTTTCGAAAAACGCCTCTCAAAGCACAAAACAACTGTATGTTCTAAATATTTGGGAGGGCATGGCCCCTTTGGTTCCCCTTGGCTACGCATATGGCTACGAATTGAATGCATGTCGCAAAGAGACCGTCGCGCGAACGGATGTGAGGTTTAAACCAGAACCGTCGCCAGAAAGTCTTCACTAGGGGGCTTTACATTTGGGCGACGGGACTTGACATTCTGAAAATTTGATAAACTCTCCATTGATTATAGTTTCATATTTCAATTTGGAGGGGCTGAACCCAGTGCTCCCCGTGGCGACGGGAGTGTTTTAAACTTCCCTTATGCTGTCATTATTGCAATCCGTAAAAATAGCTACAATCATCGAAACAAGGAAGACTGAACAGAGCACAGTAGACAATGGAAAAAGGTTTTGTCCTGGCTTTCTTCATAACAAAATCATCTAGGAATTCATTAATTTGTTTGCCTAAATTTGTCACTTTTCATGCACCGAGTGCTTAGTGCGGCCAACCTCTCCTGGAACATTGCGACCCTTTAATACATTTTTTATTCTTTTGGATGTTGAAAAAGATCTTTATCCTGAGCAGTTATTGTCGTTACCATCAAGCTAAAAAATAAAGATTCGTGTGGTTGGATAAACTAAGAACCACTAATCTAAGGCTTCAGACCCAAAC
>Ga0210059_1013761_pt1 | contig 12059 bp, 7 predicted proteins | sample Ectturendosymbi2_FD_188042 | JGI IMG/M metagenome (GOLD analysis project Ga0210059, IMG submission 188042) | Ecteinascidia turbinata endosymbiont from Florida, USA - Sample 2 (SPAdes) (version 2) | ecosystem: Host-associated > Tunicates > Ascidians > Unclassified | place: Key West, Florida...
CTTCGTCATCGACCTTGCGTTTCAAAATATCCCAGCATGAAAATGTCTAAACGGTTTAGAAGTATTTTTGTCTACTGAAATTGACGCCTACCAGCCGAAAAGCTACCCACGTTTTTCGTCCGTTTGAATGACCGTTTGACGATGGCTCTGGCTTTTAGTTTTTCAGTGTACAAGGTGTTGCTTAGAACATGCGCTTTGGAAAGATTTTTTCCAGGGGGGGTCCATTAGGGGATTTTTCCAAAATTTTTTCTATGGGGGGCCAAAAACGGTGAAATTTGTTTTTTACCCCTCGAAATTGAAAAACAACCTTTTTTGCTAAGAATTTCAAAATCCAGTGAGGGGCAAGACCCCCCTTCCGGCGCCCATGGCTGAGGCCTGTCAAGGCTTTGACATAAAAGTGCATCGCCTAATACCTATAACGAACAACCTCACAAAATTTGGAAATCTCAAATTGGCGCAGCTTCTTCTTGTCAGAGAACAATATTTTAAATACGAATTGATTGAATACTTCACGTTTCTTTATCATGTTTTGGGGAAGGAGACAACAAGTGGAAACCTATAATTTCAAAAGTGTTGGTTAGACCATTGCATTTTGGTTGCGCAGTGAATCCACAACAAAAAGAAGAAAATTATTTTTTTGTTAATGAACGCATCTCTACCAAATTGTTTGAATAACATGCACAACTAACATGCGGTTTTCAAGTGGTTTTGTTTGCATGTGTGGTAGGTCGTAGTTTGGTTTTGCTACTTAAAAACACTTACTCAACGGTTAGAAAGCATTAGGCACCTATGGACCACAATTAGTCTGAGACAATATTGTTAAATGCGACTCGAACCAAAAATAAAAACAAACGAAAAAGTAACAAACAAACAAAACACAAGGAACATTGTAGTGAATATTCGATATTTGCAAATAGGCCTTAGCCATATTTTTCGTCATGTGCATAGTTATATGCAATTTGGGCATATAGGGTAATTAAAATTAAATTATTACGATAAAATTAATTTTTTGTTATATAGATGCAAAATCTTTTCAAAAAATTACATCTGAACGATTGTAATAGCAGGATTGATGTTGACAATCAACAACTGCTGCAATGTTAAGGTGTGAAATACGAAAGTAGTTAAAGTAAACATTGGTAAAAAATATAAATAGAGGCTACATGAACGGAAAGTGCAAGACAATACAAATATTCAATCGAATGCTTCACATTAATATAGAAAGTAGTGCATACAATATGATTTTCAATTTGTTAAAGTACATGAATCGTTTAAAAATAATGATGGTTTCAATCTTTCGTCTTTTGCAAGTGTCTGGCCGGAGTTGTTTGTTTCACAGTTGCAACTTTTTCGCCTTCCGTTCTGTCGCAATGTCACTGAGACCTAAGTGGTCACTCCGTAGAATTGTTTCCGAAATGCTTCTAATACGTTTTCGAGTTGGTCGTTGTTCCGTTTCATTGTCATAACTTTTGTCAATCCATGAATGTAGAAGCTGAAACAATGGCGTCAGCGTAATTATCTTTATAACAGTTGAGACAAGATTTTACTGTAGAACGAATAGATTCGTCGCTTCACGCTGTAAGTTAACAAATAGGAAGCCTCACAAGGTTGTGGCGCTTTCCTCTTCGATGATCAGCTGCTGGGAAGAAAGATGGAATTTATGATTAATCATATTGTTCTCGCAATGAGCATGAACAACATCTACTTTCGACGATCAGCGCAAACATTTTTCCACAATTATCATTGACAACGCAAAAAATGTCGTGTTTATGAAAAGAGTGTGAGATCCTGTCAACTTTTTTTGTTGTATCATTTTGCCTCAGAGTTTGTCGCCAACTTATATATTATCAATGCATAATAAAAACAATTGCTATGAAACAAATGCAAAAAGTGGAGCATATATTATGTGGCTACTATTGCGAGTCTCAAGTCGCGGCGGTGGGGTTTGCCTCATAGGCCCAAATATGGCCGACAGACTTCCCAGGATTTTAGTGTTTCTAGGACTACAGCGAACTGGACAACCGCAACCTGGGACAATCACAACCCCGACCACTGTCACCGAGAGCGCAATCGGTCTTGACATTTGAATATTGTTATTTTTGAAAATGGACAGACATTCATTATCCCTGTACAATAGTAAAGATGTCTTGTTTGATTTGTTTAAACATTCCGCTGAACAATTATTATTTTAAAAGATATACTTGCAAATCATAAATTATCAAAACAGAGAAAATTGCAGTCTTGATGTGTAGCATTCACGTCATGCTAGACATTTCACCTGGAACGTTGTGATTACGTCGAAGAAAGAAGACTTTGTGTAACGATAGTAATGCGTCGTTGATAGCAAGGACTTGCTGGAAAGTTTTGTTTAAATAAAAATATCACGGAAATCATTCCTGCAGCAGGACTTGTCTTATAATTCACGAGACAGATCGAGGCCTGCAGAAAGCAACAACACAGCGCAGAATTTCAGCACAGTGGCGATTGACGTCACATTATAGAGAGAAGGCCGCACGCGTGATGTAACAATCGGTGCATAGCTGTCACAGAGCAGCACTTCTGCGACAACCAGGCCCGTAGCCCGTTTTTCAGTTTTCGGGAAGGGACAAAATACGTATTCAGGGGGACAAGATTTTTTTTTCTTATATGTTTAAAATAAATTTTTGTGGGCACAACAGTTGGGGGCAGTGCCCCCCAGTGGCTACGGGCCTGTGTCGCGGTACAAAAAAAGTTGAAAACCATTGGGCTATAGCAGGGGTTCTCAAATTTTTGGTGTTATGGAGCCCATGACGAGATTGACCATGATTTACGGAGCCCCACAATAAAACAAAAAAAACAAACGAATAGCTCGCGGAGCCCCGAGGTTTCTCTCGCGGAGCCCTGGGGCTCCGTACGGCGCACTTTGAGAACCACTGGGCTATAGGACCAATTTCCAGACTTCGCACAGATGAAAGCAACGTCAGAGCAAAAAGGAGCGCGAGCGAGAGTAAGAATGAAGCGAAACAAATTTGTCTACGACAATAAAACGTTGAATTGTCGTTGATTGCAGCTATAGTGTGTTGATAATATGAATCGGGCTGCACAATGGACGGAAATCACTGCAGCGTCTATTCAGTTGAAAAATGTCTTTGAAGATTTCAAGCTCTTTATAATGCCTCGATCTGTTGCTGGAGCATGATCCACATTTTACTAATTATGGATTTGAAGTTATATGATCAGAATGTTATTGTTTTAAACTGCAGGTAGAGTCTGCTGATACATTCTACATAATCAAAACTTGTAAGCAATACCAGTTGAAACAGTTTTTCAGAGCCGGAGCTAGCTCGTTTTCAGTGGTGCGGCAAAGATCGGCAGAAATCGTGCGTCCAAGAAACTATTGCTCCCATAGGAAACGGTTCTTTTGCGACTCTGTCCTCCCGAGAAAAGATGACCTTTTTCAGTCATTCATAACAAGCGATGATCCGTAAACGCTTTCTGCCACAGCGTAGTTGCGGAACAAAGCCCATAATCTAACCCGAATTGAAAAATTTAATACAACCGTAAACTAAACATTTACTGCTTAAAAGCCTATCCATTAGCTTGAAGTTTCAAAAATTAGAGGGAACTGCTCTCCACAATTCTACATGTCGAATTCTGCAAACCATTACCGACAATGCACACTATACAGTTGTTGTTCTAACTCTTCGCCATTGAGTCAAAAAACATTATAAAACCGTGCCTATCAGTAAGGATAAGCAAAGTTATGAGCCAACAAAATTTTCAACTCGTTCTAAAATACCAACCCACCTGTCTCAGTGTGTCCTTTCTAACAGAAACATCATTTTCAGTCAGCAATTTTGTTCAAATCAAGTCCGTCAACTCGTTCTTTGTGAACATGCACAATCATTGAAACCTTTAATTGCCGCTTACTACAAAATTTCGGCGCAAGAAGTTATGATCGACCATAACTTCTGAAAGGATGGAGCTAGAGATTCACTGAAGGTATCCACGTATCCGTAACACAGCCCCGGACATTTTGGGGTTGGTCCACCTCTGACGTCATTGTGACGGCGTTTCATTGGAAAAACTGTTTTTCACGTAGGCTACAGAACGTAGTTGCGTCCATTCAGAAGGTTACAGAGCTTAAAACAAACACGTTGCAAACAAACTTTCTACACAAAAAATGTTTGTGAAGACCTTACCTTTGCTATGATGATAAAAAATGTTGAAACTTTTTCGGTGGGGTGTCAAAAGGGTCAAAAACCACGGATTTCGGGGGTATTGTGAGGTTCAAGCCACTTTTCTGCCAGTCAGCACCCACCACCCTCACCAAACCTGCAGAAAAGGTGTAGCTGGGTTTCTTACAACATCCCACCAAATTTCATGCCGAAATATTAACAGGAAAAATTTATTTAGAAATAAAATCAAAATATCCACTAGGTGACTGAACAGTTTTAAGGGTCTACTTTTGGCCATAATTCCCCAACCCCTTAGACTAGCACCCTACCCAAGGTCTCTAAAGCTTCAGAATAGCGCATAGAACATGTTAAGCCATCAGCAACTCACTAACCCTAATGTGGGGTTGTCTGGACTCCAACTCGTGATCTAGAAGTCAGTTTTTCTGACCTACATTTTTGGCCCCTAAGTTTTTCCCACCGAAACGGCCCAAATTGACTGTTTTTGAAAGAATCCTGTTTTGGTAAATTCTGGCGGTCGGCGAAGCGCAAAAACCGAATCGGAAAGGCTACACGGGATGCAGGGAGCGTGTTTTTCAGTTTCTTCAAAAATTTTCTAAATTTAGTGCGTTAACTTCACATACATGGATTTTTGTCAAAAATTACAAAGATAAAGGTATATTTTTGTCAAGTTCATTGGATTTTTTGTTGTCTCACGCATCCACGGATGTTTTCACTGGCTCTCTATAGCCCGATCCATTCTTGAGTTACGGCTGATCATAACTTCAGCGTCAAAATTTTGCAGTAAGCGGGACTTTAATCATCATAATGGTTGTGCGAAGACAGATACCGCCCCCCTAACGTCTCGTTCCCCTGTCGAAACTTGTGTAACTTGCTACTATAGTGATCATCTTACGTACAAAAACTACCAAGCTAAGATTTTGAAATAGAATAATTGTTATACTGGCAAATAAAAAAAAATTTAGCGTGCGTATTTTCATCCTCCCCGGCCCGTATGTGATATACATCTTATCCCTTCTCGTATGCCCTGGTTGTACGCAAATATATTTTTAGGTGCTTTGGTGCTGAAAATGACCTCTCTGAAGAGGCACTGGCGGCAGGTAAAAACAAAAGTAGACCCAAATGTTTCCAGACATCGGTAAATACAATACTCTTACTCTCAGAGACTGACAGTTTCGACAAAAAGTTTATGGCATCGTGAGTAGTGAAATTAGTAGCCAACTCGCTGCAAACATCTACAGTGGGTTTTCAGAATTGGAAGCATAAGCCTACTTCGACTTCAGTCTTCGAAAGGTCGTCTTTTGCAAGTTTCCAACCCTGTTCCTACTTTAGTATTCACCATCCATGCATGATAGATGGATACAACTGCAGTGGGCGGTGAATTGGTGGAGTACACCAAAGAACGGTTATTTTGGGTTTTCCAATTTCTATCAGCAGCTGTGTGGACAGGTTTCTTAAAACTGAAACATGAGCCAGAAAACACGTTCGACCATAGCTGTACCGGACGAATAGTTTGCTCCGGCCCTGTTTTTGTGAGATTTCGCACCAAACATTTTAGCCGTAAAGTTGGTCTTCATTGTTTGTGAGAGATTATACCGTTTATTTTAGATAGATGAACATTTCTGACTGGTTTTGATTTATACTCAGTGGTGTAACTGACGGGTGTCAAAAAGACGACTCAATCCCCTGGTAAGTTAAACGAAAAAAATCGGGCACCACTTGGCTTATACAGTAGAATCGCTCTATAACGTCACTTCAAAGAAACGGAGAAAAAGGGTCGTTATTGGCGAACTGACGTTAAAGCCAAAGTCGTGATACGTGAATTCTACTTTATTTCGGTTTTAGTATTCTGTAGGTTTTCAGTAGATTGTTTTTTGCGTTTTTGGTACTATTTTCCGGTGATTTAAGATTTTAGTTAAGTGTTGCGATCAGAAATCCCGAGCGGCATGTGCGCAAAGCTTCGCACCGTGGCAGCAAGCAACAATAGAGATCATGCTCGCAATCTCTCTTACTATTGCTTGCTCGCGCTTCATATATAATGGTTTTATTCTTCACGCACATCCCGTTCGTGGTGAATCACATAATCAACGCAACACCACCGGAGAGGTTGCAACATTAGCAATCCACATCCGGTTCACCAACATTTCTCAAGTTCTTTTCTGAATGTTGGCTAGTGGCCCCCTGCAGTGGCCAGTGGGCCCCTTTCAACTACGTTTCCGACCTCGATCACTCTTTAAACTTTGAATATAATGAAACGCTGCAGCACATTCGGGCCTGTTGCGACGAAGAGCATTCGCGGGCACTGCCCACCCAAATTTTTTGTTCCCCACAAACTCTTTGGCACATTTCTATACACAGCACAATCATAATCATTGCACCATTGGATTCTATACTCCTGTTACTAGTTTCTACATCTCTTGGCGCAACATTATCGGTATCATCGCAGTAACATCTTGAGTATATTTTGAATCTCAACCGTACAACGACGTTTAGGCATGGTTTCCAAAATCCCGTAGCCATGTTTTATGGTTTGAGGGGTAAAATACGCAAGATCTTTGTTTTTATTATATGTTTTCAAAATAATATTTTCTGGGCACAAATTGTGGAGGGACAGAAAAAAATTTGGGGGAGCACTGATCCCGAATGACACCCTAGACACCCTATGGCCACGGGCCTGGCGACAACCAACAGACGAGGCACGACCAGACATGCCTATGGAGAAGTATGTTTACCGAACTGAACCAACTCGTTGCATTAATGAAAACTTTATATCTTCACACATACGAACAATTAGTAGTTAATCATTGTAAATATCTCGTGTTTTGTCTTTAGATAAGGTTTGCACCCTATTGAACCTTTTCCTCGGTAGGCCTACAGGCAAGTGACTATCTAAGCCAGCTACTGCATGTCTAACCCAAATGGCTTACTGAGCCAAAATTATATTACCACTGCCTTAAAGGTGTGCAATGTGCATTAAGCAGCCGGCATCAGTTCCAAAAAATAACCCTTCTAATATCAACAATTGAAAGCTCTCGATTTACTGTAAAAGCTTTCGGTGAATCTGGCGTGGGGTCTGCTTTTATCTTTTTGCGATGATTTGAAATTGCACATATCTGTAGGCCTATTCAAGTTGCGGGTCCCCATAAAGGTGGCAAGGAAGCGAATCAATCAAGCAAATTATTTTTATAGGACATCGGTTTCACGTACCACTGCACATCCACAGTACTGAAATCTTATTCATATAAAATCTCCTATCATAAATTTTTTTGTTCCATTATGAAATTAAGATTCCCTATCAGTACATTCAATGAAAATGCGTACTTTTTTGCAATATCTAAAAATATTTGGCATGAAAATATGCAAATAACACTAAGAACCACAAAAAATGTATTTAACACTAAGGAAAATTAAAGCCAAGCGGTAACAAAACAGTTCTTTTTCTTATGCGAAGTTGTAGTCTCCAAGATTTGCGGCTTAACACATGGAGGTGAATAAAATTTTAGCAAGATCGTGATGACAAAAGAAATCAATCACTTGACGTTTGGCATGGCTGTATCAGGTAAGAATACCTATGAAAGAAATTTTTTTCAACACCAACTCTGCTTGTTTAGCCCAGGCGATGACCACTTGCAAATATGGCATTATGTAATTTTTACCTAAGCACACGGAGGCAAATAAACTTTCAGCGAAATTGCAATGATAAAAAAAGCCCAACTACCTTACGTTAGGTAGAGTTGTGTTAGGTTTAAACGTTGATGAAACAAAACTTTCGTCAACGTTAACTTTGCGTGTAGAGTCAAAAGAACGAAAATTAAACATTGAGATTTGTTGATTTAAATTATGTTCAAGCAAAGTCACGGTAACAAGTTCCCTGCTCAGGTAACCTCTGCCCAATTTGGGCAAAAGGTTCTTCTACATAAATAAAAATTAGTTAACGTTCACGTAGAAAGCTAGTTCTTTTAGTAGATGCATTTTTTAGACGCTCTTTCGGGCAGTCCAATCGAAATCTGCACAAGTTTTGTAGTTTTCTATGGGGAAAAAAATTTGCCCAAATTGACCAATGGTTACCTGAGGTGTAACAAAACTCCTACACAAAGATCCCTCCTAAGGTAACCTTGACCAATTTGGGCAAAAGGAGTTGGTGCATGCAGGTTCACTAGTAAGCCACGCCAGCAGCCTTTGACCGAAGCCAGCACGGGAGTAGATCACACAAGTGCAAGCCATGACGACACAAATCAATTTGGCGCAAATGGCTCCTTCTCAGCTAGTGGTTTTCACTGAGAAACAGGCAGGAGAATGTGTGACGCCTTCTCGGTCAGAGGAAAGAAATTGGAGCCAGAAAGGGCATGCACCTTGTTGTGTGTGCACTTGTGGGGAAAGGTCAAAGCATTTAATCGAGGATGATGAACCTTGTGCTTCTCTGTTCCGAATTGAAGTTTTTAAAACTTTGGCTTAACCAAAAAAGGCTTGCTCTTGTGGTGCGTGCACTTGCGGTAAAAGGCCAAAGTCTTTTATTGAGGACATGAACTTTGAGACCAGACAACGCTGTGGAACCTGTCCACCATCAAAAAAGAACAAAACGAGGTTCACATGCCAACTGCCAATGATGGAGAGCACTTGTCTGCAAGTTTTCTGCAACGATTACTCACACCCCTGGAATACTAAATTATCTAATTACAAGACTTATCTTGAGACAGATTGTCTGATCGGGTGATTTCTACCCAGGCAGGAGTGGTGGCCACGTAGTCCCTAGGTGAAAATCACCCGACGTTATGGTTAGTGTGAGTTTGGGGTGAAAATCACCCCATCGTATGGTTAGGGTGAGTTTATTGTTTCACTGTTGATGCCTTGACATTGTAAAAATTGACAAAACTCCACTCATTTATAGTTTTAAAATTTCAATTTGGGGGGCTTGGTGCACTGTTTGGTGTGGATTAGGCCACCAAATCCCCCCTGTGGTGACGGGACTGGTCCTATGTGAGACATGAAAGTCAATAGCAGTGCCGCGATCAAGCTGATTGCCCAACAATTGTCGTAAAGTATTTGCCCATTTTGGGCAAGTTTACCTTATATGCCTGATTTTCGTAAACAATTTGTCCATTTTGGGCAAGGTTGATTAATGTGGTTAAAAATTGCAATGAAAATAGAAAAATTTCATGTCTCAACCTAATTTACTTTTATTGCAGATAAAAGCTTGAAATGAGGTTCTGTTTAAACCTTAAAACCAACCACCAATGACGTCTACGGCGACATTTTTGGATTTTTCTTTACTTTTTCGTTCATTTGCTAAGAGCACTTCCCACATTTTTGTTTGGAAAATTGCTTTTGTTCTTTATCATATAAAAAGTTTTCCAAAATCAACACGTTGTTTTAATCTGATCAGATGAGCTTGAGAAGACTTGCTAAATTGTATAAAAACCCGCGCGCGTGTTTAAACCTGTCAGTTAGTCCAGTATAAGCGAATAAACAAAATCTGCCCATTTTGGGAAAAGACAGCAAAAGTGTTTGTGTTTAGAGGTTACCTGAGCAGGGTTAACGCGAAGTGATTTATCCGTCATCTCAAGGAGAACACTTTCCCATATTGTTTCCCCAGAACATCTGGTTTTGAAAACGGGGCGGTAAGATATTGAGAGGGCGCACTGTAACATGCTTGGAAACCTAAACCCTCAGGTGACAGGGAATTGTGATTTGACAACATCCACAGATTGTACGAACTTTTTCAGCAGTTGTCACTGATATTGAAAACTAAAAAATTATTGTAAAGCAATAAACATAGCGACTGTGCGCACAACGCGAGTTTTACAGTAGAAAAACCATTTGGTGTTTGGCAAAGTAGCCTTATTTGATTTTTACTGAACAGCAGAACGTTGAATGAGTAGCAGAAAACAATGCGCTTTCGGTTCCATGTGTAGTGAAAGCGCAAAATTCTTCAACGAAAATAGTTTCTCACAGGAGACAGATTTTTTAGAGAGTAAGGAAAATTACTGATTTGCGATTGGAGTACCAGGGAATGTCACAAATTGCTTCCGATGTCTAGCAGTATACCTTTTACAACACAAAGCAACGCAGCTTCTAAATGTTTCAAGTGAAGAAAGAGGAGAGCTAACAAAATATATTGGTGTGTTTTCAGGAAAATGTTTGCAAGACAAATATCAAAAGCACAACTTCATCGGCAAAGATTGCAAAGCAAAGTGCGCAAGAACTTGAAAGTTAGTGCAAAAGGTGAAAAGCGTGACAACTTCAACATTTGAAAGTACTGTAAATTTTTTCTGCGTACTGGATTCTTTGTGAAGGCGTGATGTTCGATGTCCAGTGTTGGTTTGATGCATTACAATGAACATGACGAGATGTTTCGGTATAAAAATGACCAGCACCATTTAGTTTGCTTACAAGCAGTGCAAACCGTGGAATACAAAGAAGATTTGCTTTCTATGCGCGTTTATGCTAAGCCGTAAAAAAATTTTCAGTTTCAACTTGGGCGATTTTGTAGAGCGTTTTGCAAGGTGCTTAGGTGTATAACAGCTTCGTTGCAAGTCGGAGGGTATCCCAGCGAGAGCGTTGAATTGTAACATTGCAGGGACCGAGTTTGCTAAAAACTTCGTGGGGAACAAACCTTATTGTTTACGTTTTGACTGACGACACCATGTTCACCCAACCGTAGTATGACCTTTTTGTAATATTGGCCAAATTGGGGGCACATCATGGAATTGATATGGCTACGCCCATCGTAGTGGCATAGCACCTAGTAGTGTATACAAGTATACAATCTAGATATCTAGCACTTAGCACTGCATTTACCATGAAACATTAATTCTGAGAGCTTAAATAGACACAATTATGCTCAAAAATTGTGATAATCAATCAAAACTTGGTCAGTTTCGATAAATAAAGCATTCTGCTACCAACAATCACGACATAGATCAAATCAAAAACAAAGCACAAGATCTTGTGGCAAATACTAGCAGTGGAACCAGGCGCGTAGCCAGAAATTTTATTAGGGCTGGGGAAAACAACAACCGAGTTTCAACATTTAAATATTTTTGATGCTCCTTGTTTTTAAAGCATCACCCATGAAACGTGCATATTTCTGGCGTTTTCTCCTGAACATTTGTGTTGGGATTTAAGCCGACAAATGAAAGGTTTGCTTTTATTGAATTGACAAGTTTTTAAAGTTTTGATAGTAAAGTACCAAGCTTCTTGTTTGGATCTTTACCTTGGATCATTGCTCATAAATCTTTCTTGCAAAGGCGCTAGTAAACCCCCAATGCCCAATATTGCACTTGAGCAAGAAGTCATCGCGGCCGCCATTACGATTGCGCTTATGCTGTATTTACACGCTTCTGATGTACACCAACACAGCACGTTCAACCGAAACTGAACAGCGACTTTGCTCTCAGGCACTGACATTCGAAGTAGGCCTTTCGCGCATCCTGGAACAATGCAGATCACTGTTTCTGGGTTTGTGTGAATCGCGTCAAACTTTTGATTTCGCGCATATAAGAAGTGGATCCCGTTGTCATCTAATTTTTGAGAAATTTATTCACGTCTGTAGTTGATAACCGTAAACTCTAGAGTCTTTCAACGCTTTAAAAAAAAGCCCAATAAAATTGTTTTTACTTGCAGCCACAGAAACATCTCGTCATGTTTATTGTGAAAAATGTTTAGATTTTTGACAATCCGTAAAATAATTGGCTATGTTCATCCCAGTGGCGTAGCAAGAGGGGGGAGCGCGGGCCCTGGGTGGCACTTTCAGGGGGGCGGCACTTCGATTACCAAAAATCAATTTTTTGAAAGGAGTTTAAAAATATAGTTTTTCGTTATTATTTTAAATACATTTTCTACCGCTTTTCAATTTTCATGTTTAGAAGCTCTAGACTGGTAGGC
>Ga0210059_1013763_pt1 | contig 12058 bp, 8 predicted proteins | sample Ectturendosymbi2_FD_188042 | JGI IMG/M metagenome (GOLD analysis project Ga0210059, IMG submission 188042) | Ecteinascidia turbinata endosymbiont from Florida, USA - Sample 2 (SPAdes) (version 2) | ecosystem: Host-associated > Tunicates > Ascidians > Unclassified | place: Key West, Florida...
CACCTCTGATACCATAGTGATAAAGTTTATCAAGTAAAATCGCATGGTCACAACAGTCAAATGCTTTTGATAGGTCTAGAAATAAGGAACATGTTATTAATTTATTATCAAAGTTTTTGAGTAGTTGGTTTACTGCTATCAAGGTTTGTCGCTGCTCTAAAAACATGCGCAGTTTCATGCACTGTGAATGCTGGATTTCCGTCCATTGTGACGCAACCATAGAATGAAATCGAAATGGGAAAGTTCGCAAGCCTGGCTGCCTGAAAGCATTGTGACGCAACCGTGAGTCAAACCACACACGGGAGCTTGTTGCTGAAGACACAAACGACGCCTTGAAACATCGCTAAGGTTCGTAATTGCTCCCTTTGCGAAACTTGGTGATCTTGATGAGATTTTGCAACTGGGTATCAGCGACTTGCATTCGAAATTTTGCAAATCGTAATTACTAGCATCCGCTGACATTTGACATTTCGTAGTTGTTACGTGACATTCAAACCTCAATTTACGCCGTCAAAATGCTGCGCCCAGGGCAGATGTCTCCACTTCCCCTTGGTTGCGCCAATATCTTCAAGACAAGAATTATAAGTTTACTTCAAGTTGTGCATACAGCCAAATATCCTGAAGTCGAAACAAGCTTCAAACACTGTCATTCTGACATACACTTCACAAGTAAAACCGTAGTTGCACATGCAGCGAAATGTTGAACCCAGTGCCATATTTTTCCAAGCATTCAATTCAGTCATACGCAGCTTTACCGGTAGCAGTAGCCAATGCTTCTGTTTTGAAGCCCCAATTGCTTTACGTTTGTCGCTGATGCTGAGTTTTTACCGAACTAACATGGAACCTATCGATCAGGTCAGAAGCAACCTGAGTAAAATCTTTCCTAATGCTGCTATCTTACCGCAAACAAATCAGCCAATAAGCTGATAAAACGGATTATTAGGTTTTAGGAATTCGTGTGTGGGTGAGTGTGTGGGGTTGAGGTTTGGTTTAGGTTAGAAAAAGAAAAACACACTGAATTCAACGCGTAAGTCCGAAAATTTTCAATGGTTAAAGTTTTTCCCGCGCTATAGCTTGTAGTTAGCTCCTGATATCTAACCAGGATGTTTTAATTTATGCAACACACGTCAAAAAAGTAATTGCCAGACTTTGCTTCTTTGTTCTGCGAAGCAAATTAACTGCAAAACAACAACAGGTCAGAAATTTCGCAGAGGTCAGAAATTTCGCTTGACACCGCGTCCGGTTTACCTGAGTCGACTCCGGCAGGATTCTGCGTTTTTCGTTCGGACCCGGAACCGCAGTCAAAAATTTGCGAAAAAGCGGACCCGGATCCCTAGTCACTTTTCCGTTTCGGCATTTTCAGGAGTCTGTGCGGTCTTTCCTAGGTAAAAACATAGTTAAATTACGGTTGGAACAATGATTGTTGCCGGAGTCTTAGCAGGAGTCAGATTCTCGAATTTGAAGAATAGTCGGACCTGGATACGGACCCGGATTCATAAATTTTGGGACAGGAGCGGAGTCGGAGTCTGAAAAATAGACTCTGGCCGCCTCTGCTATAAACACAAGTTATGAAACCACTGATGCATGGAAGCCAATAAAGGTCCCAAACAGCTGATTTACTGCATTAATTTGTAGGCAGGCGACAAAGCTCTGCAGCAATGGGACCAAACATGGAGTAGGTTGTCGCATGACAATGGAACTTATGATCTGCACAACTGGTCTTTATAGTAACTTTGCTTTTACCTGGGTTGTTAAGGTCAAAAGTGTGGATATGTGAAGTAGTTTCCTTCAGGGCATGGTTGCCACTGCTAGTTTGTTTTTTTTCATTAGGTCTGTGGTTTTTCTGTTTTATCTGGGGTTGTGAAGTTTTTGTTTTTCGTTGAAAATCTCTTTTTTTTGACATGGTCAAATTTTTGTAAATGTAGTTCGTATTACTGTATTGTATTTTCCATTCAAGAATACAGTAGTTTCACAGGCGTAATATGTGGAGAGTCCGTAACCAATGCAGATGTGAGTAGTAGGGCTAGGCGTAACCAAATTGTTTGAAATGTAATGGCTTACAGATGAAGCACTAACTAGGCATTGGTCAGCAGTCTAATCTATCGATGATATCTCAAGGGCTACTTGTGCATGAATTTGGAATGCTTTTTTTCGTTTTAAAGACGCTGTGGTTGAGAATCTCTTCATTTTTTACGGGTGCACTGATTGTGATATGAATGTAAATTTGTGAATGTTAAAGTATTATTGAAATATTGCAATGAATGCAATGTTTAGAAGGAAAAAAAACTGAAAAAAAAGAAAAAAAAGACCTTGAATGTATCATGTACTTGTTTCAATTTGTGCAATTTGGCGAAAATAAAAGAAATTATTAAGTTTTTTTTAGAAAAGATATAACTAGCTTTTTTATGTTACTTCGTACATTTAATTTGCTGCTAGCCTACTTATAAATTGTGATATCAGTAGACTTGAGCTTGTTAAAAATATGATACAAATAATCATCCATGGACGCAATTTAGACAAAATTTGGAGGGACAGCTTGGTGTGAATACAATAATTTAATCGGGTTGATGCAGAAGTGGCGTTTTATATATACAGTTTGTAATCTTATTTCTAAATTTATGGTATATTAATAAGTAAATCATCTGCAAGGACAAACTGTGATTAGTGCTGCTCTTTTAAGAGCAGCACTAATCACAGTTTGTCCTTGCAGATGATTTACTTATTAATATACCATAAATTTATTTATGGACACAGTACTGTAGTTCAGCCTGCTTCCATTAATATCGTATTTGGATGTAAACAAGCACAGCAATATAGTAGAACACATCAATTGGGCTTTATCAGAGCTGTAATTTAGAGTGCACAAAATGCCAAATCGCATTGGTCGCACATGCATATCATTCTTACAGTAGAACACTTCAGTTATCATGCATTTTGAAAGAAGTGTGGGTTACAGCACGATTTGATGTCTTGTTTAAGTCGCTTAACGTTAAAAAGACGATAAATGTTTCTCTTGCATATTTTCATTTTTTGAAAAAGCTACAAATCTTTTTATTGCTACTAGTACTAGGCATTAGCAACATAAACATTTGGCCTAAAATTAGCATAGCCTACTAAACAAAATGATTTCAATCTATTTATAGTGCTGGTGGAGCATGTATCCTTTCAATCTCTCCTTGTTGCTCCCTGCATACATATCCACACAGAGTTGTAAAAAGGCCTCATTTTGAAGCCTGAACCTGACCACAGCCCTAAATCACAAGTCCAAACCCGGCTCAAGGCCGACATTTATTTTTGAAGCCCAATTTAAGCTCGAAAGCCAAATTTATTGAGGGAGCTAAAATATGTGCACAAACGAAGGTGCCGGAACGTCGCTAGAGCAAGGAGGCAGTAAAAAAATCGAGGTCAATGGAAACTTATGAAAAACAAGAAAATTGTTACCAATTATGCTTGCTGCTCTTCAACAACCATGTTGGCCTCAAAAATAATAACAGAATCTATAGAACATGTATTTCAATTCGATCTTGATAAACCATAAAATTACCTATGGTGCTTTTATGAAATAGACACATTTGCCCCCATTGCCCCTCTTGAAATGTCAGGAGGGCAATGCCACCGCTTTCTGGCATCCCTGCTTACCGCTATCAGGAGTCATTATCTTGCTGTATTACCTGCCAAAATGTCTGCGTTCAACAGTCACCTGTGGCAAACCGCCTAATATCTCAACTTGAAGTAAAGATTAGAACATTTGTTACCATGTTATTGCTACACCAAGTTTTTTAGGGAAAATGTTAGGTACCAGGTATGGACCTGTAGGGACCTAATTTCTCTAATTCTAGGGAACTGATTTTCTCTGATTCTAGGGACCTGATGGTATAATTTTTGCTGATTCTAGGGGCCCCGTCTCCAATTCTAGGGCCCCGAATCAGGTCAGTAAAACACCACTAAAAAACCTGGTTACACAATAAAGACCAACAGTAAAACAACCCACTTGCAAGTTTGGCAGCTAGCTGCTCTTGCAGGCAAAGGAGCGGCCATGAGTGAACTGTAAGCTCACCACTTCATGACACCAGAACAGTTAACCTGGGTCTTGTGCAAAGGGCCTACGAGAGCGGGGTATAAGAGGTACGTCATACCTGGGCCCCGGGGGATGAAAGTACTCATGCTAAGTTTTTCTGTAATCAAGCCTGAAATTGAGGGTTGTCTTCTTCGACTGCAGCGCAGAAAGACCTCAGGTTCAAACATTGGGGCGCCAAATTTGCTTCTTGCCCTGGGCCCCATCTAGCGTCGTTATGCTCTTGTCCGTACCCCTTGGTAAAATACCTCTCAGAGGTCCTGCGTTGTGCAGTGTGAATTGTTGTACCGGCTAATAAACTGTCATTGCAAGAAATAAATCATTTAATCGGAATTGAGCTGCTGACGTCACGTTTTCTAGAAAATTTGGTTCTTAGTCCCAATTTACAGGGAGGGGAAAATGCCCATTTTGACCACCCTGCGGACACTCATGTTTTGACGTGCCACAAGTTCAAAACTGTTTGCTTGAGTTCAGTGCAAAAGCGCACCCATAACAGCCACTCTTTTTGCATTTACATGTTCAGTAACAATGTTAACATGTAGCAGAAATCGTAGAAAACCATTCTGAATTTTATGTGTGCACGAATAGCTATAATAAATTTGTTTGAAGACAATCTTGATAAAACATGATATTACTTATGATACTTTTATGTAAAGGCACCTATGCCCCCGTTGCCCACCCTTTCAAAGGGCAGGGGGGCAATGCACCCTTGTTCCGGCGTCCCTGTATGCGCAACTGTGGAGTAACAAAAAATGTTGTGTGCAGGTGTAGTTGCAGGTACACGGTTTATCACACCGAAAAATCAACCACCTTAAGCAAACCATTGGCATAATCTGGCACAAACGTAGCATATTAGTCAACGATAATATTGCAGAATGTAATGTTTCTCAAGAAGAATAGAAACTACCACGAAACCATCTACGATGGCCTAATAGACATGAAAGAAACTTTTTAGAATAGGGCTACAGACATGCAAAGCCAGCTTCTAAGCTTCTTAGAACAAGCCAAGAATCACGTGAGTGATCTTTTTGATGCAATTTGCTCATTTTCTCACCACTGTCACCTTCTCAATAAGAATATGAGATTAATCCGAGCCGATAATAAACTAATGTAGCTGTGTTTACAAACAGAATTAGCTGAAAAGATCACAACCACTATACTCACAGAAGTTACCGTGGTGAGCACAACAAACAGAGGCCTGATGTTATAAAAAAATTTTGTAAGCAGGCCCAAAATATTTTGACAAACTTAAGCCTGAGCCGAAAAACTTGCCCAGACTTATAACTCTGCACCATGTCGAATGTTTCATTTTAAGAGTTTTACTTGCATGACGACACGAATACATTTGAGATTAAATCAAAATACACAATGGTGAATTGGCAAAAACGTCCCAAGTTTCACCTTAACACGAAAGGAATGTCCAACAGATCTACCATAGATGCAGTGGCTTACGCAGAATATTTTAATGGAAGGGTGTTTCTATCAGTGGCATGTGGTGGTCATTTGTATTTTGTGTTCTCTGTTTGTGATGTCATAATTTGATGTCATATTCGTGTTTCCAAACTAACGTTTGGGCGAAGTTTGTTGACATGATATGCATGCTCTTCTACACACACTCCTCTTATGTGTTATGGCACTGAATATAAACTATGAGCTCTCCAGGTTAGGATATTGGAGGAATAAACACAACCCTACTACACAGCAGTTCCTAACTGCAAAAATATCATGCATTGCATTAAAACAGGGGAATAAAACACACTCATCACTACATCAGAGCAATTTACAAGTGCAAAATTAGACTCGCTAATGTCTCGTCGAATAAGAGCAGTGGAGGATAGAATGTGTGTGGCTGGGCTGTCTGACGCACACCACTGTTTGCAAGATCAAATCTTTCTAAACTACACAAGAATTGAGAATGCGCATAAAGTACGCAAGAAATCGTTCTATTTTTTGTTATGTATAGAATTCCAGCAAATTTTTATTTGTTTTTAGCTGCTGAAACATTATCAAATGCCTGAATGCTCTTATGTTAACAAGTGCTGTTTTTGAGCTCGTGCAACAGTTTTATCATGCTACAGAAATTTGTAATGCAGCCAATGCAGTCAGAGCATGCGCTGATCTGACATAGCAGATAAAATAAACACAATTGTTTTGGATAAAGTGAACTATTGCGGAACACAATCTTAAAACATGCGTAGTGGGTGAAAGGTCTGCAAAAAGTGGTGAGATGGTTTCTGGATGCAGACAAAAACCCAGATTCTCATCAAAACCTAATTATCCCTTTTTGGCCTATTTGCAATGTTCCTTGAAATATGCATGCAACTTAATTCCGTGGTATTTCAATAACTTGACAAATTACCAAGGAAAATATATGAGAAAACAATTCATATTTTTTGCACAGACAAAAAGTTTTGTAAAGTATCAAGCTCAAAGGGGATTAACCCCAATCCCCCCTTGCGTAGATGTGATGTATCTGTAAAACAAATATTTCGCTAAGTTGAAAACATTGCTGCATTGTGTGTTTGGTTAAACTCAAGTAAATGAGATGACTTACAAACCAATGCATTCAGCACAAGCACAAAGTGTAAGAGTCACGGAAAAGATATCGTTTGGATCTCTTGGTCACCATTGTCATGACATTACAAGAAGTAAGGATAAATGTATATTTCATCCTTAAATTCCAAGTCAAGTCCCTACTTTTTGAGCTATAGATCAATATGCAGCTAGGTAAATACTGTAGGCTACTTCTACAACGTTTTGATTGAAATCCTATTCACTAATAGTTGAAAACAGTCTTTTGCAAAACTCCCCATCCCCAAACTAAGTCTCCACAAGTGTTGCTTTTTGTCTTTATCAAAAGCTTTGCAGAGATTTGCCTGAGAATCTAACTTTCTAACATTATATACACTAGCATAATTGAATATATACTGTTTGTTTCTGAATACATGACAACCAACATTACAACGAAGCCAGTTGTATTTCTGCATGGAACAAATAATGGCTGTACTGTGGTCTCTCACATGTGCACCTGCAGCATTCTTACTGTTTCAAAAAAATAATATTTCTAACAGTATGCTGTACCACAGAGTAAAATGCCAGACAAAATCAGTTAAACATCTTTCAAGGTCTCTAGAAACTTGAAAAATACTAGGAACTATTTCATCGAAGCTAAAATTAATAAACTAACAGAATCAGTGATACCAAACTCTGTTTCAGCATCAACTTGGCTATGTGTGGCCTACCATCTAACATGAATAGCTCTTCACACAAAACATGACAAACAATTTTAATTTTGAAACCTCTCCAAATACAAAACTTAAAAATATGTTGGGGATACATTCCCCTTGTCCCCCACCAAATTGTGCCCATGCAAATAATGCATATCATATTAACTTTTATGTGCAAGTACTGGTAGCGTGCTTTTAAAGTTTGGTTTTGCCTTCTAAAAAAGATTTTGCATGTCTGTTCTTTTTATTATTTTTTGGGGTTTATTTAAGGTAAATTCTGGGTTTTTTCTTCTTATCAGAGTGGCAACACTGGTTGCCAGATGGTGCCAAAATTGGCAAATATTGCTAAACATCACTGTTTTCCAAAAATATTGCCAATATTTTTTAATGCCAAAAATTTACCATTTTCCAAATACTAAATGTGACTATTAATATTAATAAGATTTATCAAATTAATACCAAACCTTTGAAGGTTAAGCTCAGATAATATCTTTGAATATGATTTTACTGCTTGAGGAATTACTGTTATTGTTGTAGTGTTTGATGTGATTAACGACCAATAGTGATTGATTATGAAATTTACCTGTTGTTGCTTTGTTTTAAATCTCGATTTGCGTAGGATTTTGTGCATTAAAAGTAATGACTCTATAAATAACTATCAAAACTGAAATATTTTACATTGCTTCCAGTTTTCAACTAGGCCTGAAATATTACTCTAAGATTTTAACTATGAATCATAAGGAATCATTTGTCAGACAAGAATCAGGATGTATGATCTAAATTAGCATTTCTCAAATTTTTAATTTCAACCCCTACTCCCGACACATTATTTTCGCCCCCAAGCCTGATAAAGCAAACAAAAAGTAGTAAATTGAAAGAATTTTATTAAACCCATCATTGCCTACTGCACCCTATTAGGGTGCATAAAGTTTTGAAGTATTTCTGAAGTATTTCATTTTTGCAAATGTAACTCGAATGCCATGTAAGGGCCATTTTGTTGTGCACCCTATTAGGGTGCATTGGGCATGAGCTGGTACATCTGCAAGTTGGAACTATAGGATTTACTGCTTTTGCTTTGGGCACATGAACGGATGTGACTTACCACTCATGAAGTCTTATAAATGCTAGAGGAGAATTATATTTCCACTGACATCTACTTGACCCTCCTAATGACGACCAACATTCAGATAAAGACAGCGGCTATGAGATAACTGCTGATAAAATCGCCTTTCAAGTCCTTGGTTTCTGACCAACGAACAATATACTGTATACTTAGGAAAGAAAGTAATTAGTAGTTTGAGTTTAAAAATGTTGAGCATTTTCCTGATAATTTTGACACATTAGCCGACTTGAGAAAGACAACAAATCACTCCAGACTTTTTATGAAATGCATGAAAATTGAAGTGTTCTACTGTAAGAGGGTATGCACGTGCAACCAATGTGATTCACTCCATTTGACAGCTCTGATAAAAATTGAAATGATGTGCTCTACTATGTTGCTGTGCTTGTTTACATCCAAATACGATCCTAATGGAAGCAGGCTGATTTACGTTCCGTGTCCAGCAACAATTTTATGTATATTCATATGTAAATCATCTGCAAGGACAAAACAAAGCGTGATTATTGTTATTCTGAAAACATGCCTCTTGGGAATCTCTATATATATAAAACATCACTTTTGCATCGACCCGACGACTATATTGTTTTCACACCAAGCTGTCCCCCCCCCGCATTTTACAACAAAATGCCGCCCATGCTTGTGACGATCCGTATGGTTGATATCGTGTGTAATCAAACATACTGTTCATATTCTCATCCTAGTATAGCCAACTGCCTGTGTTACTAATCAGAGTTCACAGTTCATTTTATGTTGCTAATGGCAATATGTCTTCAATAAACTCTGTGCCAAGTGGTGCTTACACTTGTGCAAATTAATTAAGTTAACCTTTGGAAATTAAGTGCTTCTTCATTTCTGATTGATCTTGCAAACTTGCCATGCCTGTAGTTTTTAATTATGAAATTTCGTAGCGACACACAACTAGTTTATTCCTAGCATAGCTGTGAATCTTTTGTTGCCGCCTATGCATTAAAGTGTTAGCCTATTTGGCATTATGTCGTATGTCCACAATTCCTGTGTTTGTTATGAAGTGGCCATTCATTTAGAAGTATGTGTATTGTTATTGCAGGGGTTGCCAACCAGTCAGAGACCAAGAGTCACATTTCTTACTGTGTTACAGGAAAGAGCCGCATCATACACCTGATGGGCACACATGAACCTAACCTCATCGCTTCCTCACTTAAGCACATACTTTTGCATACCTAGATTTATTGTAAATGTCACAGACCATCAACATGGTAATGACAAAACTTTACAAGACATTTAATTTATTGTTGTGTATATTATTTAGTAGGACTTCTGGAGTATAATTACGTAAAGGCTGCATGAAACCAAACAAAGAGCCACATGTGGCTCACAAGCCATGGTTGGCAATCCCATTACTATTGCATTCAGTGTCAGGTGTTAAGACATGCATTAAGGAAAGAAACTTTCAGAGCTAACGCTATGTTTAAAAGTTAAAGCAATTACCGTATTCATTCGAGTATAACGTGCAAAATTTTATACCAAAAACATCAACGCAAAGTTTGGTGCGTGTTTTAAACGAGGTCTTTGATTTTTATGCCTTTACGCCACAGGGCACATGAAATCAAGTCCACATAATTAACAAGTCATATGCAAGAGAACGCGCAAGTAAGGTATATTTCGTATAGCCTGTTTTAGTGTAGCGCAGAGGTGCAAAAACCCAGTCGTGCGCTCGAACCGCGCAACTAAAAATTTGGTCCAAAAAAGAGAACTTTAAGCCTTCGTTACAAAACAGCAGCGTGCCTAGTTTCAACTCACGCTGTATCTGTGTTGCACGACGTTGAGCAGCTTCGGCAAGCGGCTGCGTTGAGTCGTTGCACGATGCATGACCTGGATGTAGAATGCAGCCCTAGTTCTTTTTGTATACCAGAGCTTCTGCCAAATGGGACAGCGCTTGCTATAATCGGCGTGTTAGCGTGTTACCGCGTGGTATCTGTGGATACAATGCGCTGCAGATAAACTTCCCTGTTTGCAGTTTCAACGCTACTTGGCTCTATGATGTAATAATACAAAATGTTGCTACATAAAGGACGACATCAACAGTGCAACATAAATGTTGTGTTCAGTTTGAGTGTTGCCTGCTTCAATTCAGTGTTTTCGCTGGTAATACTTTTATTTGGATACCCCGAAAAAAAAATTTATACCAATTTTCAATCAAAAAATGAAGGGCGCGCATTAGACACGAGTGCACGTTATACTTGAATAAATACGATACTTCTCATATCAAAATGTGACAAAATTCAATTATATCAATTTGTTAATCAAACGCGTATACTGATATATTTGAAACTGAGATGTGCTTTTAGATATTTGAGCGAATTTCAAGTTGCAATTTACCTAATTTCAGCAAAAAGCACAAATAAAACTATTTGTGCATTTTGCTTTTTTGATAATAAAGTTTTCATCATGAATCCAGAAGAATATTGTGACGTTGGTTGTTAGAAATATCATTTGTTTTGTTCTTTAAATGTATGGTTTTATTCCAAAGAATTTAATACATTCTTGCACATTTGAAATCAGTGGCCCAAAGTACTATCTTTGGAAGTAAACTAGGTCCTACATGCCCGTAATCCATTCAAAAAATTCAATCATTTTAAGTTTTAATATTGAAGTTAATTTAGTAATACCTACAAAGATTCTAAAAAATAAAAGAATGCATCATTTGTACAATGGAGAAAATAATTTTGTACCTTGTACTAATCATGGATTTTTCAACATTAATCCAGGCAACTATAAAAACACTGAAAAGACGTCAGAAATACAGAAGTGTCATAAGTGGTGTGCTATATTAAACAGGAGGTGCATTTATTTTAGTATCACCCAAAGTATAATATTTAACTTCTATGCATGAAAGATCAGAGTTAAAGTTGTAACCAAAAATTCAATTTGTGTGTAGCGTTATCTTTACAACTAAACTTTGAAATCGAGCATCGAGACAAGTAGTGATAAGGATCCAAGCAAAATACTTGATATTTGTACTGCATAACTTGAATCACTACAAAGGATACCATTGCAGATAAAAATGGCTCAAATAATATAGAATAATATAAGAATTTAATTCCATTGTTTTCACTTCAAGTTTTTTAAAAATGCAGCTGTTTCATTTTTGATATAATAACAGTGAAATCAGGAATTCTTTATACCACATTCACTTGGGTTCTTTCTTTAAGGTACAACTGATTTTTGTTTTGAAGTTATGATACTTGAAAATTTTTATTCACACAAGTAAATTAACACTTTGATACCCGGGTGGTTTCGGCAATTTTTGGCAAAAAAAACACCTAAACACACGTGGCTTTGCGCGGGAATTTCTCCGCTCCTGTACGCTCTACAGACTCGGTAAAAGTCTCAAAAAACGCATACAGTCTAGTAGATTGCACTTGAAAAAAAAAATTTTCTTGGGGGATGCAGGTTTTTTGTGAGTGGCGTCATAAGTGGAGGACTTTTAGGCCACCTTGGCCCACTTTGCCTGGCCCTGGGCGCCAACTGTTAGGTGGTAGTATTTCACTGAAGTTTTTACTGGAAACTAGGCTACAATCCGAGTCTTTTGATACTTTGGATGACCTGCTGGGGTTTCGGGTTCAAAAGTTATGATGTAAGTTAGTAAAAATATTT
>Ga0210059_1013764_pt1 | contig 12057 bp, 13 predicted proteins | sample Ectturendosymbi2_FD_188042 | JGI IMG/M metagenome (GOLD analysis project Ga0210059, IMG submission 188042) | Ecteinascidia turbinata endosymbiont from Florida, USA - Sample 2 (SPAdes) (version 2) | ecosystem: Host-associated > Tunicates > Ascidians > Unclassified | place: Key West, Florida...
TCATAGTGAACAGTGTCACCACGGATCAAAGGATGATTTGAATAAGAACGTTTGCCAAGCAAATCTTTGACAGTTTTCCAGAAGTTAGGTCGAGATGTTGATAATGAATCCAGCTTATTGACAACAATGTATTAACTGAATCCCAAATCCTAGGTCCATGATACCTGCTCAAAAGATCATCATGCTCACTTGAAATCGAGTGCAAGAAATATTTACCATCCATGGGTGGCGTTCCTGGTTAAGTAAGTGTGAACTGAAGTAACTGGGACAAAGCGATCATCAAAGGTTTGTGGCAGCTTGCCATTGTGCAAACCATGCATCAGTTTAGCAATTTCAAGGTGATAACTATCATTTGTTTTCAACAGATTTGAATGGTGGTATAGTGGAGTTACATGTGATCTGTAGAAAGCAAAATTTATGGCTCGAATAAGTTTATTATGTAGGACATTTAAATGATTTAGAGCAGTTTTTGGCACTGATCCCCATGCACCAATTGCATACTGAAGGTGGCTACAAACTAAACTTGCATTAGTGCAGAAGTCAGACAGTGTCTTGTCATGTAAAAAATTTCAAGGCTTCGTGCTGTTGCAACCTCTCCGGTGGTGTTGCGTGAAATGTGTGATTCACCACGAACGGGATGTGCGTGAAGAACAACACCATACATACATGTGGTGTAAACAAGTAATAATAGAGTGATCGTGGCGTGGAGGCTCTGCCGATATTAACTTGTGAACGATTGAACGTAATGACTAGCGTACATGGGGAGTGATCTCGGCAGTGATCTCTATTGTTGCTTGCTGCCACTGTACAAAGCTTTGCACACATGCTGCTCGGGATTTCCAATCGCAACAAAATGATGCTGTGACCAGGATGTGGAGGTTGTACCGAGTTCAGCCATCACACAAAGAATGTGCGATCGGTGTGGTTCGTTGTTAAAAGGAGGGGATGTTGTTGCAACCTCTCAGTGGTGTTGCGTTAAATGTGTGATTCACCACGAACAGGATGTGTGTGAAGAAGAACACCAAACATATGTGGTGCGAACAAGCAACAATAGAGTGATCATGGCATGTGAACTGCATTGTTGCTTGCTGCCACAGTGCGAAGCTTTGCGCACATTCTGCTCGGGATTTCCGATCGCAACAGTGCTAATTTACGCTCTCGTTTGGTTGTGTGCTGGTGCCAAGACAATTTGTCATCTAGAATTACTCTTAAATACTTTGTACAATTAGTGTGAGCAATTCGATTGTTGCCAATTTTAACTGAAAATTATGTTACTGGTTTTAGGTTGCGTTTGATTGACATGAAGGTGTTTTTTATAGTTGAGAGAGTTTGTTAATTGTCAGCCAGTTATCTATCTTTTGCAGTTCAGCATTTGCTATTGTATTCAATTGTGGTGGGTTGTTGCTTGAGATAGTTAGGAGGGTGTCGTCTGCAATCATGGTTGTTCTAAATCTAGAAACTTTGGGTAATCATTAATATAAAAAACGAATAATAGAGGTGCAAGCACTGAACCTTGAGGGACTTTGTACTCCGCAGTTTATATTTTGAACATCTGATTTACATCCTTCAACCACAGTATTCTGCTGGCAATCTCTTGTAAGTAATTACTCAACAATTTCAAGCATATGCCTGTGATTCCATAAATGTGTTCAAGCTTGTATAAAGTATGCTGTGGTCAATTGTATCAAATGTATTGGGAAGATCACAAAATATAGCACAAGTAGTAAATTTTTCTCAATGATTTTTGAATAGATTTTCGTGAATATCATAGATAGCCATTATTGTAAACAGTCCAGTACGAAATCTGTAGTAAGAGTCATATAACATCTTATTTTGTTCAACATAAGGGTACAAATGGGTACAAGTTTTTCAAAAATTTTGTTGAATGGAGGCAGCAGGGATATAGGTCTATAATTTGTACAGTTATTTTTTTGGCCTTCTTTTTGAATAGGGATTACTTGTGCACATTTTAAGCATTCAGGATAGATACCTGTTTTTGCACATCTATTAAAGAGTTGTGATAAAAATGGCGATAAAATCTGCTTAGATATTTTGAGAATGTGTATAGGAATGCCATTCATTCTTACATTTTTAGATACTAGTAGATTATTGATAATTATTTTTACCTCCTTACTGGTTGCCTCATGAAGGACAAATGATTTCTGGGGTCCATGGCATGAGACCGGGTGTTGTAATGCTTACTAGCGGGTGAAATTGTTGCACTGCCAACTGATTGCCAATAGATACAAAATAATCAATATTTGCCATGTGTGTATGGGTCATTGGTAGGTTGTTGATTTACAAGGTGTATCAATTCATCGGGGGAAGTTGAACCTTTTTCCTTGCCTTTAATAAGAAAATTTATTAGGTTCCATGTTTTTCGAGGATCATGACTGTTGGAAGATACTGGTGATTGGTAGTAGTTTCTTCTACTAGTTTCCATGTATGTGATTAAACTTATTTTTACATTTCTTATAATGATTATGGGCTCATGTGTTTGAGAATCTAGTTCAAACCAGAGTTCTATACACTTTATTTTTATTCTTGGTTGATTTGTAAAGACCAGTTGTTATCCATGTTTTTTTAAAACAGTTTATTTTTTGCTCTAGAAATGTTTTTCAGAGGAGCCTGTTGGTTGAGGCTGTCACCCAAAACTTTTTGGGCTTGATCAAGATCCTTACTGGAGTCATCCTCAGATTGAGGCAAATGTTGAAATTATTGAGTAATTGTCTCAAGGAACATTTCAGAATCAAAGTTAGTAAAGTCACGCTTAATGATAGGTTTCTTGTCATGTGTTTTGGAAGTACTTGTTTTGATTAGCATGAAAATTGGTAAATGTTCTGACAAGTCATTGCTAAGTATTCCAGGGATTACTTTTTCCAAATCAAAAGTAGTGTAGAAGTGATCAATGAGTGATGCACTAGTTGCTGTTACCCTAGTTGGCCTGGTTATTATTTGTTGACAAATGTAACTTTTATGTATTTCCGTGTATTTGTGTACACTTGATGAGCGTGTGTGTTGTAGTAGATTTATGTTAATGTCTCCACAAAATAATATAAGGCAGGCTATTGTCACTTAGTGTAAAATAGCACTAACATCATCAGTAAAACCTTTACGATCATATTTATGGTGTCTATAAATGACCCCAAGAACACATTGCCTGCCACCAATATTAGTTTCAACCCACAAGCTTTCAGCATCTTTCAAAGCATTACATATATCACTTTGTCTTTGAAATGATATATTATCTTTTTCATATATTCCAACACCACCACCAGCCTTTTGGTCTGAATCAGCATGTACAAATTTTATCCACATATTTTTGTTTGAAAGAAAGGGGTATGTTTTTTTGTTTCAAAGATAACTATTATCTCTGTGGATTTTTTCATGTTAGAGGTAAAGTTTACAAGTTATCCAAGTTCTTTTTCAAGCTTCTAATATTAACATGAAGTATGCAAGCTGGGGTAATTGTTTTACTAGGCAAGAGAGAGTTGAATACATGAAGGTCATAGTATTTACACTCAGAGTTACTTGTGTCAGAAAGAAATGGCAAGGAATTATAGGTAACATCTGATATAGTATGATCACAGTCTAAGTTAACAGGCAAGGAGTCTGAAATGCACGGCAAAATTAAGGTGTGCTACTAGAAGACAATGCAGCAAACTGAGAATCAGTCAAGTTTGAATATTTTAAGTGTAACCATTTTTCACATATATCACAGAAGATTACAGGAACAGCAGAACTAAAACGTCTAACTGCATTTTCTTCTAGAATCTACCAAGTCCATTTTATCATGTGATAAAAGTTCAAACAGAGATAATTGCTGCAACTATCTAATGGTTAATGATTTTATATCTCACCAAGTCACTTTCTTTTGTTATGGCAACGGTGTTGCCGTTCTCATTCTGTCCTAGATAGGTGGTTCCATTGCTTGTCCAGATGTATTTGAAGTTATTACTTTTCCTGTACAACAAGCATTTGTTAAAGCATTGGCGGTTTGTCCTGGTGCGACTCTCATTAATATAGATACGCTCCTGTGGATGAGTTTTGTTGTACTATTCCTTTAGCTGGTGTCGAAGGCTATACATCTCATCTCCATATCAAACAGGTTCTTGCGATGATAGTAGGTGGCGGATTACGGTCAGACTTTGCAGAGAGTCTATGTGAAACACTGATGTCTTTCACAGAAAGGTCTACCTCTGTAAGCTATGAGACACTGGTAATGAGCTTATCAGTTTTCTCTTTTTCTGACCAGGCCATACCTTGAAATTCAAGGCACTCCTGTCGCCCATACTGCTCAAGATCATTCAAGGCTTCTTGGGTCTGACAGGAGGCATCCTTGGGTTTTTGAACACGGTCTTTCCTGTCCTGATTTTCAGAGCGGAGAGCCTTTACCTCTTCAGTAGAAGATTGAAGTGCATGCTTCATATCTTTGTACTGTTCCGACTAAAACTGCTGGCTTTTATGAAGCTCTCTATTTCCAGAATGAGTTCAGTAAGAACACTGAGCTACTTTTGGCAAGTTTGCATCACATTGTCCAGTTTCCTAGCTAACTCATTAACGTCTTGCTTGTTAGCCACAGCAGATGTGCTTCGTGTTTCCACAGCCATTATCAACAGTATAACACACTTTTATCAAATCACACTTATTCAAATAGCCTACACCTTATTCAAATAGAAATGGAGAAATAACTGATCAATGTAACCAAAGAGTGTCACTTTGTCACATAGGATTGGTGAAGGACCATGGCGGTCATCTAGTCAACCAACCTCGTTCATCACTTTTTGACAAGTGTTGAAAAACAACAGTTGAAAATACAACAATTTCAGTTAGAATAGCAAATGAACAAACATGGAACAGGGTAAACAAAATTTGCAGATGAAGAGAGCATGCTTATGTACACAAAAGATCAATTTTAATTGAAAAAACTTGATGTGGTCTGAAAATGTTCAAACAAACAGAGTCCAAAAGTAAAAAATTGATGAGGTACAAAAAAAACTAGAGTATAATTTCATGTGGAAAAAACGGAATGCACACAGGAAAGAATAAGAAATGTTAGTAATTTGCATTGCAAGGATGTGTTGCAATGGGAAATCTCGACCGGCATGTGCGCAAAGCTTCGCACTGTGGCAGCAAGCAACAATAGAGATCATGTGCCGCAATCTCTCTTATTATTGCATGCTCGCGCTACATATATTATGGTGTTATTCTTCACGCACATCCCGTTCGTGGTGAATCACATAATCAACGCAACGCCACCGGAGAGGTTGCAACAACATCCCCTCCTTTTTACAACGAACCACACCGATTGCACGTTCTTTGTGTGAAGGCTGAACTCGGCATGACCTCCACATCCTGGTCACAGCACCATTTTGTTGTGATCGGAAATCTCGAGCGGCATGTGCGCAAAGCTTCACACTGTGGCAGCAAGCAGAAATAGAGATCATGCGCCGCAATCTCTCTTACTATTGCTTGCCCGCGCTACATATATAATGGTGTTATTCTTCACGCGCATGCTGTATGTGGTGAATCACACAGTGAACGCAACGCCACCGGAGAGGTTGCAACAGATGAAATATGATGCTGAAATAATTGGGAGATGATTGTTGCAGGTCTGTAATTACCAGCATCATTTATGTCACTATTCTTATTTTTGCAAGTAAGTACAATAACAGTTTTCATGCATTGTTGAGGAATATGTCCATGCGTGAATTTGCTCCAAAGTGGACCGTTGTTTGAAAACAAATTAATACTTTGACGTCCGGCTGGCTTTGGGGATTTTCGGCAAAAAAAACACCTAAACGCACGTGGATTTGCGCATGAATATCTCTGCTCCTGTTCGCTCTAGCAACTCGGCTAATGTCTCAAAAAACGCATACAGTCTAGTAGATTGCACTCGAAAAAAAATTTTTGTCTTGTGGGTTGCGGGTTGGCTGTGAGTGACGTCATAAGTGGAGGACTTTTAGGCCACCTTGGCCCACTTTTCCTGGCCCTGGGCGCCAACCGTTAGGTGGTAGTATTTCGCTGAAGTTTTTACTGGAAACTAGGCTACAATCTGAGTCTTTTGGTACTTTGGATGACCTGCTGGGGTTTCGGGTTCAAAAGTTATGATGTTAGTTAGTAAAAATATTAGACTAATAGGCTAATTAGATATTTAATTAATTTGTTTATATTAGATCATAACTTTTGAACCAGAAATGCTAGAAAGTTGATCAAAGGCTCAAAAAACTCGGACTCGAGTCTAGATTCGAGTCCAATGAAAACTTCAGCGAAACACTTTGGCCTAGCGGTTGGGCCCCAGGCCGGGCAACATGTGCCAAAATGACCCTAAAACTACTTCACTTATGACGTCAGTCACGAAAAATCCGCACCCCCCAACCAAAAAATTTTTTTACGAGTGTAATCTACTAGACTGGCCAATCCGTTTGAGCCATTGAACAGCTCTCTAGCGCAATCAGCGGAGGAGCTAGGGCGTTGGTAAGGCAACCAAAAACTGCTGTTTTTTAGGCCGAAATTGAAGTACGAATATATCTTACGCCGGCTCTCAAAGTGTTAATTAATCCCTTATGGGATTGACAAATTCAGTAATTGATCCCCCAGGGGATGAAGAAATTATGATTGTTTATTTCGAAAGAAAAAACGGTTGAATTGCCACTTGAACTTTTTTCTCAGGCTCTGATACGTCATCCAAAAATCCCATAACCTCCCCTAGTCATGATGTCACAACCAAAAAAGTTCAAACCAAAAGTGTCTCAATTTTTTAAAATGAACCTTGAAGACTTCCTGTATCCTTAGATGGTTTGAACAGCTCACTAGCTTTATCGGTCGTCAAGTTATGACAGGACAATGGCCAAGGCTTTGCAGTGCTTAAAGCAGTGGTTCCCAACCCTTTTTGATGCACTCCTCCCTTTACTCTTTTTGAAACTTTTCATTCCTCCCCTATTACACAAATTCAGCAGGGCGGCTGCAAGTGATAAAACATCATACTTATGATGACTTAGATCGCACGTATAGGTAACATAACTACAAAGTGAAAATTCCTTCCTTGAACTCAGGAAATTCCTCCCTGGTTGGTAACCACTGCCTTTAAGGGTTGAACCAATCACTTACTGTGAAATCCAGCTATGTTTTCCTATCAATTTTGTCTCATCCTCATTGCCCAGGGAAGTATTCATCTATCAAGCTAATAGATTAGTTTAACCTTTTAAAAATATTTATTTTGCTGTTTGTTTTTGACAAAAAATGAAATTGACCAACATTACTAAATTACATTTGAAAATAGGTTTTAGATCAAAAGTTTGTCATGTTGTGTCAAGCATTTCTCACTTAAGTTAAATGCTTTACATGCACCATACATTTGTTGGCCCAAAAGTGTGGTCTTCAGTGCCAGACTGTATAAGTTTTCTGCTACTTTCACCTTCAACTTAAGAAACACTTCTTACTTCGAAAAGGTACATAATTATGTATTTTTGCAACGTTTCACTTATTAAGAACAAGATCTGAGATTTTCAATAATTTTAATATTGTTTGTTTTTATACATGTTTGTTTCTGTGTCTCCTGTTCCTTCCTGTGCACACCACATTTTTTCTGCATCAAATTACACTTCATAGATTGTTTTGTTTTTCTTTTGCAACTCATCAGTCATTTCCTTTTTTACTTCTATTTTTATACTTTGTTTAAACATCTTTTTGAACACACCAAATTTCCTCAAATTAGATCCACTCCTTTGTGTACATAGGCATGCTCTCTTCATCTGTAAAGTAACTGCACCATGTTCTGTGTTTGTTTTTCAGCACTTATTTTATTTCCAACTGTTGCCTTTCAACACTTTTTGAAAATTGATAAATGGGGTTGATTGACCAGATGATTGCTATGGCCCTTCACCAATCCTATGTGACACAGTGACACTCTTTTACATTGATCAGTTGTTATGCCATTGTGTTTTCATTTATTCTCATGTTCACTGATAACTGGTTTCGTTTTTGCATGATGGCTCTTTGTGTTTCTGTTTATTTGCTGAATCATATGAAACAATTATCAACAATCACCAAATTTTGTGCCTGAGAGGACTGTATGTGTTTCATTTAAAAAACTTTGAAGCTTGTTCTGTTGAAAGATTTGTCTGCATCAGTTTCAAAAATTGATTGGTGAATGTTAATTTTGAAAGTTTTTTGAATGGATGCATCTTTTTCTGATTTTCATCATGTGCTGGAAGTTCGAATCGGTAAACACCACAATGCAATTTTTCTGAGTTGATATGTCATAAACTTACTTTGCACATAGAACTTGTAACAAAGAAATTTGTTAATACTTCTAGCTGGAAGCAATTTTGAAGAAAAGCCTTGATCTTTTTGCAGCTTAAATGTAGTTTATCAGTATTGTTGTTGACAACTAAATTTGGTGCTGTTATCAGACAGATGTTCTGGTTTTGCCCAGAGATTTTGTTTCCTGTTAGTTAAGTTAAAATTTCATTATGACGATTGATGGAGATGTCATTGTTGACAAAGAAAATGCAGTTGAAGAAGAGTTGGATGGGGAAAATATTATAATGCATTGTGCTTTGCACAATGACTTCGAAAGACTTTCTAGGTTTGCACTTCTGCCGTTTCATTGGTGTTGTGTGTTTTTTATGTGCTATCAATTTTCTCATTACATGGTTGTTATATAAAGTGTTTGGAAGTGAATCAGGAAGAGAAAATTACTTTTTTTCCAGATATTGATTTGAGTTGATTTCTAATATGTGGAAATCAGCATATGGTGAAAGAAATATTATTTCTAATTTAATTAAAAGGTTTACGGTTACAAATTGTTTTGGTTAAGGATATTGTGGATTAATGTGGTGCGTGCTGAAATCAAAAGGTTTTCAGCAAATCTCTGGTGCTTCCAAGCATTGTTTCATTCAACATAAACATTTTGATGATCCACATGAATTTTCTGTAGGGTTTTTACTGAGTCTAGTGACCCTCACCATCATATTGCAAGTTGCCAATTGGAGGAACGTTTGAAGATTGGCAAAACTCCGATGGAAATGGTTGCAATGTTGGGACGAGTAGACGTATTGAAAGAATTAATAAAAAATGGTGCTGATGTAAATCTTGCTAGCCCTGGAGGTAAACAAAAACTTGTATTTCTGTTATGTTGTTTTACAATGTTTTTTATATTCTCAATAAGTGTTTTTTTGAGAATAGTGTTAAAAATCACGGGTGATACTACAAAATGTTTTGATTAGTGTGGTTTTGAGGAACTTCTGAGTAATTTTTTTCTAATGGCTTTTACAGCCTATATAGAACTATGTATTACAAAATAGATGTAGAATTTAGCAAAAATCGTAGTACTGAAGCAATCATGCTTCCTGAACTTCCAAAACAAGTGGGCTGCGTTTTAGTTGCTATTATTTTAGTTTTAATTGAATTCAACTTTGCATGGGAATAAACGCATTTCATCTTGCTATTGCATGCTGTAGAAGTGTTGGATAAGCTTTTATATTCTTCGATTTTTTTGTAAATTTTTTATAATAGAAAAAATAGTTCCAAAGCTAGTTTGCAAAACAACAAATGCAAATTTTCCAAACATTTTTGGAGCTGATTAATTTGAATTAACTAGTAATAAAGTCGATTTAGTTGGAACTGTAAGATAATTGATTTTAATTGTTCAACATTTACTAACTGCCAGTTAATTGAAATAAATCAACTCATGAGAAAAATCTCTCAAACTGTGTGTGGCTGGCAGGGTGCAGATTTTGCACCCCTGGTCCAGGTCGTTATTCCCATTTTTTTGACCACGTCTCATAATAACCTCCAAGTCCAAAGTGGTGATGTACCCCTGGGACATTTTGTATAAACTCCAATCTTTAACTTCCAAACTCCCGTTTAAGTGGAGTTCTCTTACGCGTCGTTAAAAATCCGCCATTTAATCTCATTTGCAAATTGCCCCGACGCGCCCCAAGTTTGGAATCACTGGTCTAGATCCAAGCAATTCATTCAGTGCTGCCGTTCAGGTTGGGCTGTTTGCTGTGAAGTTAAAATTTTCGTAAACTTCGACGCTAAAATTGTATTGCTGAGATCAAACATGTTTTGGTATCAACTGATGTCATATTTCATCTCTGTTGAGCATTACTACTACGAATTATGCAAAAGCTAGATCTTCGTAATATTATACAGAGCCTACTGTTCTGTGGTGTATTGCCATAAATATTGTTAACCAACACTCAGGAAATTGGAAATTACTTGCATTGCGCTTTGTTGTTTTCATTGTGCATCACTTTTCGAGTAAGTGTTGTGATTTAGTTGATGGATAACCGTTGATTTGGGCACAAAATTTGCTGCATGATTCTCATGAGTTAACTTATTTCGAAGAAATTTCGGCTCAAGAGCGTTTGAAAACCTAATACTGCTGCAACCTTGTTGCTCGCTGCAGACACGCAAAGTTTAACAATACTTACCCAAGGTTTCAAGCATAATTGTGCGCAATGCAAATATCACGTGCACTTAATGGAAGCTCTCCTGCAGGCATTTACAAACGGGTTTGCAAAAAGTTTAAGCTAAAGAAATGTAGCCTTGATGAAGTCATATCTTGACATGTGTTTTTTGCGAAAAAGGTTCCAAGCCTGAAATTCTCTTTGTTTTTAAAAAAACTGGAGATTTTGGTAACGATTTTGCAGTAATCTGCTGAGTCCACTTCTCTCTTCTGGTAAAGTAACATATTCATTGTATGAAGGATATACTGCATAGTGCTGCATGAAGTTCGACCTGGCGCCTGCGAGAGCCGACAATTCCGACCTTGTAATTGCAATGAAGGAAATCTATCGGAATGTTAGTTGTACCTTGTACACTACTGTATTTCCTAAGGTAGCAACGAATCAAGCCTGTCTCAGCAAGTAGTTTCTTTAACTACACGTATGAACACGTTTGAATTAATGCTACTTCCTTTTTGAAAGGCGCAACTTTTCTGCAATTGAACACTGTCTGTGAACCTACACAGAGGAAAAATATAATCTTTTCACAATCATGGGTCCATACGAATTTTTTTGTGATTTACCTGAAATCATTTATCGGTGGTGTGTTTCATGCGAGGGAGGCGAAACATTAAAAAATACGCATGTAAGGACAAAGGGAATTGAAAAGAACACCTTTTTGTGAGATGCTGAAAACAATGAGCGTTCGCCTTTACGGCTCTTGGCAATTTAAGGGTGAACATTTTCGTGACTGCTTTAGTTATTGCGAAGTAACTTAGAAAAAACGAGTACGCAAGCTAATGACAAGTTTCCTATTCTGGGGATCTGTTTGATGGTTTCAGCGATAAGCGTTTTTTTACTGTTACTCCTCAAAATCATATTCGTAGAATTAAAAAAAAGTTTTTCATACTTTTTTCTTGTCACCTGAACTGATGGCCAAAATCTGTTTATACTGTTGCAACCTCTCCGCTGGCGTTGCGCTGAATGTGTGGTTCACCACGAACGGAATGAGCGCGAAGAACAACACCCATATATATGTGGTACGAACAAGCAATGATAGAGTGATCCCTATAGAGTGATCGTGGCGTGGAAGCTCTCCCATACTAACATGTGAATGATTGAACGTGATGACTGGCGTACTCGAAGAGTGATCTTGGCGCGTGGTCTCTATTGTTGCTTGCTGCCACAGCGTGAAACTTTGCGCACATGCCGCTCGGGCTTTCCGATCGCAGCAATACCCCAAAAGCTTCTGCCGCATTTGCTCAACGAGAGTCAGTTATCGTTTATGCTTACTGTAAGTTTAAATATCATTGATGGTATAAGTTAGAGTCCTGCGCGGGTTGAAATTTTGTGTCCGCACCTGCAAAATATAAACCCGCCCCGCACCCACAGGAGTTTGAGAAATTTTGCCCGCTCTCACCCCGCACCTGCATACTTCCAACCCGCACACACCCCGCAGACCATCCCAACCCGCGCCCGCCCGGACTTTTTCGGTCTCAAACCCGCACCTGCCCGAAAACTACTAAAAACTCATAACTAGGGCAAGTTTTTGTTGCAATAAAATCGTGAGAAATATGCATTTATTTTTTACGCAAGTTGCAGT
>Ga0210059_1013766_pt1 | contig 12057 bp, 9 predicted proteins | sample Ectturendosymbi2_FD_188042 | JGI IMG/M metagenome (GOLD analysis project Ga0210059, IMG submission 188042) | Ecteinascidia turbinata endosymbiont from Florida, USA - Sample 2 (SPAdes) (version 2) | ecosystem: Host-associated > Tunicates > Ascidians > Unclassified | place: Key West, Florida...
ACAACAAAGAAATGTTCAAAATTGCTATGAACAAGAAGAGAATATTGAAAAACGTGACAGAAAAATGAGGATCTCGGTCAACTAGCACATGGTTCCAAACTAAGGACAACATTTTTAAAAAGGTCACAGTTGCTCGAAATTGCTTTTGTTGAAACTGCTGAGTGAAAAAAAACTATTAACTTCTAATAAAAACTTTAAGTTTGCTGTAAGCTTTCCAAAAATCAGTCGAATGGGTTGTGCTTTCTTCTTTTTGCGATGATTCACGCTTGCACATATATGTATTCAAGTAACTAGTCTTCAAAAAGGTAACACAAGCGAATCAATCGAGCAAGCGTTTTCAAGAAAATCGATTTCACGTGACGCTACGCATCCTCATTCCTAAACTCTTGTATTTGAATAAGATCTCTTATGCCCTCTTGAGGAGAGGTGAAATTAGTGATGCCGTCTCCAGGCTGCGCCAAGCAGATCAACGCTGTACAGCACAAGATCGCCGCCTTTTTACCTTCTGTGGAAATCGCGCCATCTCCATTTACATTGAATAGCAAAAGTGCCTTACAACTTGCGAAAACTGGACCTACAACTGTTTGTGTTTTTCTCTTGGCAACAAAGATTACGGAAATCCGAACATTTGGCAGTGTGGGTGGTAAAACCTAGGTCATCAGCAGCAATTTTGCTAATATTATATCACACTGCGCTGAAAGAGGTCGCGATTCTTGTTTAACTGTCGTAATGTAAGAACTTACAACGCCTTTTGGCAATCAAATTTCATTAAGAAAATGACCCAGGCGATAGCAATGACTTGACCTCATCTGTGCCGTTATGCAGAGTTGAGGTCGGCCGTCAAAAATAATTACGCCCTGCGATAAACTGCGAAAGGCCAATGAGGTCATTTAGCCTGCGGTGAGGCTTGTTTGCTTCGGTGCATTTAAGTTTTGTGGGTGACAATGTGCAATAAGTGATTCGAGTTCAATGATCCCTTTTTTTATTGATTTTTTGTCGTCACGCTTTCACTTTGCTGTGAAAACATTTCCATTAATCGAGCGTGAAACAAAAAACAGGCAACAGAATTTCGGAGTAATTCTTGAAAACCAAACTCGACAGCATAGTAATTCAGTGAACTCGTCGGAAATCGGAACACATAAACTTTTAAATTACCATTTGGTTGTTTTCCACTTTTTAAAAATATTTTTGGTTATTCTTTCACGAAAACATCAACATATTCAAAAGATATAAACTTTTAATAACAAGACCCTATTCTGGATAAGCAAACCACATGCAGTAGCCTACATTAGCTGTCTATGCCTAAAATGTTTTTTTCATATTTGTTACAAACTTTGACCTCGAAGGTGAATCAGTTTCTACTATTTTTTTCCTTGTTCCAGCACTTCATTGAAAAAGCAAAGTGAAAGCGAATAGTTTAAAACTGCATTTTGCATTGTTTTTCGTGTAAACTTATGCAACATACGCCAAATTAACAGCAACCAAAGAGCGCCAAACAGTTCCATTCGCATTCGTTCATTCATTTTCCACCGTTTCTCAGACGACTTTTCAGCTTCTACAAGACGGCCATGATGCATCTTCAAGTCGTTTTCTGGAAATTCGGCAGCTGCTATTCGTAGGCAGTGGTGTTATTTAGCTGAGGCCAAGAGTATAATCCGGTTGGGCCGACTACTTCGTGTAAAAGCAACCAATGGAAGCTGCCGCTCAAAGCAAATGCGACCAGTTCATAATAAACATCGCGGTAAAAACGAACTGCACGATGTGTGAAGGTCAATTTGCCATTTATTGTTTGCACAACACGTTTCTTGTGGATGTCTCGCGCGACCTATAGAATATGTGGCTTTTTTGGTTTCCTTGTGAGTTTAGAAGATTATGCATTTCCTGGACTCTAGCATGCTATTCGTTGATGCCAGTCCTTGATAAGGCCGAACACTCAAGAAAAACAGCAGACGCGTTGATTTACATTTGGCACAGTTGCTCTTTGGTGAGCGTAAGCGAACGTCCATATCAATTTAACCTTGTGGTGTAATGTGGCCGTCCCTCGCAAACAAACATTTGCTTTAGTCTCTCGGGATTTCGTCGATTGTTATAGATCAAGGTCAAATACTTCAACCTTCTCGTGCGCGCCGCCATTGTGAACAATAAAAACACACATTCATCATCCCTCGTGTTTGTCAAAACACTTGGCCCTTAACAAAAACCTTATTCTCAGGTTTGATGCGAGACGCGTCAACCGCGAGTTGTTTTGCCTGGAAATCACAATAATGCTGAAGAGATATGCAGGATTCGCAAATTTTTTCCTTGTTTTGACTTCCCAGAGAAGCGAAACCTATTGTAACTGGGGATGCATATAATGGAATATCGAATCCTCCAGCATTCGAATCCAAAAAGCAGAGTTTATTCGAATATTTAGATTCGAAATCAATTTGGATTAAACAAACGTAAAAAATTGCAAAGTTGGCAAAACAAATAATTTCAATAACTTTTGCAGTGGCACTCTGCGCTCCTGAGTAAGAGAACGAAAGAAACACTCAACAAGCTCACAGCACTGCATCGTGACGTAACGAGCTAATTAACAGGTCGTGTGATCGGTGATTGGCGTTTTAAACCTCTGCGCGATCAGCTCATTTTGCTCCTAACAAGTTACTCCAGAATAGGATTCGATATTTTGGATTCGAAATAAAGATTTCTGAATATTCCAGAACCTGTAAATGTTCCATAATGCACATCCCTAACTGTAACTTCAGTTTGACTCATATTTTGTTTTTGTTTGCAAAGTGCTACAGTATGCGGAGTTGTGTTAAAAAGTGTCAATTTATTGACATAAACCTGAGGAAATTTCTGAGTCGATGACTGACACAAGGCATCAGTCGGCACTTTAACTTGATTCATTTCAGTTCAGTTTATTTCTGCATCCCGACCAAGCACAGAATACTTCATCAGGAATACAGGGACAGGAAGCGACGGCCGCAGTTGTCATTTAAGTCACTGCCCCCACGACGGCCGTAGCTGTCAGTTAAGTCACTGATTCCAGTTCATTAAAAACAATTTTCCAGCCAATTCGAGTAGAAATAGTTTCTAAGCCAGTCGAGTTCGAGCCGAGCCATCAGTGGTGACATTTCACCATAAGTCCTTTATCGTATTTTGAATCGAAAAACTTCTTCAAATAAAAGCTTATACCAAAAAAGTTCATGCATTTTATTCAGAAATAAGTGGTGATTGACTGAAATACTATACAGTTGTACTAAGCTGAATCTATTCGTATTATCTCAAACATTTGCGACCGGTATGAACTAAAATTATTTAGTACTAGAAACAAAATCAGGTCATTTACAGCAATTTGAAACCCTGACTCGAGACCCACTGTATAGTCAGTCACCCTTAACTCGAGTACGTCGTCACATTATTAGGCTGGAATGAAAAAGTGCAAAGCAAATACCAGCTTTTATTGAATCCAGCAATCCCGGGAACAGCCTTGAAGTTAATACAAAATGCTAAGTTTCAAATCACCATTTAGATAGAGGTATTTCAAGGTCAAGTAAAACTGCTAAACCCCATAAACGGAATATTTTAATCGTTGTTAAAACATGTCTTAAAGATTTAAATGACGAATGATTTAAAATCACTTAAAGAGGTGATGTGTAATGTTGCCGATATACATTTTGCACCTGGCATGTTTAACCATGAAGCTGAAACAATCATGTTACGCTCCACTGCCACCTTCAAAAATAATGGAATTTGCGAAGCAGTTGGCAAAGGGCATTTCAAAATTTTAGTGACATTTTGAGCGGGTTTTCGCTGTAATTGGCCACTCGCTGCGGTGTTCAGCTTAAAATCCAAACCTGTTTTAGTGCCAACTGCACTCAGAGAAGAGTAAAGGATTGATTGAATTGTTGCATCTATATTTTTTCCTGAGTACGGTATACCATTATTTGTATGTTCAGGTAGGTAGTGGCAGAAATGCGCCAGTTAACAGATACTGCACTTCCTTTTCAATTGGTTGGTATAACACGGCTTGAGTGACCGCTTTGGAAGAATGCATAGCATATTTTCTCGTGACATCGTAAGGCTGTGCTTGTTTGTGAGACGAACAGATCGTTTCTTTGGCTCATGGCTTAAATGCACTATTTATCGAAACGAGAATTAGAGAGATTACCATAAATTGGCTTGTTGTTGGGACTAAACGTATGATTAAAATGAAAGTGTTTCATTGTAGTTGGCATTGAGTTTGAGTTCAGTTTACAAAATTTTAAGCCTACTACTGCAAACTACCAAAGGAAAATCCAGAAATTTTCGAACAACAAAGATGTGGCTCTGCCGGTCATGGACATTTGGATTAAAAGCAAGGAAATCAGTTTTTCATTTGAGTCACATATGTGAACCACTATAACATATTCTCTGAAATACACAAGACGCTTTGGGTAATTTAATGTGCAGTAACGCCCTACCTGCAATCAATAAGTTAGGCCACAATAATATCAGATTCCATTTTTATTCTTAAGCGCAACATGCTTCTAGATTTTAATTTTCAAAACAACTTGCGGATGCACAAGCTATTGTTTCAACCAAAAGTTTTTAGAACTGATGAAGAGTATCAAAAGTAATTGTCTACGTTTATAACGAAAGAGTGCATCTGTTTCCTAAGTAGCGCAGAAGGTATACTTTCCCTCGGACCACACAGTTCAACTGAACTTCAGAAGTTGAATAACACTCCTGTTGTTCACGTATGCCCGCTCTCTCAAAAGCTGTGTTGGATTGATGTCAATAAGGAATCCTGGCGCTTATTTAGGACATTTTGTCTGTTTTGCAACTCGAAGCGATATTTAAAGTCTTTACCGAAGAGTCTTCCTAATCAAGTATAATACGTACAGTAAGCCTAAGCTGTTGACGCCTTTTAACGCAGGATGATTCATTCGGATCAGGCTGCCATAGAATTTTAAGCCCTAGTTGATCCACCACAGTTTACGTAGCGGCTAAATAGGAGCAGAAATAAAATACTTCTTGAATTTTGTACATATTTTTGATTGTGCTGTTGCTTTACAGCCAGATTACGCTCAATCAATATTTATTCAAATTTTTCTACGATGCCTCATTGTGAACATCAATGGCTAGATAATTAGCGACCAAGGAAAAAAGGAATGTTTTGGGCTCAAGTTTGACTTCGTGTCCTCATGCGCCGAAGGAATTACTTGGGTAAAACTGCTATTTGTCAACTAAATCGTTCTTTTAGTTCCAGAAAACTGATTATCACTTAGAAAAAGTTTCGGAGAAATATTCGTGTCCAATTCTGTTGACTGACTTGCGACATTTTATTATCAAAAATACCAGCAAATGTTTCACAACAAACCTACTCTACGAGACCAAAATCTTCATGCAGCCGCATTGCAAGACCTACGAGTGAGTTGAAGAGACTTCCTTAGTAAAAAGCATGTTGCATTCCCCTCTAAAAAGAAACGTAAAGGTCTTACTTGGTTAATTGTATTTAAACATTTATGGATTTTGACATAATGAGAGGTGGGGAGGACCTAACACGCACACGTCTCAGAGACATTTTCACATAAATATGACGTAGAAAGAAGTACATAGTCCAACCAGGTTGAAGTTCTAAGAACAATTAAACTCATATTTTAAACGGCTGAAATTTCAAAGTTGTTGGTTGGAATATAGCTGAGCGACAATCCGCTAAGTCGCCGGTCAATTTTCAAACTGTATATGACCATTTTGAAAGTCTTAGTAGCTGTCTTTTTCGTTGCGTGTTCCACTGACTGCAAAATTGGCGCCGCTCAACCCGATGAAAAAATTTGTCAAAACCTGATGGAAAGACTCTAATATGGATAATTTGACTGACATCAGGTGCTACAAAACTCTATGTAGAATCCTATGTTTGAAGAAGCTGGCACAGACAGAACAAAAGGTTAGGTAGTGAAAGTTATTATATAAAACCAACTGTCTGCCAGGTTGAGCGGTCCTACTGATGGTCGCGGCCTATATGGTGTCGCTCTTGCTATGCATCACCACATCCGTAATTCGCTTGTCAGCTGGAGCCCTGTGAGTGACCGGATACTGACAGCCCGTTTTCTCCACCGCCATGGCAAGATGACCATCATCGTCGCCTACGCGTCTACTGATGCCACGGACGACCCCGCCAAAGATGCTTTTTGACAGGCTTCATCAAGTTGTACAAAATGCCCAACGGCACGACATAACCGTCATCCTAACCGATGCGAATGCAACAGTTTCATGCTCCTCCCGCAGCGATGAAACCAAGTCAACAATTGGAACATCCTTTGTGGACTCATGCACTAACGACAACGGCAGACGTCTCCTTAATCTATGCGGTCTCAACGACCTTTCTATCGTTGACACCTGGTTTCCCAGGAAGAAAGTTCATCAGTGGACGTGGTACAGCCTAGACGGAAGAACTCGCAAGGCCCTCGACCATATCATTGTAACCCGACGCTGGAGGTCATTTGTTACCAACGTCCGTGTCTACCGCGGCGCGCAGTTGGGCAATACGGACCACCGTTTGTTACTGGGGACCTTCAAATTGGAATTAAAACTCTCCCGATCAGCACAGAATTCATGGCCTCTTGACTCGTGCCGGCTTAAGGATCCTATAATAGCATCCGCCTACAAATGCTCCATCTCTAACAAGTTCAACACCCTGGCAGATGCAGACCGATTTGACTGGAAACACTTCGCGGAAGAAGTCACTCAGTCGGTCGCATACACGGCTGGACAAATTAGACACCGACCCAAGAAACCCTGGATATCCAGTGACACCCTGAAGATTATTGATCAGCGTTGATCCGCTCGCCTCTCTGGAAACTTGGCCGAGTATCGCAGACTGAACCGAGAGCGTAACGCCGCCATCCGCAGTGATCGACGGAAATTCTGGAACGATCAGGCGGAACGTCTAGAAATGGCGGCCCAAACCAACAACTTCTCCCAGGTTTTCAAAATTATTCGGAGAGCAAGAGCTGTACACTCAATAAAGTCGTCCCAGCAAAGGATAGGGAAGGCCATATCATCAACAATGAGAGTGGCTGCATCTCCCGGTGGATGGAACATTTCAGTGATCTGCTCCACCACCCTCCAGTAAGTCTTGATCGGGATCTGGAAGCTTCTTCACACGCCGCTGAGCCATCTCTGGAGTGCTCCACCGATCCAGTAATCGTAGATGAGGTAAAAAAAGCTGTGCAACTGCTGAAAAATAACCGAGCCCCGGGCATCTGCGAGATTAAGTCTGAAATGCTTAAAGTCGGTGGCGATAATATCATTCGGTGGCTCACGCACATCATCAGTGAGGTCTGGCACTCTGAAAATCTCCCCGAGGACTGGACACGCGGAATCATATAGCCATTCTGGAAGAAAAAAGGTGACAAGCTGGTCTGTAGCAATCACCGAGGTATAACCCTTCTCTCCATTCCCGGCAAAGTCTTTACCCGTGTCCTACTCAGTCGCTCGCTCCCAGCAATCCGTTGCTACAGGCGGCCACAGCAAGCTGGTTTCATGCCAAACCAATCATCGATCGACCAGATATCTGCTCTTCGCCTCATCATTGAGAAGACTCGAGAGTTTCGTGAGGGCCGTCACTTGTACATTGCTTTCATCGATCTGAAAGCTGCGTTCGACTCCGTCGACCACGCCTCGCTATGGGCAATTCTAGCATGCAATGGTATGTCTGGTAAGATCCTAAGGCTGTTCAAGAAGCTCTACGGAGACTCCCAAAGCTGCTTCCGCATAAACGGGAAACTCTCGGAGTGGTTTAACATCAACAGTGGCGTTAGACAAGGATGTGTAGCTGCTCCAGACCTTTTCAACCGCCTTGTTGACCACCTCATGTCACGGGTTTGCGCAGAGATCCCGGCCGTGTCTTTCGGCAACCTCCATTTTGCTGATCTCGAATACGCTAACGACACCATTCTGTTGTCCAACGATATCGAGAAACTCACGGCTGCCCTTTCAGTTTACGATCGCGAATCACGTAAACTGGGCTTGAAGGTCAGCTGGGCGAAAACCAAACTGATGCATGTTGGTGAAGGCCCCGATCCTCCACCTCTAAACATCGATGGGAGTGCTGGGGAATTTGCGGATTCATTTGTGCATCTGGGTTCGACAGTCACCAACAACGGTGACCTCAAACCCGAAATCGAGCGCAAACGCCCACTATCGTCAAATGTGACGCAGGCACTCTGCAAGCCATTGTGGCGCCAGCGGTCTATCTCACGTACCACCAAGATGCGCATATACAAAGCTGCAGTCCTGTCTGTGCTGCTGTACGGCGCGGAGACCTGGCCGCTCACTGGAACCCTCTCCTCCAGGCTTGACGGCTTTGACAGTAGGGCTCTCAGATCGATTCTTGGCGTTCACTGGCGTGACCTCGTCTCCAATGAAACGGTGCGGGCCCTTGCCGGACAGCCCTCAGCTTCCTCTTTGGCTGCCCGCCGACGGGTCCGCTGGTATGGGCATGTGCTTCGCCTGCCACCGCACCATCCTTCTCGGGCTATCCTGGACTTCGACCCTAGCTCGTTCGGCTGGAAACGACCCCGAGGAGCCCCACGCACCCGTTGGTTCGACGTGGTGAAACGCGATCTTGACCAGCTCGGCCTCGATCCAGCCGCAATTGAACCCCTCGCGCAGGACCGTGATAAATGGCGGACTCTCGTGAATCTGGTTGGCTCAACGCACGACGCGCCGACAGGCGCCGTGCACGAGACACGATGATGATGGTGATGTCTACCAGGTTATATGTACAGCAACACTATGGGTCCAGGTATTTTGTTCAGGGTCTTGGTATCTTGTTCATGAAAGGCTTTATTGCCGCTAACAACGCATAACATATCCCGATGCATGGAAGAAATCATGTCAATGAAAAAGCTAACGTTTCCAAATGCAAAATACGAATAAATAAACGCGAGACTTAAACAGTAGTCCTATGATTTAACAGAAACGGCTGATCCGCTATTGCATAACAATAAAATTACTCTAAGAATGTTGATGAAACATCAAAATTACAAATTATATATTTTAAAACCAACGCCCCCGCATATTGCGAAAACTCTCACCTTCAAGTTGAAATAAACAAATTGCAAACTACAAAAGATGAATAGCCCGTTACCAGCCGTTTACCAGTTACGTTTACTCTATTTTCAATTTTCTCATCATAGAAACATCAATTTATAGCAGCAGTTGCGTTTGATCTGTTTCAAACTCCTCATCATGGAAATATCAAATTGTAGTAAAGTGGAAGTTTTACCTTTTTCTGGTTCAGAAATCAGCAGGCACCCTATCTTTCAAAAATGCTAGTGATAGCAAAAGCCACTTGCACTAATCAACCTCTTGCTGTTGTTTTTAGTTAATCGCAGACCCCAGTGATGGACAAACTGTCTTAGACAAACTGTCTAAAGCAAAACGATGTCCCGCGAACGTTTCCTGAAATGGGCCATATAGGCTAAAAATGAATCGTTAAGACAAAAGCAATGATGTTCTTAGGCCGAAAAAATCATAGTGGTAAAAAGCAATTGGCGTAACAGGTAATAACAATGCAGCAGGAAAAGTAATGGACAAAATATTCGGAACACTAATAAAATTTCAAAAAATTGGATGAAGATTTTTTCTGCAGTTTTTCATGCACAAATACGAAAGAGAGCCGAATAAGCGGTAGAACAAACGCTCTATTTCTGCAGGGTGCAATAAAAGTAACAATGGCCCGCAAAAGCGCACGCAGGCCAAAAACGTGTCCCGAAAATTCAGTAAACTTGTCCATCACTGGCATAAACTATCGAATCATTTTTTCCGAGCTACAAGCCAACAGTCTCGTCATAATTTGGTGAATTGGCGCCAGACACACCACGGACAGAAACTTCGTCCATCACAATTTTTCTGGTTGTTCTCCTGGCAAGATCTGTTTTGCAGCAATGCGTTAGGAAGCGATTCACAGTGTCGTGTTAGAAACCGATTTTTCAGCAACTAAAACATGGATGAAAAATGAGCAAAATAACCAAGCCATTCAGTCTTTGGATGCCCATCAATCAGAATCAGCAGTTTCACTGGCCATGTTTGGCAGTGGCGTGCAGATTGGGGGGAATGGGGCGACGGCCTAGGGCATCCAAGGCAAGGGAGCATCCAAAGAGTGAAACTATAAAAATTATAATGTTGTAGTTCCTGTAGATGATTTTTCCTATTGTAAGGCTACTAGCACATGCTGCATAGATTAATTTTTCGAAACTTGTTTTTTTGTCAACACTTGTTTTTACGTATTCAAATGCCACTAATTTACACAGATATTAAATACCAGGGACCTAAACTCTGGGTGTGCGGCGCACACCCTTTCAAACTGATAGTGACGTGACTTTTTCCAGATCGTGCGATCATGGGAAAATCACAAAAATTGATTGAAAGATAATTACAGACGTTTAATTGATTTTCTGAGCCAAATGTCAAACCTGTCCCATTTCAACTTGCTTGATTTAGCTGACTCTTTGATGCATGACTAGTTTCCCGTTTCGTTTTTTGATGTGGCAACCCTGGGTGTGCGCTAATACAGCCGCAACCTGTGCTTGCAATATGTGCATCATTTCGAGCTTTGTCATTTAATTGGCAGTTCAGGTGGATTGATTATAACGGCTCACACAAGCAGATAATTGTACTGCCCCCTAGTAGTTGTACATACAACAGCCTCAAAGTAAAAATAAAAGTCTTCTTGCGTACTTTATGCACATTCTCAATTTTTGTGTACTCTTTCGAGTTTCAAACTGTCAACCCTGGGTATTCGCTACCCCATCCGCATACCTTCTCTGCTCGACTGCTATTTGACGAGACATTCGCGCAGCCTGATGTTTTTGCAGTTGTGAACTGCCCTGTCGTGACGTTGAGTGTGTTTCACTCCACTGTTTTAATGTGCAGCCTTATATTTTTGCAGTTCCGAATTGCGCTGACGTAGTACTGAGTGTGTTCTACTCCTGTTTTAACGCGTTGCCGGATATTTTGCAGTTATGTACTGCTCTGTCGTAGCGTTGATTGCTGTGTTTTGCTCCGGTCACCTAACTTGGAGTGCTGATAATTTTATGTTCATTAGAGTGACACATTGTACAACAACGAGTAAGAAGGGCGCGAGTAAAATAATATGCAAGTTGTGTCAACAAACTTCGCCAAAACGTTGGTTTGCCAACCTCAATATGATGTCACCTTGTGACGTCACAGATAGCGTATATCCAGTGACAACGACCACCATATGCCACTGCTTAATACTAGAATTTGGTAGGGGGACATACAATCAAGCAGTCGCCCCGGGCATCACCAGACCTCTGCACGCCACTGAAGTTTGGCCTTGGTTTGGAAGCAGCCAGCGTGTTGTTCCACAACGCCACCGTGTGTCTTGAAACATCTTTGGTTTTCCTCAAGAAATTGATTTTCGTCGATATCGCTATGAACTACTGTAATTTCTGTCAGCACCTTTGCTTTTCAAGCAACCTGTATGCCGTTTTTAAAGACAACCACTGCTGTTTGGTGTCACTTTCTGATATACAGAAGCAATCGTTTCGTGAGGGGATGAAGGTTGAAATTGCGTAACTTTCCTTCGATGTCATAAAAATCAGCATCTTCAAGTTCAGTACCCTTCTGCCTGATTGTGTCCACATGGATATCGTCTCTGAAACAACATTTGAGTTTTGAAAGTTTTGAAAGAGTTTTGAAAACCAGTCGGATATTTCACTCCATTCGAAAAAAGTGGGGTCAAACAACTTAGCGTACATTTTTACAGGATGTCTATTGGCTATAATTGAATATGATCTATTGACAAAAACTTTCCATATACAAAGCTGTACCAGGTCTTATAAGCTGAGTGTATTTACGAACTTTAAAATACGACAGAGTCAAAACGAGTGCTTATCCCGTTTCATTTATTTTCATACACGTTTTTCCTCTCGGGAGGTTCGTGGGAGCAGCAGCCCTAGGAGGATTCGAAATACCGAACGGTTTTCATAAACTGTGATAGTTCTGCTGGCTCTACACCAAGACGGGAGCAAGCAAGCTGAAGATGTAATCACGCCACCT
>Ga0210059_1013767_pt1 | contig 12056 bp, 9 predicted proteins | sample Ectturendosymbi2_FD_188042 | JGI IMG/M metagenome (GOLD analysis project Ga0210059, IMG submission 188042) | Ecteinascidia turbinata endosymbiont from Florida, USA - Sample 2 (SPAdes) (version 2) | ecosystem: Host-associated > Tunicates > Ascidians > Unclassified | place: Key West, Florida...
TGTTTCATTTCCCGAGGTGCAATCTTTAGTAGAAGCGGGCCGCAGGGACGTGCAGATTGCATGGCCCCTTTGAGTGCGCTGTGCACGTCGTTAAGTGCTTTGCTTAAACGCGCAGCAACGATAACACAGGCAAGTGCAGGGAGTCAGACCCTTCGATTCGGAACCGTCGCTTTTAACCTTTGCGTTGCGCCATTGATGTCGCGTATATATTTGCATCAGTAAAGCCGATTACCGGAAAGTTTCTTGTCTGGGAGAACACAAGATGTAAGGAACATCACCCCCTTGAGTTAACAAGCAAGGTAACTACAGAATGCGCCTGTAACGGCACCTAGGGGATTGCATAAAGAACGTTATTGCCGAAATGACGTTATAAGCGAATTGAAATGCATGTAAAAGATGCCATCGGGACCGAACAAAATGTAACGTTGGAAGCGAATTGACGTTGCAGACGAAGCCGTTATAAACGAATTCATCTTTATAGAACATATTTACAAGAGGTTTCAGGCCCCATTCGGATTAAACTAAAAAAGTTACTTTCAGGGCAAATTTTTTCCGCCTCCACAGTAAAGTGCCTTCCGGTACGCCTATATCAAAGACAATATTTTTTTCATAAGACTAAAGTTGTCAGATCAAAAAAAAGGAATTATGTAGTTGTTGAGTTTAGTTAGCACAATCCGAAACATGAAGCTCAAAGTGAAGACCCCTGCGACCACGCTTATAAAAATAACGTTTCCCCAAATTAACTGCAATGTGAAGGAAACGCTGTGACGCCTGCATGGAAAAGAACGTGCGATGTAACAGAAAGGCGACATTTCATTACAAAGGTAAGTTACAAGAAGTTTTTCGTGCTGTTTTGAACGAAATTAAATACGACTACGTAGATTTCAAACAGCATTTTTATCTACAGTATCATGTTGCAGCACCAGACATGAAAGCACTTTGCAAAAAACAAACGACACTTCAAGCAGTGGTGTAGCAAGAAGCCTCAGCAGACATGCAAGGTCAAAAAATCACATTTAAAACCAAAATTGTTTTAAAAACTTTTGGAAGCGCAATGATATACTTTGACTTTGAACGAAGAGTAGACACAGCGTTCACTATATAATGAGAACGAAGTGGGACAGTTCGCAACCTTGGCTATCTGAAAGCATTGTGACGCAAACATCAGTCAAACCGTATGCGGGCGCTGGTTGCTGAAGACACAAGCGACGCCTTAAAACGTCACTAAGGTTTGTAATCAATCCCTTTGTGATCTTGATGAGATTTTGCAACTGGGTGTCAGAGACTGGCATTCGACATTTCGTAAACCGTAATTACTACCATCCGCTGACATTTGACATCTCGTAATTGTTACGTGACATTCCAACATCAATTAACGCCCTCAAAATGCTGCGCCCGGTGACAGATGTCTTCCCTTTCACAGGTGGCTACGCCACTTTCTTCAAGACAAGTTTGATTCAAGTTATGCATACAGCCAAATATCCCGAAGTCGAAGCAACCTACAAACGCTGTCGTACTGACATATACTTCAAAACAAAAACCGTAGTTGCACATGCAGCGAATCGTTGAACCCAGTGCCATATTTTTCCAAGCATTCAGTTCAGTCACACACGGCTTTACCTGTAGCAGTAGCCATTGCTTCGAAACCCCAACTATTTTAAGTTTGTCGCTAATGTTGAGTTTTACCGAACAATCGTGGAAACTTTTGATCAGGTCAAAAGCAACCTGAGCTAAATCTTCCCGAATGCTGCTGGCTTACCGCAAACAAATCATCCAAAAATCGGTGCAAAACTGTAGTTACTATCGGAGTAGTTACTATTAAAAACGCAATTCCAATTAAACTAATGCAGGAATCTTACATATATACGTAGGGCGTATAAATTTTTATTGGAAAATCACAAATATAACACAACAGTCAATCCAAAATGCATGGCATGGTAAGAGTAGAGTAGTTCGAAAACAGCATAGTTTAATCTGTCATTGCACTGCCATATCACGCAGCCATGAAATTAACCTGTGCGTAAATCACTTATGCATAGTTTACTTTTCTGTCGTTGCGTGAAACAATCTGGAAGACCTGCAACATATAGTAACTATGGCAGGTTATAAGTAATTAGCAATTACAGGCACAGCTCAGTCTCACAAACCATTGTTCATCAGCAAATTACAAAATCCAAATCCAGTCAGGATCCGGTTCTTGTTAGGAAAACTTGAATCCGGATCCTGCCGGACGAAGCCGGAGTCCGGGTCCAAAAAATTCGAAATCCAGTCCATGCACACCTCTGGCACCCAAAGTGCACCGTAGGTGCACCCAAAGTATACCGCGAGTGCACCCAAAGTATACCGCGAGTGTACCAAAAGTGCACCGGAGGTTCAACGAGAGTGCGCACTGCGGACCACACGCGAGAAAGTGCACACTTCCACCGAAAGTGCTCAATCGGAATGATTTCTGAAAGTATCCCTGTTGAACATAAAGCCACAGATGTGCTATGATGCAGACGCAGATTTACAATATTTAGAACAAAAATCATTTTTTGTGCCTCAGATTTCAAGCAGTGTGAGTGTGGTAGCCTACATAACAACACATGAACGCTGTAGTCGGAAGTCTCATCATCATAGGCTGTGCGATTGACAAAGATAGTCAACCAATGCGCAAGGTAACAATGAAACTTTCAGAAAGAACGAGGATTTGGGAGGCAATAGACTAGTTATATACATTCACACAGGGGAAAGTGGTAGGCAGGGATGTTGATCAGTACTAAAAGCAACTAAAAAAACAACAGAACATGAAGATGATGTAAAATTAGGTCGAACTTGCACACAGGCCAATATATGCTGACAGGGTTTCCTCTGACTACAGTCAGGGACAGGCGCTGGTGGAGCCACTGTTGCTCCCTGGGGTCACCAGATACATCAACAAGCTTCTTTGCGAGGCCACTCAAAAAAGGGGGCAGTGGACTTGTCGTACACACATCACCTGACCTGATGTATCAATTGCAACTGGTTGAAAGTGGCACATACTTTGAAGGTCATATGGTATTTTTGGGATGTTGCAGTCTCAGCTACAACAAAAGCCCTTTGTAGTTGTTGTAGCCGCAAAACCTGCCTATCTGGTAGCATCTTTGTAGTGGCCCCAAGCAAAAGTGTCCCTGTGTGATTGCATTTCATGCTTACTAGACTTAGGCCTCTGCTGTACCTTACCAGGGCCCAAAATCAGTCCACCTGGCTTTTTTCTGTCATGTCAGGCCAGCAAGCTCCAGGGTAATCTCCCCTACCTTCAAGGTAGAGGGAAGATTAATGCGGGTCAATACAATAACCTTTTGAGGATGGAGTACAAAACAAAATATTTTGAAAGGTCTGAAGAAAAATATCCTTCCATCTGAACTTCCATATTCATTGAATCCAACAATAGTAGCCGACTATATGTCACTGTTGATGTCTGGTTCTTGTTTTGTTGAGGCAATGAGTAATGTGGTGTCTTAGGAACTACAGTTAGTAGAACTTGTCTAATTTGTCATCGTTTAATTCGTCTATTCGCTTAATTCATTACTTTTTGTCGGTACTGGGAAAATCCTTATCTCTTGTGTACATTTTTGTTCATCCAATTCGCCATTGTCTAATTGTCAATTTCATTTGTTCAATTCGTCACCTCTTATAGCCTGTGCTCTGGGCCTATCCCGTAGAAGAAGCGTTTTGTTTAGGTGATACGTTATTTGCAGTTTGATGTTTGATGTCTAAGTAACTAGTACCTGTCATGTAGGAAATCAAACAAATTAGGATCTTTATCTGAGAATTATTGTACTTCGCAATTTGTTTATCGAATTTAAACACACGATGCTAAGCGCTACCTGACTCTCCATTGAGAGAATGCATTTTTGCAATTGCTAAAGATTTAAAAGGTGCTAGATTAAATGGAGGAGTGCAGATAGAATAGAGGAATTAATTGTTGTGTTCAACCGTAACGTCATTTAACTGGCATTTTACTGTAAATAAGAGCGCTATGTGTATGAGTTGCTATGATAATGATAAAGTATAAGAGCTTCAGTTCTATGATAGAATTTTCACCTGTTTGCATAATTCGTCACTTCGCCTAAATCGTCACTTTTTTGTAATCACCTTGAGGTGACGAATTAGGCAAATTCTACTGTACATTGTATCTTTGTTGACTGATGTGTGTAACTGTGTATATATGCAACTTTCACTTACATCATTTATAACAGTGTTTGTTTAATCATGTTGATGATACTAAAGCTTATCCTGAAAGTTTCCTCATGAATTCATCGGATCAAACCCTTTGCAATTGGAAGAACAAAGTGTGATTTCGTCAACACATAGTTGCATAGTGTATCTAATGAAATGTATCTATGTTTTGAAGAAATTACACGTTATTAGCTCACAAAATGGGCCATGCAACCACTAAGACTGACCCATCAAATACTTGGGGTTTGATTAAATCCAGATTGACACTAAGAACCACTGATTTAGAACCAGGACTGATTTACCATGATCCCCTTTCATTTGTTATTTTTGATTTTGGTGTATATTGCTTGGTTTTCCAATTTTTTGTTTGTGCGTGATGGTACGTCACATTTATACTTCAATTTAACATCTGTCATCTATCATATTACATGCCATTTTTGTGGAGTATTTGGTTGCTCTTGCAATACTCTATTTGATGGTTTTTAGATGAACCATGGCCAAGTTTCTGGTGCTGGCCATCATAGACTATAAAAATTTTACCCTCTTTTCACCCAAGAGGAAAATTTTTTGTCCATGCCGTGTGGGTATCAAAGGAATGATTGTTATATTTTGTTAGTGTTTATTTTCCCAACAGCAGCAAAATGCTTTGCTGTAAATATTTTGCCATTTGAAACTCTTTGAATCTACCCACTTTCGTCCAGATCTAATGCTGAGTTCTTGACTTGACACTAGCGGCATGATGAATTTAATCTAGTTGAGGGAAAGTGTCCTTACCTGATGTGTGAGTGGGTGTTGGTTAAGCTTTCACCAAACAACAACACAAGACAAATCACAAACAAATACAAAAAGCAACCAGAGGCAATAGTACACAAATTTTAAATTGTTTGGTTGATGAAAATGCAGACAAAGCATACATAACACAGATGATAGTGTGCTAGCAATGGGCGAAGAATTGAGGTATGCACAAATGAACAGGTGAGGCATGCACATATGTGAGAGAAGTAAAAGACAAATTAAGAAGGTTATGAGGCAGTAAGCATTGTCACAACCATGACTGTACAGAGAAAAAGTATGTAGCAGAGACAAAAAACTATGTCGACCCACACAAATCGTGTAGAAGCAATACAATTACCTATGGACCATAATGGAGTACAACTGTTGCATGTATGTCCCACCAAGCAAATAGCACCCCTGAATGAGGTTGAAGAGCCGAGGGTGGAAACAGATTACAAAAAGTTTAGCAATAAAAAGTAAAATCACTCTATTATACTCTATTGTTTGTAACTCTTATAAAGTAAGATCACTCTTATTGAGATCACTCTATTATTGCTTGTCCAAGACACTTACATAAAGGTGCTGTTCTTAATGCACATCCCGTTCATGGTGCATCATGCATTCAACACCACGCTGACCAAGAGTTTGCAACAACATCCACTCTTTTTTACAATGAACTGCACCGATCACATGTTCTTTTTCTGAATGCTGCATCTTGCATTACCTTAACATCCTGCTGCAGCACCATTTTGTTGTGAGTGGAGAGCACAAGTGGCAAGCACACAAAGCTTCACACTGGCAGTAAGCACTAAGCAACAGTAGAGGTCACCTGATGAGATCACTTGATTATTGCTGGTTTGCACCACTTAAATATGCGTGCTGTTCTTAGTGCACATTACATTCAAGGTGCACTGCACATCAACACCACACAGACTGAGAAGATACAACAGTCTATTTTTGCCCTTGTGTTGTGTTTTTATTACCAAACTTTTCTTTTCATAGATTCTCCTGCCTTATATGTTGGTGCTTCATATCTTTCGTGTCATGTTCTTTATATAAAATTTCACTCTAGTTTGTGGTATTATCTGTTTGTGTGTTACTGCTTACATTGAGCATTCGCGCTGCGTACTATTAAACCAAATGTAACTTAATATCCTACAATGTTGAAAACAAATAATATGTAACATGCACATTAGACAGCTCTTGTAAGATTGTGGTTAAGAAAATATAAATCATATATAGCTGTGGTAAAAATCAAGTTGTTTTATTACTTTTTTAAAAACCTTTGTCGTCTGGTATTATAAAATAGTTGACATCTACAAAGGTTTCGGTTTTGTTTTTGAAAATGAGAGATTTTTTGCTTCAAAAGCCTTTGTTTATGACTTTAAATTTTATTGTATTGCTTGGTTGGCAGTTTTTGTGACCTGTTTTTTTTTGCTGAGACATTTCAGTCAGTTTTTTGCTAAGACATTTTGATCATTTGTCTCATAGTTGTATTAAAACTCACCATAGCAGTGCTCATTATCCAATGTTTTCAGACATTCTGACCAAAATGACATAATTTTTTTTGGTCATTTCGAAAACATTTCAGTCTATGACCAAAAAAATCTGGTTGTGACAGACTGAAACCTGAGCATGTTTTCACAAAGCTTTAGTGTTTTATTTATTATATAAATATATATATGTTTTAATGAGGAAAGGTACCCAAAGAGCCTTATCTAGCCACTATGTGGACATGAATTGACCACCAAATGACTTTGATAAATGTGACAGAGATTATTCAAAACTGCATTTTACTTTTTCTCCTTAAACCAAACACTTCATATAATAAATTTTGTTAATTGGCTGCAGCGTATACCACACGCCATTTGAAATGATTTTTAAGCTTATTTTGGCAAATGTAAAAAGTGATTACAAATTTGGTTATATATTTAAATTTTTCTCAGTTATATGCATGTGTTCCATATTTGGTTTAGGCATAAGTCTTGTGGATGTTTATATTGTTGCACCCTTTGCTTTCTCTCAGGGTTGCAGAGTCAGAGGTAAAGGTAACACTCCAACTTCAACTCCTAGCTTCTAAAGTTTTCCGACTCCTTAACATATTGTCAATTAAGTTTGGCTGTCAAATGTCAACAATGGCAAAGAAGCGAGCTAAAATAACTTTAGAAATAAGCATTTTGTTATTGTCGCTAGACACATGTGTTACGGTTATGAATGATCTATTTATTTAAAGAATATTTACTAATCATAAAAAAATTCATAATTTAGAAGTATGATGTAAAAAAGTATTAAATTGGGCTTTTGATGTCGGATCAAAAAATCCAGCTCTGTGTTCTTAGGAATCCATCAACAACTTAATCCAAAAATCTCTGACTCCGTAACCTTACTTTTTCTGATTGTTGTTTTCTTGGCAACAGACTTCAACTTAATTTGCTGTGTGATATTTTAAAATCAACTATTTGCAGGGTTCCCACACGGTATTGAAAGTATTGAAAAAGTATTGAATTTCAAAATTGGTTTTCAAGACCTTGAAAAAGTATTGATTTTGGCCAAAATGTACATTAGGTATTGAAAAAGTATGGAAATTATAAATGTAAAAGAAATCTGAAGTACCTGAGCAGAATTTCACTGAAGGCAAAGCACTTCATTATTTATGCAGTCTTAAGCAATGTGTAAAATTGAGTTTCATGATTAAGAATCATGATCAAGAATTTTGAAAAATGAAGAGAAGTAATGGTACTGAACTTGTTCAATTTAGTATTGAAAAGGTATTGAATAAGTATGGAAAATGATTTTTAAAAATGTGTGGGAACCCTGTATTTAATGATGTATGTTCTAGCTACTGCAAGTTAGGCTGTCGTTAGATTTTAATTATAAGTAGTGAAATTAAATCCATAATTTTTAAATTTTAGCCAATTTATTTATAGCAATCTGTTCCCTAACTATGTGACAAAGAAGACTAACCTTATTTTTGAAGTGCCTTTTTATTCTCTTCTAATCATATTCAGGCTATTTCTTTGTTTATGTTGTTAAAAATGATAAGGAATGAGTGGCCTTCAATATGGTGAGGACAATATCAGAGGACATATACTAGCCTGTGAACATCCCTTGACAAACAGGGCTAACCTTGTTGTTGATTGCTGATTAAATGTTTGAGTACATTGAACTATCTGTGATGGAGAACAATGTAAAAAATGGAGAGCAAGACTTTGCAGATCTTGTAAGATTTTAATAATATCCATGTTATATTTTATTTATAAACATTGACTTCAATTTTTTGGTTAATAACAGAATAAACAACCTTTATTTGAAAAATCACATAACTTCTGAGTAACAGGCATCATTTGAAAATTATGCAACATTGATTCTTGAACTTATAAACCTTGATAAGAAAGGTATATATATATATATAATATTATTTTGACAAGCTTTTTGCTTGTCTGTAAACTATTTAATTTAGGCTGCCATCTTCAGTTTTGAGCAAGCACAAAAGCAGAGTTAACTTTTTTGATGTGTATATTGTTCAACAATGTGGTAGAAACTGCTTAATAAATCCAGACAATGAATTCATCTATTTTTTAAATCCAGTATTTCCATTTAAAATACATTACAAAGTTCCTAGTTAATAAATCTAGACCCCACTTTATAAATCCATTTTAACTTCTGTGTATGTTGCATTTGTCTCATTGTTTTGCTGCTGGTATAGGTGCATCAATTAATAAAACCACTACTAGTGCTTATTAAATCCAAAATTGGCTCGGACCAAGTTGGGTTTCTTAACACAATAACACATGCTGTTAAAGTGCATTAATCAACATATTTGGGTGCTATGTACAGCACAGAGATGGGTTGCAGGTACCTGCATTTGCAAGGTGAGTGCGGGAACACGCACTGCTATGCATGGGGGTGTGGGGTGGACACGGGTTGAACTTGCTGCAGGATGGGAGCAGGCTGTACTTGGTGCGGGATGAGAAATTCTTTGTGCGAGTAACTGAATGTTCAACTAAAAAATGATCAGCTCAAAAAATGCAAATATGTGGATGTACTAAACTTGTTTGCCAGCATTGCGCTTAGATCAGTAGAGCAATAATTACATTATTATGAAACAACCTATTGTTGTAAAACATTATCTTAGACGCTTACCATGTGGTAGGCAAGTGACCATTTCCATTTTCCAATGCTACCGTCCATTGTATTTGGTAAGGAATAATTCAGTCTAACAGCCCGTAAAAATGGATAAGACAGTGCTGGTCAGAACTTGACTGAAATGTGGTTTTTATCACCTCAAATCTGTTGACCACAGAAGATCAGAAGTGTTGAAAAGTTTTGTTTGCCAATCAAAAGAAAGAGCTGCTTGGTAGACTTGTCTAGAGGCATTATGATTTTTTTGTAGTTTTCAAACACACAGTCTTCGGTAGTTTTCATACAAGTGCGGGTTTGGGATAGAAAAAGTGTGGGGTGGGTGTGGGTTGGGAAGGCCTGCAGGGTGGGTACGGGTTAGAAGTCTACGGGGTGGGAGCAGGAAAAATTTTTCAAACTGCTGTGGAGTGAGCAGGTTAAAATTTTACAGGGCAGGAGCAGATAAAGAATTCCAACCCGTGCAAGACTCTAGTGCAGTGTGCAATGGTACTTCAAAGATATTTTGCTGCAGACTGCTAGTAGGTAAGCCGTTTCTCTTGGCAAACATAATACAACATATCAAGTCCCTGAACTAATATACTTTGGTTTTCAATGGTCGCAGGTAGTTTCTAGTGCAAGAATCATTTCAAAACTAGGCAGGGAAAGGTAAACAGAGTTCTGTTGTCCACCAGCTTGTGGTAAAGATGTCTTCAGTGCTGCATACTGCTTTTTGGCATTGAATTGTTTTCCTTAATGATTGTTAGTATAATCTTAAAATTCATGTGTGATTGCTTGGCAGGACAAGTAATTAATGCATTTTTGCATGTTTTTTAGCTCCATCATTGTTGGGTGAATACAAGATGCTATGTTGGTGATACACTAGGACAGCCCATGCACTGGCCTAACCCAGGGGTTTCAAGCTAATGCAAACTATTAAAAAATATGTGCTTGCTGTTTTTCGTTGGCACACAATTAACATAAAAACTCATTGGCACACAATTAACATAATGTTTGATAAATAGACAAACATGGTGCAAAACAAGCCAAAGCCACTTGCACCCTATGCTGTTAGTAGGAAAACTGCTTGGCAGTGGAAGTTGTATTTGTGGAGAAAATATAGACTTAAGCCAACTTAATGCGATCATAAGTTTTGGCCAACTTAATGCGATGTAAAACATTTAACATGTTTTTTTCTTACAGAATGACATGACTGAATCTTCTCTCATGGTAAGCGGTGACAAAGAAGGTGTGCCACTTTTGCCCGGGGAAAATGTATGCGTTGCATTACTGAAAGATGTGACATACTTATGCCCGTACCAGGGCCCAATCACTGGAAAGTTGTTGGTTTCAAATTACAAACTGCATTTTTATCAGTCAAGATCCAGCAAAGTTCCAGTAAGTGTTTTTGTGAATTAATATGTTTTTGAGTTTCACAATGCAACTGAAAAGAATATGTGGCATGCATCCATGAAATTATCAACAGTTTGTTAATGTGTTAGTGAAAGACTTCTTTAGTTGCATTATTTATAAGTTCAGGGACATAATGCTCATACTGCTACTGACTGGCTAACACCTTTGCTGCCAGGTGGATTTTCCAATTTGCGCATATTGGGCAAGTCTGCAACTCCATAACTCACCAGGCAAATTAGCTACAGAGCTGTTCAAACCCTCAAAAGATGTAGCAAGTCTTCTCGTTTGCATTTAAAAATTTTTGAAAGTTTTGAGTTTCGTTTTTTGTGGGTTGGGTAAAAATACCCGGAACCTAAATTTTAATGGTTTGGGGTAAAAATTACCCAAAAGGATTTTTACCCAAATTTTGGTTATTTTGCCATAATTTTGCAACCAGAAACACTAAAAAGCCAATCAAAGACTCGAATTTTAGCCTAGTTCCAAGAAAACTTGAGTCAAAAAGTTTCCTTTAGTGGTTGGTGCTCAGGGCCCAATAATCTCAGCCAAAATGACTTAAAACCTATACCACTTATGACGTCACACAAAAAAAACAAAATCCAAAACATGACATTAAAAAAATGCAGGATAGAAGGCTTGCCGCATCTTTTGAGGGTTAAAGTTGGATAGCTCTCTAGCTCAATCACCTAGCGAGTTATGGAGTTGCAAAATGGAGTGAAAATAGCAACTCAATGTGGGTTTCAAAGTACAAGTATCTTGTATACTGGCAGTGAACATGTTAATAGGAGATTCCTAATTAACATGCTTTTAGTAATAAAATGAAAAGTAGAGCTGTGCAAACATTGAATATTTTGTTATGTCATTTAGAAATCATGCTTTTGAAAAGTAAGCAGTTGGATGAAGTTCAAACAGTAGCAATATTTGCAAGTAATAAGCTTATGAGGATTTTTGTCATAGAAATAGCTGTATGTCACTTATTCAACAACTTTGTCATCACTACCTGCAAGTGTTAATATAACTCCACCACTTCAGGCCATCCTGCCACTTTGACGCACGCTGATCTTGCATCGAGCCAACCCCACCGTCTGGCTGTGAAATAGACTGTTCATTTTTTACAAGGCAAGCTGCCGCAATAGCAGTGATGGGTCTTTATGATGGAGTAAAGGTGAGGGTTAGAGTTGGGACAGAGTTGTTGAAGTACATCAGGGAGTAGTGTTGTCCCTGTTGTTGTTTGCAGTCGTGGTTGATGAAATCACAGAAAGTGCTAGAAAAGGTTTGTTGAAGGAAATCCTACAGCATATATGCAGATAACTTGGTTTTAACAGGTATAGAGCCGACCTACGGTATATTCGTACTTTGATTTCGGCCTAAAAAACAGCAATTTTCGGTTGCCTTACCAACGCCCTAGCTCCTCCGCCGATTGCGCTAGAGAGCTGTTCAACGGCTCAAACGGATCGGCCAGTCTAGTAGATTACACTAGAAAAAAATTTTTTTGTCTGGGGCGTGCGGGTTTTCTGTGAGTGACGTCATAAGTGGAGGACTTTTAGGCCACCTTG
>Ga0210059_1013769_pt1 | contig 12055 bp, 9 predicted proteins | sample Ectturendosymbi2_FD_188042 | JGI IMG/M metagenome (GOLD analysis project Ga0210059, IMG submission 188042) | Ecteinascidia turbinata endosymbiont from Florida, USA - Sample 2 (SPAdes) (version 2) | ecosystem: Host-associated > Tunicates > Ascidians > Unclassified | place: Key West, Florida...
GGGCGGAATATTGTCCCAACTCGGTTTATACACAATATCAAAACTGTAACACGATAGTTCAATTTGCTAACCCAGTATTTTATCATTTTTAATCTTCCCCTTGTGCTTTTGATCGAACATAAATGTCATGGACTTTTGATCAGTTTGCAGTGTAAAATGTTGCCTGTTAAATAATGCTTCATGTGTAAAATATAGCGCCCCCTTTCTGAGAGTATGCCTTGAGCACCAAAATTCTGATATTCACCTGTGCATATAATAAAGAACACATTTCACACAAAGGACCGCGGGGCCCGTAGCGATTGCTACATTTGCTACTATTGTTAATCCGGCACTGGTTATAACATCACCATAGCCAGCTTGCTAGTGTCACGGCGTTCGCGCTCACAGAAAGACTGCAGAAACGGTTTCGAAAGGCTGTCTACAGTGAGTGTGACGTCACAAATCGAAATTGTTACCAGTGCGGACATTCCTTAGTAATACGATTTATTTCAATAGAAATTGTCAGCTTGGGTCAGTAAAACTTGGGTCAGTGACATTAGTTTAAAGAATTAGTGAGACTATCTTTTATGATAACATCCTGTTTTATGTGTCTCAAAAACATTTTGAAACATTTTCGTTCATCAGTGACCATCCCTAGAGTGACCAAGCACTTCAAACAATTGTTGAAAGGTGCTGCTAAAATAGGTCAAATCTGGTATGAAAATCCAAACTTTTAAGATATTCAACTTTGAAATAAATCGATTCACTGAAATGTTGAAACAAACTCGAAAGAGGAGATACGACGTTATTTACAACGGTGAACCTTTATTAATATTAAAGTATGAAAGACACCCTAAATGGGAGAGATTTGTTGATGAGAATGAAATTAATTAAAATTTTCTTTTCAAGTTATCTTCGTCAACCGTTGATTCGGATAGATTATAAACTTTGAGGACTAAGAAAATGCTTAATTTTGAAGCATTGAGGCCTTTTTCAATCGGATGATTCCTTCAGCCAACCAGCATTGACTGTTTCTTTGGCAAAAACGTGTTGTTTTACATTTCTAGTGATGCAACCAAAAGAAAATCCTACGGATATCATTGCAAATAGCTTGAATTTTGAAAAATTCCCAGGGAAACTTTACTGTTGCATGTAAGACACAAAAGGTAAAAGAACTTTCATTCGTAAGATAACATCCTTCAGTAAAGCAGTTACAAGACTCATCAATAAAAGAAGGTTCTTGCAAAGGCATTTTGAAAATTATAAAGGTCTTTCAATCAGTTTCCTCTATTTTAACGTAAAGGCGAGTTCGTCGATATTCTTCAAGAAAGACCACATCAATTTCAGCACGAAGTTCAAGAAGAATCTTCACATGACTTCATCTTTTCAAAGGACCTTGCGATATAACGCCTCAGAATATAATTTGATCAAGAATTTTGGTATTATTGATCTTTTGTTCATGGAGAAGAATTACAAATCGTTTCCATTAGAGGAATACGCTCTAGAAAGAGGCCACATGCAATGTCCTCATTGATGAAAAACTTCTGATTTTCACCTTCTTCATGTGTTCAACCCTTCTAAAAAGACACTCGACGTCTTCAATTTAACAGAGTGGAAAGGAATGTTGAGTTCGTCTTGGCTTCTCAACATGATACGTCTTGTGACTCTGAAATACAAACAAGGAAAGACTTCAAAAAGCAAGTTCATAAAGCAACTTGGCAGCCCACTGATAACCTCATTAAAGAACAAAGGCAAAAAGAAAGAATTAGAATGCATACAGTTGTATTATCTAACGATCTTAACTCAAGAAGAACGAAGGCGGATACTGGATTTGCAAACACTTGGTTTACAAGAACGTTGTATTGTGTATTTGTTTGAACTATCGTATATTTACACTCCGTTTGCAATAGCAAGTCACCACTAGGAAGAGAGCAAATCAAAACCTTACAAAAACAACTCTGTCAACAAATCAGATAAAAATATAAATAATATTTTTGATCCAAACGAATAAAAACAAATAATAACAAAACACAATCCAAATTATAATAAAAAACGTAGCCGAAATCACTGGTAACTCCGAAAAGTCCAAACTCGACGTAATGACGTTTCATGACGTCATCCGAGTAGCCAATGAAAATACGCGAGAAAATTTATATATACCTTTGTCCTTGCCAGAGTCAACACAGTCGAAGTCGTGGGCATACCAGTCTTGACACCTAAATAGTTGGCGACCGAGCGGGGTCTAGTGAACTAGTGATCTAGGACACGCTTGTAGCCAACAAACACCCCAGAACGGTTAGACTTACGGCGATACCGAGGTCTTAACCAATTTTCAGGCAGGTCGTGTTACGATTGCCCAATAGGATGAGTTACTCTCTCCCTCTGTGAAAGAATAGAATTTGCATTAACCCCTGTCACCTGTAATAATGCCTGTGTATGTTGATGCACATTATAAACCCCTTTTGTGATGAATATCGCAGTGCTTAAAGTTACCAGAATAAAACCATGAGTGAATACAATCCTATTGTGACTAACTGAGCAGGTCGAGCGAAACCGGCGGGTCTAAGTTTCTTAATTGTTAACTTGGGCCTGCCATGGACACTTCCTATTAACCAGTGCTCTCGCGGAATTGTCCTAAACGTGTGCTATTCTTCTTCTTTAGAAGGGAACTGCCACATCCGCCTGGTATCGCTCGACTTTGCGCTCAGTTTAACATCAAACGCAGTTGTATTCACTCACGGTTTTATTGATGTAATGTTAAGCACTGCTCTATTAATCTCAATCAAGAACAACAGGGGTTTATACAAATAACGTAAATTAAAGCAGGTAACAAAAGTTACTGCGAACACCAGGGACTTAATACGAGTTCAGTTCTTTCATGGAGGAAGAGAGTAAACCATACTGCCATAAATTCAATAGGTCTCAGTCTAACAGAGTGCCGGTAGACTGTTTATTAAGTTTGCAGTGGGAAACTTCTTAACCAGTGAGCTAAGGTTCCGAGTAGGCACTGGCCTCAAGTCCTGCAGTGGCTGGACTTGTTATCTCGAGCAGTGGCCCAAGACTGATCGTCTGGCTCAGATCGCCCTGGTTTTGTTAACCCGTTGCGGATTCCCCGTTAATTGAAAATTCTGGTCTTCCCGATTCTCATTGGTCTAAAAATCGAACTGATCGAACTTTTGCGTTTCGTCGGGGTCCGCAATAGTGTCGCCTATTCGTTTCATATGGCACATTAATTTTGTCTGTCTGAATTCATGGTATCACGTCTTTATAGACCTTGAGCGCCGTTGGTGTTCATTTTCATTCGTTTGGATCGGAAATATTTTGGATCGTTTCGTATGAGATGTTACTGTAAATGGTTTCTAAATTCTTTTGGGTTACTCTCTTCCTAGGAGTGACTTGCGATTACATGTGGAGTATAAATATACGATAGTTCAAATAAACACGCAATACAACGTCCTTGTAAACCAAGTGTTTAAGTGGTTAATATGTTCCGTCTTTATTCTTCTGGAATTCAGTCCATTCGGTGATGCGACTTTTAACATTCTAATGTTTGTTCTTTGCCTTTACTATTTAATGAGGTTATCGACAAACTTCCAAGTTGCTTTCTGAATTTGTTTTTACGGTCTTCATTTGTTTGTATTTCAGAGTCACGAGACGTTGCATGTTGAGGATGCAACGCGAACTCAACAAGCGGAGTCTGAAAAAGTGACTCCTACCACCTCTGTCAAAAACCCGACCATTAGCGGCCCGTGCTATCTCTAATTTCACCACAAATGTTGGTTTCAAAGCAGTGTTGCCACTGCTGATTTTTTCACTAGATCTGGAGTTTTTCTGTTTTTTTATTGAAAATCTGTTTTTTTTACTCTGGTCAAATTTTAGAAATATATGCTGTATTACTGTATTTTCCATTCAAGAATACAGTAGGCCTAGTTTCAAACAAAGGCGTGATGTGCAGTAGTGTTGAACAAATCGGAGATTTTGCAATCCCAATCCAGTCCAAAATTTTCATTGCGTAATCCGGTCTGATCCTAATCCGGTAGATCTGTCGAAATATTTGATCCAATCCGGTTTATATCCAAAAAAAACTCTGATTAAGAAATTTACTGCAGTGATCAATGCAGTTTGGATATCCATATCTGATCCGGTTGAGTTTTTTCAAAATCCAGTCCAATCCGGGTCCGGTTCTGAATTGCATAATCCGGTTGGATCGCGATCCGGAAACCGGATCATTTTCAACACTGATGTGCAGAGTCAGTAGCCAGTACAATTGAGTAGGGTTTGGCTTAAATTGTTTGAAATCTAATGTTTTGCACATTAAGCACTGACTAGACATAAGTCAGCACTCTAATCTATCGCTGATATGTCAAGGGCTGGTTGCGCATGATTTTGGAATGCTTTTTTGGTTTTGAAGATGCTGTGGTTGAGAAACTGTTCTTTGTGTTACAGGCGCATTGTGATAGGTACACACATGTAAGTAAGACCATTTGAATGTTAAATTTGTAGTCAAATATTGCAATGATTGGGTTGAAAGGAAAACTGTAAGACCTTGAACGTATCGTGTACATGCTTCAATTTGTGTATTAGTGAAGGCAAAAGAAAACATTAAACGTTTTTTAGAAAAGATCTAACTGCAGTGTTCATATTACTGTATACATTTGACTTGCTGCTGGCCTACAGAGGTGTTCGGACTCATGTTTTTTTCGTGTCCGACTCCAGTCCTGATCCAAGAGGTAGGAATTCTCAACCGAATCCTGTTTGCAACACAAATATGAAATCCGAATCCTGAAAAAATCCTGTTAACATATTTGACTAATCATGTGCAAGTATTAAACATGTTTGTTTCTAAAAGGTAGTGGATACAGGTCCGTCAGTGGATCTTCGCATTTGAAAAGTTATTCATCCGTCACCTGTAACGTGACAGTAACGCATGATGAGTGTATAGTAGATTGCATTAGGTTTGGTATAAATGTAATAAACCTTAAACCTAACCCCTAAACCTAAACCAAAATTGTAAATCTGAACACAAAGGTTTGGAAACATTTGAAGAAAGTAAAAAAGTGGTCCCTGGACAAATGCAACCATTACGGCATAGACTGCCCAACATGAAAGGCGCCAAGGTGAGAGTCGAACCGAAAACCATTCACACAGCAGACGTAGACACACTCGCTACAGTACCACAACGGTGCTGTTGAAGTGACAAAGTCTGCATTTTTTTCTAACCACATCACTCACGTCGGACCTATAACCACTTCCCTTCTGAAAAACAAAGCTTTACTAAACACAGAGACTGGGAAAAATAAAACCACACATAACCCAAAATGGCAGATCCACAAAATGTAGTCAACCAAGTTCATGCAATGAAACATGAAGCTGAAAGCAATATTACCAATTCAACTTCCAATCACAAAACAACTTAAGCTTGCTAGACTTGCTACATCCACGAACAGTAGCTGATGATTAAGCCCTAACCGACGAGTAACTACGCTCTAACTGATATTGGTGCACACTAAAATATATAATACAGCAAATTACGCACAGCAACACCACATCTCTAACCTCCGCAACTCACAATTTACAAATGTAACCTGACATTACATTGTATTGAGCCTGATGGCTGATAGTGGACTGATGGCATGCAATGGTGGTGGACTGGTGCTCTGCAGTGCATGACACGTTCGGTGTAACAGCACCTCTTTCACACATTTGCAATTGATATGAACCAGTGTTGAACATGATCCGGTTTCCGGATCGCGATCCAACTGGATTCTGCACTTTAGAACCGGATCCGGATTGGACTGGATTTTGAAAAAAACTCAACCGTATCAGATATGGATATCCAACCTGCATTGATCACTGGAGTAAATTGGTTGATCAGAGTTTTTTTTTTTATATAAACCGGATTGGATCAAATATTTCGACAGGTCTACCGGATTAGGATCAGACCGGATTACTCAATGAAAATTTTGGACTGGATTAGGATTCCAAAAATCTCCGATTTGTTCAACACTAGTGTGAACTACATTACATATTTTAAATCTTTGCCAAATTCTTTTTATGATTGCGTTGGCGTCAAATCCCAAAACAATTAAATTTGAAACTCCTGATCCTGATCCGGAAACTTGGATAAAACCGTAGTCCGGGTCCGATGCAGTTTGTTCAAAATGTTCTGAATCCTGCCGGACTCGAGTCCTGAAATCCAGATCCCGTACACCTCTTCTAGCCTACTTGTAAATTGTCAGTATATTTGAAAATAGATTTGAACTTGTTAAAAAATTGATGCAAATAATGCATGTTTCCTGAATTTTTAATGAGCAAGTACTGATAGTGTACAGTTCACGTTTGGTTTTACTTTTTTTTACATATTTTCAATGTCTGTGATTTTTTATTATTTTCTTTTTTTTTTCAAGGTCAATTCTGGGGTTTTTCTTTAAAACAGAGTGGCAGCACTGTTTCAAAGTTACGGCCTATGGAAAATAGGCCTACAGTGCAGTGTGCAGGTGGCAAATGCAGTGCAGGAGATTCGGAATCCATGCCGTAAATATGAGAATGCTGGGATAATGATGTGGGCAATATCACAAGACACATGACAAAAAACAATTATTAACAAAACATATTACAGAGAAGTAACAGTGTGCCGAAGTGACCTATACACTGTTGACTGTAGGCCTACATAGTGACAGGATTTGACGATGTTACAACTTCACAAGTTTATGTTACAACTTCACAAGTAATGACCAGCACTGTAGTACGACAAAACAATGTTTGTTCGCATTGTGCAGATTTGTAGTCTAGCCACCGCTTGCATAGGTCAACCCCTGCTCACATTTTGTAGCCATCCTGAACAAAGTTGGATGTTTGCCCTGAGTGATGGTTCATTAGTTGCAGCTTTATTAAAGATAACATTGTTTTGCGTCTCTGTTGGCAGGCAGTTGCCTGCTAAAGACGAAGCTCCGTCGGGGCAGATCTTGTTTTGTTAGCAGATCTTTGATGACGTAACCGGAGTGGAAAAAAGTTAAGTTGTGAAAGAAAAAGAAGTTACAAATGCAAACTAGGAAAGATGTTTTCTCATTGCAACTGAATATGCGTTTCACGGAAACATGTAATGTATGGAAGTTTGCGATGTTTAAAAAATGTATGCTTTCACAACTGTTGAAACCAATTTTTTTGTCCCCGAACCGTTGTGAAACTCAGATAAGCAAAAATGATTAAACCTCAGAATAGACTTCTTTTGCCGTAGTGTAATATAACCTTTCGCAATAAATTTATTTTTACTACTGTTTAGTTTTCATTGCTCAGCGCAAAATATTGGTTTCAGCGACTCCGGTTACGTCATCAAACCTCCGCAACCAAGCTCTGCTATTTACGGAGCTCCACTTTTTACAGGGTACTGAAAACAATGTTCATAAATAGGCTACACATCGTGAAGAAAATACATTTACCCACAGACCACAGTGGGGTGGGTTGCGTGGATGAGTTGTTCCCAACTAGGTGCATGGTGTCGCCGAATGAAGTTAAAGAGGAAAGGATGTGAACAGGTTGCAGTATTATTAGCAGTAATCATTATTTATTCCAATAAGTTTTAAGAACATAATAAACAAAATACGTTTATTAGGTTAGAGAATTATTTAGTTCTAAGATATAGTTTCATAAAAAAGTCATAGCTTATCTATGCAAACAACCCATTTATTTCACAAAAGTAACACTAACAGGTGTCATGTCATTGACACCGTTGTTCAGCTTTATGTGACTGTGGGCCTTGGAATTAAGCTGAAGTCAATGTCTGTGAGGTCTTGGAGGTGGAGATAACAGATCACTTCATTTGCCTTGAATGCTTTCTTTGTTACGAATGAAGATGCTGTGGTTGAGAATCTGTTCCTTGTTTTACAGGCGCGTTTGTGAATGTGACATGTATGAATGTAAAATTTTTAATGTTAAATTAGTAGTCAAATATCGCAATGAATGCTACGATTACGGTGAAAAGTAAACTGTAAGACATTGAATGTACCATGTACATGATTCGTTTGTGCATTTAAGTGGAAGTCAAAGAAAACATTAAATGTTTTTTAGAAAACATCTAACTAACTTTTTAATGTTACTTCATACATTTGATTTGCTGCTAGCTTGTGAATTGTCAGTATGATTAAAATTAGACTTGAACTTGTTAAAATTTTGATGCAAATACTGCATATTACCTTAATTTTTATGTGCAAGTAGGCTACCGCTACCATACATTTCAAGTTTGGCTTTGACTTTTTTTAACATTTTGTATGTCTGGGTTTTTTTATTATTTTCTAAGTCTTTTTCAAGGTAAATTCTGGGATTTTTCTTCATGACAGAGTAGCAACACTGATCTTTGGTGTGTGTGAATCTTTTACCTTACTCCTTAGTGCATAAACGTTTGAAACTGAATGAATTTGTAATGTATGTAAAAAAAGAAAAGTCAAGAGATGCTGCTCGTTGCAGAAGAGGAAAGGAAAATTACGAATTCTATGAGCTGGCCAAATTGCTTCCTGTCCCAACTGAGGTTTCAAGCCAGCTAGACAAAGCATCTATTGTTCGCTTAACTATGAGTCATCTGGAATTAAAGAAATTTTTAGAGATTGGTTTAGTGGCAGATTATCACAACGTGCAATACAAAAATAGTGATGGTAAGAACTGTTTTTCAATTTGTGTTTTTTAATCAATGTGAATTTAGTCACCATCTGATACTTTAACACATCAACCGCCGGTCCACGATATATTCGTGGCTGCTGTCTAATGCTAGAATGCCGGTATGGTTTTCATGCTGACGCTTGAATGGGCAAGGCGTTGTTTTAAAAAGACTCTGGATGGAAAACCATGCACGATAGAAACACAAATTCTGCACAAAACGTCAGTCACATTGTGTACAGTAGTTAATGAAAATCAAAATCAAATAATTTTTCCACTTCTTTTGGAGAGAAAAAAACACCCTAAAACAAGGGTGGATTGGTTGTTTTTTGACCATGAAAGTGTATTGCACCTATTCCAACAATGGGAAAAATGTAAAAATCACAGAAACGGTTGCTGTAGCTGTTACAAAGCATCCTGCCAAGTTTTAAATCAAAAAATTCTACAGAAGAAAAGTAATAACAGTTTTTATATCGCCTGGTCCTAGACAGCATTTCTGCTTTTCGACTCCATCCGAATACGCGCATGCATTCAGCTGTGCTTTGCCTATCGGTAAATAACTCAGTTTAGGTTTGATTTGACTAAAATTTACAGCACTATTTCATTTCGATACAAAACCTTCATAGATATTTTTGTTGCACTAACAGAACTACGAAAAAAATTATTACACACATTGTACCACAAAAAAACACGCAAAATTTTATTTATGCATGAAAAAGCCACACAAAATTTTCTTTGCGTAAAAAAACAACGCAAAATTTTATTTCACGTGACCTGAGCCTTCGACAATTGTCAGCTCTTGGATGCTGAAAAGTAGCGCTTCTGCTGTTGTTGTTGTTGTTGCAGAAAAAATGTGAATATCACAGAACATGTTGTGATTTACTTGTAGCAGCCGCATGTCAAGATGATATTGCATGAAATGAGAGGAAAAAACTACAACATTTTTATCAGCTGGTTGTAAATATGGTTTGAGATTTGTAAAAAAGTTATGCACGCACGTTCAGGTGCTTGGCATTGTTGTGATGGGAAAGGACGAGTGGCAAGGGTGCAATGCGAGCTATTGTTAGCAGCAACCTTTATTGTTCTCTGTTGAACTCTAAATCTCCATTTATGTGTATTGTTGGCAAGCAACGAAAAGATCACATGCCGCGATCACTGAATTACTGCTGTTAACGCAAATGAACGGGTGCTATTCTTCGCAATGCCCTTACTGGCTCACAAAGACTTTGCGCTAACGGGCGGTTTGAAGACTGCCATGTGCGAATGCTTGTGAAGCAACACGCATTGCCAAGTGCGAATGTTTTTGAAGCAGTCGAACAGGCGGCTGCAGCAGTTACTTGCTGTTGAAAATAAAACAATTTTGCAGCAGCTAAAACCGTCAACTCTTTACATGATGTTCCAGCTCACACTAATTTTTTATCCACATCACACAGGCATGCGTTTACAAATGCTTTTTACACTAACGGGTCATTTGAAAGCTGCCAAGAATGAATGTTTGTGAAGCAGCATGGAAAAGATGGCTGAAGCATTTATTTGCTGCCCCAAAAAAAATATTTATGCTCAAGCAAAAATTGTCAAATCTCTACATGATATGTTTTAACTCAGTAAAAAAGTTTTTGAGTAATTATTTATGCACTCTGCTTTGGCATGTGTTCACAAATGCTTTACACAAATGGGCCATTTGAAATCTGCCAAGAGCGAATGTTTGTGAAGCAGTGTCGAACACACAGCTGAAGCACTTGCTGTCGAAAAAAATATTTATGCTCAAGAAAATATCATCAAATCTCTACATGGTAGGTTTTAACTCAGTAAGAAATTTTCTGAGTGATTGTTTATCCACATTACATTAGAAACTGCTCCCAATGAAATGCGATGAGACAATCAGCCTGTTGTGATCGGAAATCCCGAGCGGCATGTGCGCAAAGCTTCGCACCGCGGCAGCAAGCAACAATAGAGATCATGCATCGCAATCTCATTGCTTGCTCGCGCCACACACATATATTTTTGTTCTTCGTGCACATCCCGTTTGTGGTGAATCACACAATCAACGCAACACCACCGGAGAGGTTGCAACAAGCCACATGGTTACAGCAGGCCGACCTTATTTCCGCAATCGGCGAAACGCGTACATGACTGCAGGCAAAACCACCATGGCTGCAGGCAAAATAAACTATGGTTGCTTTGAAATGCTTTTCTGACCTCACCGTACGTCAAATTACATTATAAATATATGTTTCTGGTTGCTAGAGACTTGTAGGAAATATTCGTACTTTATAGAGCTAAACATGTGACCCAGAGCTCAATGGTTGGCATTTGAAGTGAAGTACGAATATATCATGCACCGGTCCACGAATATATCGTGGGCCGGTAGTCTACGGTTGGGCAAGTTCCAGATAACCGGCGCTTGGTGTGTTAATTATGTTTGCATGAAAGCAGTGTGTATTTTACCATTAGAGGCAAAAGAACTGCTGGGGCTATTTTGCCATCAGGTGAATCTGATTGGTTGAATCAGTCATGTGACAAGGACGGTACACTTAAATGAGTGTATGTATAGTCTTCGTCACTTATCCTTAAACCAGGGGTCTCAAACTCAAATTGCTCTGAGGGCCAAATGAGGACTTCCTAACCCAGGGTCCACATTATGACTACCCGAGAGCCACATTATGACACTAATGCAACACTGGCAGTACCTTAACCTTAATAGAAACAGCTTTTACATCTTATTTCCTGTCAAAGGTATCATGAGATTAGGCAAATCACTTTTGAAGGTCAGACCACTAGTTTGCGGATCAGCTTAGTATGTGGAAATTTGATAAACAAACACTTCTTATGGAAAAAATTGAGAAGGAAAACATTTTTTAAAACAATAATTGTTTTTCTTAGTCTTCCTTGAATGCTTCTATCAAATTTTGAGCAACTTCAATGAAATCCGACAGATTTTTACACATTTTTTTGCACCACCTCTGCATTCCCAGTGTTTGACCCAGAAAACCAAAATTTATTGTTTGTCCACACAAACACTGCACTGCTCAAACTTGCTCCTAGAGCTCCAGATCTTCATGGGCTTGCTCGTGCAACTATCTTTTAACCCTTTAACGCCCACGATTGGCCGGCCCTTTTATGGCCATAAATCGCCAGCCGCTAGAGCTAGAGAGCTGTTCAAACCCTCTACGAATTCAGCAAGTCTTCTAGTTGACATCGAAAAAACGTTTTTCGTTTTCGGTGGGGATTTTCTGGAGGTGACGTCACAATGAGGGCATGTTTCGGAAATTTTGTTCACCTTTGACTGGCCCTGGGGCTCAACCCATTGACCCATTCTATTGGCTCAAAGTTTTGTTGAAAACTAGGTCAAAATCCGCGTCTATAGAGCCCTTGATTGACTTGCTAGCATATCTGTAGCCAAATATATGGGTCAAAAACCTAGTTT
>Ga0210059_1013770_pt1 | contig 12054 bp, 4 predicted proteins | sample Ectturendosymbi2_FD_188042 | JGI IMG/M metagenome (GOLD analysis project Ga0210059, IMG submission 188042) | Ecteinascidia turbinata endosymbiont from Florida, USA - Sample 2 (SPAdes) (version 2) | ecosystem: Host-associated > Tunicates > Ascidians > Unclassified | place: Key West, Florida...
CCCTTAGAACCGCCACTGCAAGTTAGTACTCCAAGATCTAAAAAGGTCTAAAAAATTAAGGTATTCCATCCGCTGGTCTTATTTTGGTTTCGCATGCGTATGCGGTATCCACGTCATTTGAACATCGGTCCTGCAGACATCCCCGAAGGAAGTTGTGAACTTGTTAAGTGCTATCGTGTCTCTCAACAATGGTGAAAGTAATTAGATCTTAGCTTAGGATAACAAGTCATGGAGTTATAAGGCAGGACTGCCAGAGTTGGTATATCCGCCACGTTTATGTCCTCGTGTACTTTCATACATTTGTGCGTTCTTAGTTACTGCGATACATGTTTGAAGTCTAGCGCGTTGCATGTGGGAGTGAAGACCTTAGACAATGCACAATGTCAACTGGTAGTGTAACACCAGTTCTGGTACTGTTTACTTCCAAGATGCAAGTTTGGACATTTTGATACATACTACTTTTATGTTAATCGCCATTATTGGTACAATTCTTGATAACTGACTTAAAACAGAATAAACGCAATAATAAAAAGAAAAGTCGGCAGATATCGAGTTATTAAAACGTTAACTGATGACAAGAATTAAACCGTATCAAGCACGTCTTAGTTCTGTTTACATTTCGTTCAAGTAACTCTAAGCTTGCTCACGCTAAACTCAATGACTCATTAGATTTTCGACTTTAGTAAGTCGTGAGATGTGCTTTTAGTTAAGAATTGTGTTGAGTACCATTTCATATTTGAAGTTAAGTACAAAACGAAAAACAATTCAATAGTGTTATGTCTTATGAATGAACGTAAAATGATACGTAGTAAGTACGTGAAAATGCGTTTCACAACAGTTATTGATAAGTGCGTGCATGCTCTTGTTCTTGCTAATATTCTTACTGATTTGTCCTTGATTGTGAACAGAAACATGAAATGCTGAATTGCAATGAGTACATCCAATTATTATTTTTACCATATCAATTTAGGACATATCAAACTGGGCTATTATGGTAGGTAAGGTTAGGTTAAATTTTGGTTGGGTTAGTTTTAAGGTTAGGTTAGTGCTATTTTGGTCGGGAATCTGGTATGGAAAACTGATTTTTCTGAAAATAATTTTTAAAGAAAATTTTATCTACCTCAAAAATGTCACTTAGATATATACATGGTTTTAATGAAGTGTTTTAGGGACCCGATTCGGGTCCCTAGAATCAGAGAAAAGTATCATCGGGTGCCTAGAATCAGAGACAATCGGGACCATAGAATCAGAGAAATCGGGTCCCTACCGGGTACATAACATTTTCGTTAAAAAAACCTGATATATATATAGAGAAGCAGGGCATTTGCGATAAAATCAAACTGTTTGCCACACTGACAGTAGGTCTTACGTTCGTGATTCCGCCAGGCGTTTGTCAAACGAATGTTTCAAAATACTGTACGTGACCAACAGATGGAACAGACAAGTTTAAAATATGAAGCTTTATCACGGAATACTACACAAAACTTTTGGTTCGTTAGGTTTTTTTTGTCAGGATGACGTGACACAATCTTCTGTCAGTAACAAAGCGATTTGTTCAAAACTTGTTACTTTGGTAGTAATTACCTAGTATCTTAGATCCAGGCAGAGAAATGGCACCGTTTCTCCATGTTTGTCATTCGTGAAATTCTGGGAGTCAGTTTACCCGATTTTTTTGCCATACATCGAAGACGTCACCGTTGTTTTAATACCAGGGGTGAGTAATCTGCGGCCCACGTGAACATTTGATACGCTCGCATCAGAATTTTCGTTACCAACGTTAGAGTGCAACATCGCGTCAAAACGAAGCTTCATGGTAAGCAGTACTTAGATAGTACGTTAAGACAAGTAACTTCCTCATAGTTAGATAGCGGCAGAATTATTAATTGATTTTGTGGCCCGTTAACGATGATGGACAATTCATGCGGCCCGTGATAGCAAATAGGTTCCCCACCCCTGTTTTACACAAAGGCTTTGCCCCTCTGTCTAATTCAAGGTTATTCTATGCTGTTTCCACCAATTCTTGGTCCAAATTGCTTATTCAGATGAAACCAATCTCGAGAGGTCACGTCAGACAGGCTGTAACGTTCATATTATGCTGTGTGATTAACGGTGATGAAATAAAAAACAGCGCATCTGCCGAAAAGAGTCGCTATTTTATAGAGTGAGGTGGTGGCTTGAAAAAAATCGCTCAGAATATCCATTACTGCATCCACCGTTGGTCCCTACCATTGCCTAACGTAAATGTCAGGTGGTTCGCAACTGCCATTTTAACATTTTAAACAATTCAAAGCAGCTATTCTTTCACAGAAATTTCGTTTGTCACTGTAATTTTCACAAAAACGGTTTGGTTTCTCCGCTTGAAGATGCTAACTTGCCTGGTAACCAATTCCAGTTAAAGGCTGCGTCGCTGAAGGTTCTGATGCTCAAACGATTGCCAAGGTTAGCCCCTCGAAGCGACCAGAGCACAGAAATATTCGCAAACGTGCATTCTGCATCAAAAAAATTATAAATAGTTTTATTTTGAGTATAGGGATGTGTTTAAGACATCAAGAGTCCACTTTTGTTTTGATAAAACGTTTTTGATGCAACAAACTATGCAATAATTTAGAGAGAAACATATTCGTTAGTGTAATCATACGTGAAAACAATTTTTAATGGGATGTTTGAAAATGTATGATGACTTGTGATACGTCCTGTTGAAAACAAACAGGCAGTTGAAAAAAGCATAAACTGAATGGTACTTTTTGTGAATTTAACCATTTGAGAATTTCCTAAACATTTAGAAACTTTAAACATTCAAGCATGTGAAATTGACCGACCCAAAGACGCGCGTTAAACGCATTTGTGGAACAAGATGTTTTGCTTTGAAGTCTTTCTTTGGTGAATCCAAAATGCTTAAATGTAACTAAAAACGTTTTGATGTTGCCACGACTTCTTTGCCGGAAAGACGAAAACTATAGTTACCTTAACACCACAGCTATAGAAGACAAACTGTTTGGACCATCAAACATTTTCGTAAATGTTGCATATTACTCGTATTTATCAAAAAGATGGATTCAAAACTTTTATAATTGAAATGTCAACAAATACAGCAAATTCAATCAAAAATTTCAAGGTTGCTTTGATACGATGAGCAATGCGACATGTGATTTCTGGAAACAGAACTTCACTATGTTTTTGGTGAAGATATGTTTTGGTCAAAGTAAAATTGCAAATCGTTTGCTGAAAATTTAATGAAGTTAAAGGAGTTTTTAGAGGATTTTTGAAACTTTTGCGAAAGTTACACTACGTGAGTACAAATCGTTCCTTATTTTTTAGTTTTGTAACCGTGCTTCATGTTTGTTTAGTCTTAACGTTTAAACAGAAGAAAACGCTTTTACAGTTGTGCGTTTAGGTTGAACAAATTTATTAGTGCAATAAGCTTGCATTAGATCTCTTACTGCTTCAACACATCAGATAAAACGATACGTTAAAAAGCATTACAAACTTTGAAGTTCCGTTTCTAGAAATCACATGATAATAGCCATTATCTTGAATGAGAATTCTATATTTTTAAACCCAGCATCGCATTTTGCACACGACTCGAGCTGTCCGGTTACTCACCAAACAAATTCAACCACGTGACATTCTGCAGCGGAAGTAGCTCAACGCGAGGTTCTGGTCCTCTACACTTGGCGTAAATCCCCCATTCGTGCTGTGCTTTGCGGTCCTTGGAACATCTGCAGATGTTGACATAGATAAAAGTTGAATACACTAATTCCACAACGGTGAGTTTCAAAGGCCCGATATGATTTATCAAAAAACTCTTTTGCATTAAATATAACCTTCATTCATATCTTTTTTTCTCTCAGAAAGTCATGTTGGAGGTAGCATTACAATAGACAGACTGATCACTTTAAACGTCAACGCTCCACTTATCCGAAAAGGAGAATTTTTTAGCGATTGAAGTACGAGAGCAACGCTTAATGAATGTTAAGAATTCATGAAGGTTAGGCGAATGTTGTCTCACAAGGGTCATACCCTAGCAACGTTAAAGGACGGCTGTGTTCAGCAATTTTCGAACAGAAAGCACGATGCCACACAGCAACGTGTTTCACTGGGCGAGCCCTCTCCTTTACCCAGAAATATTTCATTGGATCTGCCATATTTACGGTCCGTACCTAACAATACGACAAAAACTCATCAGCTTAAAAACCGCAATGCTGTGATGTGCATATCCCCTGACGTCACGCGACCATCACCACCGGCACGTATACCGATGAGTCATGTGACTGATAACGCTTCACCCCATTATCTCTCACAGTTTTTCGCGTCTCTCGTTGAACTCTACACCGTCATTCTCACTACTGAAAACAAAAAACTTGCAACAAACTCACTGCAATTCACACATCACTACACTGATGATAGTAGCAATGTTTACCATAAAGTTTAGGTTATGTCGTTGACCTCGTTTGCTTTGACCGTTATTTTCGTCACGAAGCGATGTTGCTGCGTCTAACCAAGGAAGCACACGTCATCAAAGTTGACACAGGGTTGCGAGCAGGGGTGTTGTGGGACGGGAACGCGTTCCCCCACTGTTTTCATGTTTTCGTTTGTTTTGTAACGAAAGTGTATACTTTATTGAAATACTAATTTTAAGATGAGTTTCAAGCGATGATGAAAATGCTTAGTTTTTTGTGTGCTTTCCCACACTTCTTTCTTGCTTGGGCAAAAGTTTCGTTTTATTTGAAAGCACCAACAATACTTGTTCAAACTTTATCCATTCCCTTTCAACGTTTATGCTAACAAAACTAAGTGGAAACAGCTTTGCAATTGTGAACACTTTTTTCTACTGCAATGCAGTTTGGTGATTTGTCTTTTCTATAAACGCTTCTGCGTCCTGTTTGACAACAATCTCTTCTTCTGTGAAACAACAAAAACGCAAGACCGTTATTCACGTCCATTATGCCAACACTTTTGCTGAAAAAAATTTTCGTCATTTCAATAACAACTAATGCTTCATTCAGTTACACAACGTCATTCACAGAGAGTTAGTTTCATATTTTCATTTTGTTTTTTTGTTCCACGTAGGGTTCATACAGGGGGACCGACCATGATTTCAGAGTCTTAGGAGATAGGAGTTTAAGGGGTCGGTCGCACTCCAACTTCCAACATATTAGCAAAAATCCATCAACTATTTGGAGAAATTTTTAAAATTTTCATGTAAATCTAACAGATTAACATATTTGTCGCATTTTTGATAAACGTTTCAGTGGTGATTTTTGGAATCCAGTACAGTGCTTATTCATTCATTTATGTAACTCCTTTTCCTCTGGGAAGGGTCGCGGGGACAGCAGCCCCAGGAGGAGTCGAAATTTCTTGCAGTTATCAGCAATCTCACGTAGTTCTGCTGGCTCCAAACCAATGCGAGATCAAGCAAGGTCGGAGATGAATCACGCCGCCTGGTCGTTGTCGACCTCTGGGCTTCTTATCCGCGGGTTTAGCCTGAAAGACGTGCCTTGCCGATCTTTCCTGGTTCATTCTGGACACACGACCGAACCAACGTAGCTAAGATCTCTCTATTCAGAGAAGTGACTCGACATTCACAACTTGACAGATTTAACTTTGTCGCGAAGTGTCGTACCGTGAACTCCTCACAAAATTCCCATCTCTGCCGCTTGTACTTAGGTTAGCACACATCAGTCATTACCCAAGATTCATGACCGTAGGTGAGAATCACAACAACGACCGATTTCAAAACTGACAACCTTGCGATGTTCAAAAGTACCCATTTTATGATCACAGAGCTAAAACGCGGAACTTCGCTTGCTTTATACATCCGTGTATAAATCTCCTTTTTCCGCTTTCCGTAATTCGTGAATATCACCGGAAGGTACTTCAACGTCTCGGCATACTACAGTGTATTGCTGCTTACTTGCAGGGAGCACTGGTTTGGGTTTCTAGAAAGACATAAAATCTCTTTATTTTCAGTGCTAATTTTTTCCCCGCTTGATTGTGCGCAGCTGCAAACCGGTGAAGTGCATGTTTAAGATCCTGTTCAGAGGATAGAACAGCGCCAAATCGTCCGCAAAAAGTAAATGGTTGGACCTGCAGCTTCAAACAGTGACACACTTGTAGACTCGGTTGTGATTTTCTATCCAATTCGGACAGATAATGAAGTGTGGTACAGCACACACACTTGTTGGAATGCAGCACCCACTGTAGACAGTTGTGACGTAACTCCGCCGACGCTTACACAAACATATGAGCAAGAATGGAATGTCTCAATGGCCAGCAGCAGGCAACCATCAACGTCATACTTCCGCAGAACTCCCCTAAGCTTTTCACTAGGAACCCGGTCGTGTGCTTTCTCGACGTCGACAAAACATGTGTAGACGCTTTTGGCATAATCTCAAGATTTGTCGAAAAGTTTCTGGAGAGTGGAAATTTGCTTTGTAGTTCTACGGGAAGGATGAAAACAACATTGGTATCCTCCACTGGTTATCCAATTGGTTCAATTACTTCGCAGCATCTTTTTCAAGGCACTTGGCAAACACTTCTCAGGAGTGTAAGAGGAGAGATGCCCCTGTAGTTTTATTTCTTTCTTGTCTCCCTTCACGTGTATGGAGATTATACAGGGTTTAATTGCAAGCCTTTTTTCGTTGTTGGCAATTGAAAGAATGTTCAAACCGATTTTGTTTGTACCCTTAAAAAGGTGATATGATAATTGCGTGTCCTCTCAAGACTTGAGCCCATCTGTTTATCGTGTTGGAAGACACTAACGTCAACTTTTTCTGTTTTTTGGTCATTGGCAGTAATTTAGCACTTCTTTCTTGTCTCGAGAAAAAATCCGAAAAATCGGGCTAAAATTTTGAGCACCCCCGAACATTTTTGTTCCACTACGGCTATGAATAATAGTAACGACATCCCAACTCACTTTGTAATCCGAAGCGGTACACGACAAAACAAAATAATGCTGCTCATTATTATGAGGAGCAAAAGGGTTTTAATCCTGGTAAAGCGGCTCTGCTGCTGAATGCAAATTACAGGCGCGTGAATGTCTTTTGCAACACAAGCCTTGAAGAACTGAAAAACGTGAGAGGAATTAAATGCCTTGCCTTGAACAAGCCTTGAAGAACTGAAAAACGTGAGAGGAATTAAATGCACAACGTTTGCTCTCCATATCATGATTGCTGTCATGGGGAAATTGCTTCATGTGTGTCGAATTGTGAGACAGGAAGAAAGTTGCTAGTAATGGCTTTTATAGCCTTTCACAAAAATTAGGGAATAGCTAAGTGTTGCTGTTGGCAAATGCAAGTTTAGCTACACTGCAATGACTTGAATACAAGATAGTTTTGAAGAAAGAAAAAAATCAAACGCAAAATGGTGTAATCAAGTTTCATCATTACTTCAGGTATTCATGACGGGTAGTAAATAATTCAATACATTAATATCATTTACAAAATGAAAAAAAAAACTATTTTGTTAAACAAATACGCGACCATTCAATTTTAGTGGTTTTGCATAAGTACCAATATCCGCTTTCGGTAAAGAATTGAAAAGATAACAGCAGTAGAAGTGCTGTTGTTTTAGTAACCACAATTATACACAACTGCAATCAAACCGCGATGTTCGAAATATTTTTATTAAAACATTTTGATCAAACAAAATTTCGACTGCAATAATGGACGATTAGCTAACACTATGAAACAGCGTTACCACTCCAATGCAGTTCTCTTGAATAGTTTACATTCATCGCAGTTTCAGAACTAAAGAATAAATACACGGTTTAGTCGTCTAACTCAAGGAAATTCAGTTATGGTGAAAACATTTTCGATGGAGTGCTTACGCAATAAAGCATATGCCGTTTACAAATATTTTTTGAGTCAGTAAACAGGAAAACGCTGGTACTTGCCCAAGAGATATCACGATCTTTTATCATTTTTTGTGTTTATTCTGGTCTGTCTCTTGTTGCCACCTACGCATTTCAATTTGTGCCGAATTCTTGAATTAACGCCTAGCTATACATCCGCTAGTTATTTGTAATAAACTTTGCACAAACTGTTTTTAACTTTGATCAATTTCTAACGCTTGTTTGGTAACAGACATGATTATCACAGCTGCATATGTTAGGGAATTTTACATTATATTTTTGAAACAAAATTACCAAAAACACAACCAAGAGTTTCTTTTGCGTCCGCCAACTTTCTCAACTTTTTTAAACTTGAGATAAGAAATTTTAACAGCATTACTAATTCAAAACTCACCAATTTTTTTACCTGAACTCTACTACTTTGTTTAACAAAATCTTTGCTGGTGTACCTTCTATGCTGTTAACTAACCAGAAAAAAACTGTTTGCAAACTTATACATTTTTGAAAATACGTGGAGGGAAAGAAACAATCTGAAAAGCGTCTCACCTGCAACCTTTGGCACCAGGACATAGATTTGTCGAATACTCCTCTGCACCATGAAAAAATAATAGTAACTGGATAACCAAGAGCCAAGTATTATTCCACGGTTGCATATCATACAACGATTAGAGAGGTTGCAGAAAAATGTTTATGGAAGATTCTGCAGTTGAACTTGAAAAAGCATCTTGTTAGGACACGTCTTTTCTTACAAAATATCTCCTTAGCTTAAAGTAAGGTGTACCTGTCGACATTAGAGATACCAAATGTTAACTTGTTTTTCTTTTTAGGCAAAGCGGTAAAACCTGCGAAAAACGTTTGTAAAGGCAACATTACGATCAGATTATCTACAATGACACAGTCAGTGGTGGAGTTGGAAAAAATGTAAAAACTTCGAGGGAGAAATAATGCCAAGGAAATTTTAAACAGCGCAAGTTATGCATTCTGTGAACACCGTCGTGATTTGTGAAATAATAAGTTCGTCGGAAATGAAGCCGGTTCTGCCATCCACGCAAGCTTCAATAAATGTACAAAATGATTTCTTTGACACCAATTAGTAAAGATTTAATTGCGCAGGGCAGAGGTGCGAATCGCCTCTCTGGCAAGTTAAATGTAAAAACTGGGCCCGCAATTTGCTTATATTGCAGGTCTAGTGTTCTTTTGTTTTTCAATAGGTTGTTTTTTTGCGTTTTTCGGTGTATTTACCGTTGATTTAAGATTTTGGTATAGCCATCCACATCCGGATTCACCACCATGTCTCAAATTTTTTCTGAGTGTTGGCTAGCGTACCCCTGCAGTGGCCCGTGGGCCCCATTCAGCTACGTGTTCCCCCCTGGCTCAAAGCTCTAGTTACGCCACTGGCAGCAGCCATAATTTTGAACGAACGCCAACTAAGAGTAATGCAGAAATTTCCAAACCTCGAAAAATACTTGAATACAGATGTTTAACGCAATAACTAAGCGCTGGGATCTGCTGGCTGTGACATAGATCCTTTTGTAAACTACGCAGCGCTTCAGACTTGCTGCTCACCACGTAGTCCACATCTTCCACATTTCGGAAAAGCTATATAGCGCTGCGGTTAAATTGCGTTGAACCCAAAAAGATAAGTACAACCAAAGGGAAGGACAGAATCAAGCACTGTAAGTTTGTTTTTGTCTTTTCATCAAAAGAGTGGCAATTATCCATTGCAAGCTTAAATCGAACCTCAACAACACGCTCTTTACAATACGTTAAACAAGAGTGGATCATACAGTACTCCACGAATTGAGATTAAAGAATGCTTAACAAATGCCTAGCAACGCAATCTAAAAATTGTGTTCAAAGATTGAAAAAAAATTTGACTGCACCCCCCCAAATGCTAGGTCTAGGTCCGCTGCTGCTTATCTCCCCATCCGTGCCGACGATACCGACGTTTTGCTGCATTGCATAGCACTAATTATTTGGCATCGAGCAGAACATTTTAGACAACGAAGCTAAGGTAAATTGCAAACAAACTTAAATTCTTGCTTCTTGATTAAATTTGATCTTCCTTAGAGGGTACAATAGGTAAAAAACTGTCCTTTAACAAAGCTCTGTACAGCTGATATTTTGTAGTAACGGGATAAGGTTGCAACATTCCACGTACGTTACCAGAACCCCTTCTCGTTGATCGACTAACACTCGCAATATATAAGCAAATACTTCGATGGCCTGTTTGCAGTGAACTAGTTAAACGGAGTATTATCGCTTACAGTGCGGTTTGACCAAGGATTGCAATTCGATTTCTCAACTTAAAACCTTGCTAAAAGGTGGTAGTCCACACTAACGTTAAAAGTTTTTAACAGCTTTCAACGCTGGCGAAGTTCAAACAAGGCATCAACCAATAATAAAGATCTGCATATTTCGATGTTTCACATCTCATAGATTTTACAGCAGCGCAAGCGGCATTTTGGGGTTGGCAGCAAATAAAAATCCTCAACGCTACAGATACAGACTATGCAATATAAAGTTAGCAAGGCGAATTCAACAAGAAACATTGTCAGGCCTCCAACGTAATAAAACGTACAAGACTTCATGGACAAATTAACAAAACATTTATCACCTGCGATAATGGTCGAATCGAACAGGGAGTATAAACAAGCAAAGGCATTAAATCTTAACCTGCTAAAAGCATACACGTGATAACTGGGTGTTATCAAACTACACTGAGGAATCCCAGAAGAAATTATCACGAGTACAACAAGATATTAATGCGACACGTTCACTGAGCTACAAATAGTGTCACTACAGGGCCGATAGATGTCTGACTGTATTGTGAGAGAACCTCCTTTGCCAATTGGACAACAACCTTGCCTTTGATAGGCGTGCCAATGTCCAAACTGTTGCTTAAATGCTACCGAGGTTACTGCGTACTTATGCATTAAAATATGTCAGTCTGCCTCAACTACGGGTGACCTGACTGCAAAAGTTGATGTTGTTTCTGCTTGCTTTGAAGCCTATACGTCATTCTCACACATGGCTTCCGCATCTCTTTTTAACTCACGTCACGAAATTTGCGTAGATCTATGAATCCGCACGCACGGTAACGTATCGGATATGGTGGCTGAGTGCGGGGAAGGATTTGCACAAAGATTTTTGAGAGCTTATAAAAGGAGACTATTGTTATGAGATTTATTAGATCAAAAAATCAGTTTATTGAGTTATATCTTAATCCAAAGCCCTACTGAGAAGCAATCGCTGGGGCATGCATTCCGAGTCTGGTAGCTTCAGCTCATTGTGCTACAGTAAATTGCCAATGTATTTTTGCAATTTTTGCACCACAAACTAATCACAAGTGGTACAAATGGTTGAGCACGCGCCACTAAAACTGGTAGGCTGGATTCGCTTCCCAGTTGGGTCATACCGGAGACTTTAAAAGTCGTACTTGCAGCCTGTCCAGCCTCATGATCGCCGTTGATGGGTCGGTGCAAGTGCAAGAAAAAGGTTCACGCGCGGTCCTGCCATATGACCTGCCATCAATGCAGCATTAACAGTGTGGGGTGAAGCCTGTGCCTCTAAACATTTTAAATAACCGTGAAAATGACTACTAATGTTTGATGATTTAGTATGCTATATTAACAGAGCATGTGTATTTTAATGGTTACTAAGTGTGCTCAATTAAGACAAAACGTCTAAGCATTATGTGGACGTAACCTCAAACACCACTCAAAACAACTTGAAAGCTGTTCCTACTGAACATCTAAACTTGTATATCAATTAAAGTTAACCTCAAAAAATCAACAACTATTGACCGACTGCCCAGACAAGCTGACATGGTTCAGTGTCCAGTACAGACCAAGCCGAAAATGCAAAATAGAACACTTGTTGCTCTTAACTGAATGGCTTAAATAGGAGGTCTGAAGGTTCAATCTTTCATCTTTTGTCATTTGTGTCAGTATCGTCAATCTAATTTTATTTTGAAAAAATATCAACATTTTTAGTCCATGAATGTGCCAAGAAACAAAATTGCATGCCTTTGTCAAAATGCAGATGATCCGCAACCAACCAAAAACTTTCCAAAACAAAGAGATCTTTCGAGAACTGAACAACGGTACTTCAACAGAACTGCCATCAAAGGAGGGCCGTGGCCAGCGGGGGGGGCAGTGGTGTCCGGCCCCCCCATTTGAAATATGTACCCCTCCATTTCA
>Ga0210059_1013771_pt1 | contig 12053 bp, 6 predicted proteins | sample Ectturendosymbi2_FD_188042 | JGI IMG/M metagenome (GOLD analysis project Ga0210059, IMG submission 188042) | Ecteinascidia turbinata endosymbiont from Florida, USA - Sample 2 (SPAdes) (version 2) | ecosystem: Host-associated > Tunicates > Ascidians > Unclassified | place: Key West, Florida...
ATTATATCATTAATGATACCTGCTTAGTTAGATAGTTAAGTGCATTCCAAGTTTTCTGAGTGATTCTTTGACTTTTTCCCAGTTAAACTTGCTGCTTGTTTGAAGCCACCAGGCAGAGCTAATTATCGTACAATAATGGCTTATTGAAAGGGCGCAACAACGCCACTGGGATTATACGGTACTTCAACCTATAACTGAGACATCGCAAAAATGACGTTTGAACCTTTTCAGCAAACCCTGCTGAAATTGTGTAATAGGGGAGGAATGAAACTTTCTAAAATGAGCCAAGGGAGGAATGTGTCAAAAAACGTTGGTAACCACTGTAGTAATGCATCCTGTGCATTTTTTGGCATGGATGCATTTGATTTTGTGACATCACATGCTATTCTCATGTTTCCGATATGGTCTGAATTTGAGTAGAGCTTTTTCTATTGGCGCATGAGACACATTCCCAGGGTTTGGGAAAAATGCTAAACGTATTCATAGATCGATGTGATGTATTCATAAAGGATGAAAAACGCCCACAGAACAAAATGCTCATGGTTTGTTAGCTGAAAAACACTGGATTTGTGAAAGATCAAAGGTCAATTTGCCATTTTCTCTGCTTACACCATGGAGATATAATCATACAGTAAAGCTAGTGAAGCAGGCTACTAAACTGCTATACTGCTTGCATAACTTGGCCTGCCAAATCAGTTATGTTATTTGAAAATTTTGCCACAAGTTGTTGTGGGACATGTTCTGTCATTTACTAAGGCAGTGTTTAAATGACCATATATGCTTCTTGCTTTGTATTAAAAAACTGTATGAAACGAAATTGTTGACCTCTGCAAAATATTGCACCACTTCTTTACATGTCAGTTGCTTTTCAGAGTAAAAAATTAAAGTGGCTATTAATATTTTGTAACCCTAAGCCCTATACCTAAAGCCTATCCATAAACCCTAAACCTCAACACAAAGCGCTAACACTAAACCTTGCATGCTAACCCTACACCCTAACCTTAGACAATAACACTAAACCCTGACCCTGAATGCTAACCCTAATCCAAAACCCTGCATGTAAATTTGTGTCTGCTTCTTGAAATGTACATAAGAAGTGGTCGCAAAAATGTTAATGGACAATGTGTGAAAACATCAAAAGTATCTTGTGCATAATTGAAAAATCCAATATAACCAAGGTCAATGTGTGACTCACTGACAACTCCAAGTTCATGTCACTTCCCACTTAACCATTTTGGTGGTGGATAGGTCTCCAACTCAGTTTTATATCTGGCACAAAAACAGATACAAGGAACAGTTTTTTTAGTCCTTCAAAATAGAAAACCAGATGTGGTCGTTTAGACCGATATATTGGTAAAACCCAAATACCGGCCGATATACCAGTCTACCTCTAGTCATGTCATGTGCTAGCAAATTTTCATGTGGCACATGAATGTATATTTTGTGTGGTATGTCTGTTACTTATTACAAACACAACATGTCTGTTACTGTTTTTTTGAGGGGTGGATATAAACTTAAAGCTGCCTTAACACATATAGAATAATAACCCTTGTTATGTTGAGGAACTTTATGTCTTACAGAACATGTCTTCACATAGTATGCCACCAAGAACAATGGCCCTTGGGACAATTGCCAGCCTAGGACAAATGCCTCCTGAGGACATATCCCACCCAAACATCTGCCACCTAGGACATTGTGGTCCAACTACTTCTGACTTATGGGCCATTTTAGAAAGAAGTGACAACTCACAGGCCACTTCCAATAAAATGATGTGGCCTATAAAATAACAGATTGAGAACAGTTATAAAAAACTGAAAACAGTGAAGACAAGTGAGTGAGTCATTGAAAGTGAGTGGGTCATTAAAACAATTAGCAAATAGCAATTTATTACCAATCTCTGTAAATCTCAGTGGGATGCCTGTGGCCGAGGCTTCTCTGACATTATCGTAAAGTGTTTCCCTTCCCATTTGATTTCTGTTCTTAGATTTGATTGCTTCATCATAGAAAATGTACTCTCACACATTTTGCTGACTAACTTCTAGAAGCTCTCTGCAGTCTCCAACACTTTTATTATTGCACATTTTTATTAAAAGATGCTATGCTTGTTCTAACTAAATTTACATAATGCAGGGATAGGCAATTAATTTGGCTCATGGGCCACTTTGTGATGGCTGCATTTAGCGATTATTTGTTGGTATTGAGTTCATTGCGCCAGATGTACTCTTCAAGACAATGAACGTGAGGCACTGAAAAACCAGAGGTTATCCATACAAGTGTCCTAGCGGAGGGTTAGCGTTGGAACGTACCTTCTAATTTGATCGTAAAATAAATAAATAAATAAAACAAATTGGTACACAGAAAAGGTAGTATTCATTGTTCTTGTACAAATGCACTTTATGCAGCGCAAGCAATTCAGTGAGCCAAATGCGATCTTACATGCTTTTCCTACAAACTTCAGATTTGAAGATTTTCCTGAATGCGTCCGTGGGCCACTGAACACACTGTGGCGGGCCACAAGCAGCCCACAGGCCTATAGTTAGACCACACTGACCTAGGATATATTATGCGTTTACGCATCACATATGAGATTTCAAATTCAGTTTACACTATCGCATTGTAGCATGTAGAAGAGTTCTTACAGCACGGCAATTGGGTAACACTGTGCTACAGTATTATTGCTTCAACTTAATATAACGAAAGTGAGTTGCAACATTGCTGCTGTTGCCATGAAACTCACAAGGCAAAAGCTAAGGTAAAGCAATGCATAGAACTTAACACCTTAGCTGCTAGCGTATAAATATATCGTACTTGAAAATCATCCCAAAATCAAGCATATTTCATGTATCTTAGCAACGGCATAACTCCTCAGACCAGTGGTTCTCAAACTGGGGTCCGCGAGACAATTTTCTGGGGACTGCGAAGCACCTTCCAAAAAAAATCAACACGACGCTTCTGAAGAAAAAAATTTTGTGTAAATAAAATTTTCAGGCAACTTATATTTCCAAACTAAATTTAACAAACACAATTTGGAGCTATGGTAGCCTAATTCTATTGCTTTTTGTAAGCAGATACAAGTACGACAGTGCATTAGTTTGATTTTTTAAGGGGACCGTGACCCATTAAAAAATTGCTTGGGGACCGTTGCGTAATTAAAAAAAAGAAATTTGAGAACCACTGCCTCAGACGATTGCGCTAGAGAGCTGTTCAAGCCCTCAAATTTTTTGCGTTTGGGTTTCAGTTTTTTAGTGAGTGATATCATGAGTGAGATATGTTTTTGGCCATTTTGACTCATGTTACCTGGCCTAAGGCCCAACTGCTAGATGGAAGTATTTCCCTCAAGGTTTCATTGGAAAATAGGCTAGAATCTGAGTCGTTTGAGCCTTTGATCGACTTTTTAGCATTTTTGACTTTTTAGCATTTTCAAAAGATATTATTTAAAATAAACAAAATAACTAATTATATATCTCCATAGTGGATTAATTACTAATTTTCTTGTTTTTGGGTCATAACTTTTGAACCCGAAACCCCAGCAAGTCATCCAAAGTGTGAACAGATTCAGATTTTTGCCTAGTTTCCAATAAAAACTTCAGCGAAATACTACCATCTAGTGGTTTGGGTCTAGGGCCAGATGAAGAGAGCAAAAAGGCCGAAAACTGTCCCCTTTATGACATCACTCACAATAAACAAAAACTGAAAACATTTTTTTTCATTGCAGTCTCGAAGACTTGCCGAGTCTTTGGGTGGAGTTGGATTCGGATTCCTAACAACACCGGGAGTTAGAGTCGTTTTTTTTGTCTGACTCTGACTCCGGCTATCTAATTGGATCATTTTTTACATCACACTCTTAAATTGGGAATTCCTGTTGAAATGGTACAATTTCTTTCGAAACTGTTGTTGAACAAAGATTTCTTGTTGTGTATCACGATTTCCATTGATTTTAACAGCCAAATTTAATTCCCTTTATGCTAAGGGGTCAGGAACTTCAGAAAGGTCGGAGTCGAATATTTTACCTCCAACTCTGTAATCTTGTTTGCAACTCCATATCTCCTCTGCCGATTGCGCCAGATAGCTGTTCAAAGATGTGGCAAGTCTTCAAATCGGTAATGAAAAAAAATTTTTTGGTTTTGGGTTTCGGGCTTTTTGTGAGTGACATCATAAGTGGACTAGGCTTTTGGCTAAGATTACCTGGCCCTGGGCCCAACCACTAGATGGAAATATTTTGCTCAAGTTTTTGTTGGAAATTAGGTTAAAATCTGAGTCTTTTGAGCCTTTGATTGGCTTTCTGGTTCAAAACTGCAATAATGTTAAGACTTCACATTTTTCATTTATATCACATTTCAGAAACATTGCCAAAAAGTTTGCTCAATTTATATTTTAAAACACAATTCACCTTTCCATTTATCTAGGTACCCTGTTTGACAGCACCATTAATGCTTGTTGAAAAATGTTGATTTTAGCTTATAACACCTTAACTTAAACATAAAGCACATGGAATGCATGTAGGCAACATTTCATCATTAATTTCCCATGGATTTTCAATTGGTAATTTGTTAATGCAGTGTCTTAGCAATAAACATATAACGATACGTTTACAGTAGCACTATTACGTAGTACGATAGCGCTATTACGTGGTGCTTTGTCAACCATGAGTGCACGTCCTCAAAGTGCAGTTGAAAAGGAAGAATGCAATTTATTGTGAGGGAATGATGCTGCCATTTTCTTAGCTGATTGCAAACATATGTGGGCTTATGCCAAGAAAGAAAAATTATGATGTCATTGGTGAGCACAGACAACTACTGTATTTGTTATGCAAGTTAGAATTCTCTTATTTGTAATGCTCAAAACAATGAATTACTGAAGTCTGTTTCATGTGTAGGTTGCATTTTTTTGATTAATGGAACTCTTTGTCAATTTACAGAGTTGAATGTTACAAGCTAAAGCCAAGTTGACGTAGTATTGAAGCTGTTTTAAGATATTATCACAACTGTCCAAATGGCTTCTGAGGTAAGAAATGCACTATGATTAGATACTACCACTTTGTTCCGAATTACTAATATTTCTTGTGCACTGTACAGAAATGGAGGTATGCAGTTATATCTTAATAATGGTTTGTATAATGAGTTTCCTTTAATGTTAAAAAAAAGTTATTGCAAGAAAAAGCTGCGAGTATGTTCATGAATTTTATGTGGAAACTGTATTATAATCAAATTTATAGATAACCGACAAGGCTTTTGGGGGCCGATGCCAATGTATCGGCCATTCGTGGACCAATACCGATATTTCCAAAAATTTTAAAGCATGATTTCTGCTTATTAGCGAAAATATAATGTATTCTATGCCTTAACTTTTTTTCAAAAACTTCAAAAATCGCGATTTATGAGCTAAAATTTTTCAAGTTGCAACAACTTCAATATTTTGTTATGATTTTTAATTAATCTGATTCATGATGATATTTTCGTTTGGCTGCAGCGGACAACGTGTGCTTCATGGTTCGTCTTGTCTGCTTGTTTATGAAAATGCACCTGCTCGTATTGCTGCAAGACAGCTGTCTTGACTTAAATCGTGGTGCTTTCTTGCGTAAGTTGTCTGGATACGTGAGGAATATAACAGCATTTTGTCAACACCTACTGAGGCTGATAAAATCGGCCAAAATTGCTGACACAGATATATCAGTGAAACCCATATATCGGTCTGTCTCTAATCAATTCACATTTGCTGGAGTATTTGCACGCTATCAACACTTGCAATGTTATTGTGAAAATTCTGGTTTTTATTTTAGAACTGTGTTGAAAATACATATTTTAGAGAAAGTACTGATCAAAGTTGGGAACATGGTGTTATAGTTGTGTTATACCTTAGAACTGGTGCTGTTTAAATTGTATCACTTTTCTACATTACCAGCATGCTTTTTGTGGTGACTATAAGAATTTTGGCTTTGGCTTCACACTGCTGCGCTAATTGCAACATCCGTCCATTGGTTAGAGAAAATGGATTTAGCTCAATAACATCCCCTTGAGTAGTTTATCACCTCAATCTTATGTGTAAGTTTGCTCTTTTGAGTTCTTCATCACAGATGAAAGCATTTTATTAAAAAATAACGATTATATTTGTTGAGGTTGTTCTATAGTTTCAGATATTAGACAGAAGCTAATTTGCTTACGTAACTCTTTTGGTAAGGGCTTGCATTTTTATTTTCTTTAGCCCAATTATGTCTGATGTATGTGTGTTGGTGGTGATTTAGGCTGAAGTCCATGAAAAAACTGCTTCATGAGTTGTTTACTTGCATTTGTTGGTCGAATGTTAATGCTCCAATAATTTTCCACTTGTGTTTGTACTCGGTAAACTAATTGGGGTAAAGTTTGGCAACACAAAGTAATCATGCATAGAAATCTCAGGGCATAACAGCAAAATGTAAACCAGCCTGCAATTCACACACTTCTGTGCCATCTTACAAACATCAGCAGGTGTTTTGATTATAATAGTTTGGAAACCTTTTTTCATTATAATGCAATAACCTGTTATCATATGTGCTGTTCAGCTGGCCACACAAGCTTTTACACAACAGTTCAAAGGTCAAACAGAAACTTTTGGTACAAAAAAAGAATGTCAAAACATGAATGTTGTTTAATAATAGAAGTACAAATTATTGATGTCAGTAGTGAAATTACTTCTTTAATCTTAGCATAATGGAATATGAAAGTTGTGAAGTGTTCTCAATAGGGCTTAGGTTTGAGCAACAACATAGAAGCTAAGGTTATGTAAGCCTGCAGCAAAGGCATACTTGGCCAACTGACATTCATGTATCCATCTTATGTTATGCTACTGTTTTGGGACATGTAACATTCCACCAAATCAACAAATTTTTTAATTTTCAAACTTTCATTATTTATAAAATGTTTTTGTAGACTGTATGAAATGACTTTGTGGACTGGATGTGGTCCATAGACCATAGTCTGGATTTGCTTATTTGTTTTCAAGTATTTTTTCACTGGAAAAATGCATTATGACCGAATTGACTTGATTTTTTTCAGTAATAAAAAAAATTCAGTCAACGACTGAAAAATGACCAAAAAACAGGTCTGGATGCCTTTGTTGTATAGCTTGAAAATGGGTAATTGGTTGCCAAATTTTTGTGGGGTTGAATTGGTAGAATTATGGAGCAGATGCAAGTTGTGACGTTTGCAGGGACAGATGATGTGGTTTTAACTTTCATAGCCCATGGGAGAATATCAATTTTTCCAGACATCTGGAGCTGTGGGTTTGGCATGTTTTGATTTTTGTGAGTATCCATTATCCAGCAGTAATAAGCGATTTCTGTAGCACAATCAAATCTTTTTGGCAGGTCCTCACTTGCGATATGCCAAGTGAGTGATGATTAAGGTAGACACTTATAAATGAGGTAAATGTGCAGTATGGTATGTGTAAGTGTTGCTGTGGGTTGTGCTTAAAGTGCTTTATTTGTGTGATTAGTGATATGTATCAGTATCAATAAAAATTTTTACTGTGATTTTAGGATGATGCTCACGAAGTACATGATCCTCAATTTGAACCCGTTATTTCTCTGCCAGAGCAGAAAATACCAACAATGGAAGAAGATGAGGATGTTCTTTTCAAAATGTAAGGTTGCTTATTTTATAAGCTCATTTTGCACATCACAGCAGCATGTAAGACTTCAAGAAAAAGCTGATGAAGCATTATTTTGGTGTAAAAAAGTGTTTTCATGTTTATTTGTAAAAACACTTTATATCTTATATGTTTCTTCAATTCATGTTATGTACAACCAGAAGTAATGCCAGAGCTTATGCACAACATTCATATTTTTATGCTTCTTATAGGAGGGCAAAACTGTTTCGTTGGGCTAAAGAAGCTGACCCACCCGAGTGGAAAGAACGTGGAACTGGTGATGTAAAGTTGCTGAAACACAGAAAGAACTCCAAAATACGCTTGCTTATGAGAAGAGACAAAACTTTCAAGACTTGCGCCAATCATTATGGTAGGTTCAGTGCGAATTCAGTAGTTAAAATGTCACTTGTTTTTCTATCATTGTTGTCAGTGTACCTGCTTTACTTGTTATTCCTAACAATGTAACGGTGCTGCATTTATTACAATATGCAGTTTGAGAAGGCAGCTTGGCAGAACATTGCCTATCCTTCCTAGACCAGATTGTTTGAAACGTTGATCTTAGTGTTTTCCACGTGGCTAAATCTTGTCACGCGATTTCGCAAATTTGCTGGCGCCACTTCTGATGAAACCTCGCGATAGTGAATAGGCAACTGTTGGGCTTCTAATTTACTTTGCAGCAAACTTTAGTCTTTAATTGGATGATGAAGTTACGTTCTGTAGTGTTTGTGTCTTGGAAACAGAGCGCAGGATGGTTAATGTATCCAGTCAAGTAAAACGAATTTGCTGAAATCTAGTAAAGCAAATTTTCTGGATGCTTCTAGCACCAAGCAAAGCAAGCATGTGTAATACTGAAAAATAGATTGCTGGAATGATATATTGTAGATTGGAAAAATTAACAAATTAACGGTGCGGTGACTGTTCTTGCAGCATCATGTTTTGCCCGTAATGTTAGATACGTAAAGAAGTCAGGGATTTGAACTTTTTCCTTACACTTCCCTTCACGGGTAAATGTAATTGGAAGTAGGATGAAATCGGTCCAGGCCTAGCTTTTTGAACTTGAATTCTTACTGATCATTTCAATGTAGTGGTCTTCCATGTGCTAGCATTGCATCCCATGACAACATCTTAACCTGGCATAACATGAAAGATACCAAACAACGATGGAATCGTGCGGTTGCATAGTGTGCGTACTTTCATTCTTCCGGGGCCCAGTACCTACCGGGACCAGGAATAAGCCCTGGTGGTTGGTTGTTAGATCCAAAGTAGTTCATCAACAGCAGGTGAAAAAGTGCACCCGGTGCTGTCATTGTGAAACAAAAAGTGTGTTGTAAAACTTTTTTTTTAAAATTACCCGTTACAGTGCATGCCTATTTATTTCGAAGCGCGGGCAGTTGTAGGGCTCAAGCGTGTAGTTCATGTCTTACAGTCGAACAACACATGGAGTTGGTGCCGAATTGTGGAAGTGACAGAGCGTGGGTCTGGACAACGTTTGCAGATTTCACCGAAGAAGAAGCTCGGGAAGAATTATTGGCAATCCGCTTTCTTAACGCGGAAAGTACGTGACTGTTTTAGACATCTTGTAATGTGTTTAATATGTGGTTGGTTTCGTTGCATTTGAGTCGAGTTTATTGAAAATGTTTGTTCATAGAGGCAGTGAGTTTCCACAACTCTGCAGACTGAATTTTTTAGTTACCATCGATGATTTTATTGACGGTCACTGCATTTAAACCAGTGGTTCTTAACCTTGTTCCCTTACAGTGGCGTAATCAGCCCAAAAATTTGAAGGGAGGCCGAAATGTTTGATATTAGGCGAATAACACTATTTTGTTTGGAAAAACACCACTCATAGCACAAAATGACTATGTTTTCCAAGAATTTGGGGAGGGGCACGGCCCTTTTGGCCCCCCTGGCTACGCCTATGTTCCCTTATTACCCGCTTCTGGTTGAGACAGGATCTTCATTTCCCACAACCTAAATTAAATTGAACCATTTGCACTAGTTCTGACGCTCTCGGCCTTGTTGAATACCTGTTGCGCAATGTGCTTACACTGAAAATGTATGACCTAACAATGAAACTCGTTTGTGTCTGCATACGCTAAGGTCATAGCAGCTTACTGGGTTTTGCAGACAAGCTTTGAATACTTAATTTGATGCTTGAACATGCTTCGACAGATTTTGTTGATAATTTCCAGAAGTCTGTGTTTTGTCATGTCACAATACCAAAGTTTGCAGCAGAATTCTAAGACAAAGTTGGAATAGGTGACTCTCCGTAATCTTCAGATGATGACTAAATACCCACCTGCAACTTCTACCATCCCTCATTAGCGGGTAATTCCCCACAGGTTAAGATCCACTGATATAAACTGTGTATTCTGCAATTAACTTGAAGCGGCAATAAAGACGTTTGTCTGATGGTAAAAGCGATTAAACTCGAACAGCAGGAGACAAATCTTGGTATGTAACCGCTTGCAGGAGGAGAATAGGACGGTAGTTGGTAGTGCTCATACTGACACACAGAAGTATCCTATAGTAAACTCATATTTTTGTTAATGACCAACTGTAGCGGTTCTGATGTCTTGCTTGACGCAAGCACGTCTTTTCATTTGTAATCAGGTGTTTATCTGTGGAAGTATATTGAAGGGGCATCACATTTTTTGAAAAGCGGAGTGATATCTGCGCTAAGCTGTGTGTAATACTCACCTACAAAATGCTCACTACATCCTCGTTTTTTTGCTGGTTTGGGTAGCAAGCTGCTGCTATGGTTTCCACGGTTTGTGGTGTAAGTATTTCTAGAGTTTATTATATCGACAGAAGCGCATGTGATAACTATTCAGAGATATATGTATGTGATGCAGACTGTTCGCAATGGGCTTTTGATACGTTATTGATGTGTGTTTGGCAAGTAGTACTGTCAGCAAACAGACTTGTTTCAGATGCTAATAAATTCAAGGAGAAATTTACTGAGTGTCAAGAAATGCTGAAGCAACTTCAAACGAACCCAGAATCCGGTTAGTTGTGCTTGCAACCAGACATGCAATCTGTTGTAAAACGGTATTTTTTCTTGACATTGTAGGTACACAACGTTTTCTGAAGTGTTTTGCTTTCAATTTCATTTGTAGGGAAGTTAAAATTTGCGGTAACTTCTGAGAAAACTATTCTCATCAATACCGGAGTGATGAAAATGCTGGCTTTCTACTATTAAATGCCTTTGTCGTTAAAGTTTGATGCCTGATGAACGCAGACGCGCTCGAAACCCAGGAGGCAAACTCAAATAAAATAAACCCTGGGTCTTGGAAATGTGTCTATTGTTTTTGCTGGAACTGTAGCTGGTGTTTAACACAGTAAACGGCAAGCGCGACTGCAATCAAAGAATGCAAAGGGGTACCCACCCAGCAATAAGTGGCCAATCAAATGTCACTCCCTTGTTTCACTTTTCCTCATTCCTCTTCAGATGAAAGCAACAAAGACGAAAGCGACGCAGCCTCACAAGAAAAACAGGCACCCGAGAAGCGAGATGATGCCGAGGAAGGCACATTAAGCATAAAGCTTGACGAGTTGCACGTTTCTGGTAACAAAGAAAATTCTAACCAGTCGCCCGGCAAAGGCGAATCGAAACAGGATGAAATACCTGATCCAGCGGAAGACTCACCTGAGAAATAGAAGCAGCCAACCACGTGAAGAAGAACATTTTTTGGCTGCTCGCGAAACACGACGATGCTTTTTATTCATTTCTATGGCAGTTTGCTGTTTCGACCGCGCAACTCAACGACTACCATAACCTCACTGGCGAAAACTTACGTTTAGTGACCATTCTCTGTGACAGTATGCTGCTACGACTGCCTCAATTAGCTGCCCGAACTTGTCTGCTATTGCCGAAATGTTTTTTGTGCTCGAGGCTAGATAACGTCTTTATGGTAAAAACAGGTGGGTGTGTGAAAGCGTATGGGGCTTTGTTGAGCAGCGTTGGTTTTTACTGCGTTGGCATATCGCCGCATTTCTTTTTTGTTTACTACAAGCTTTTTTTTACCAATTTTTGAGCGTTTTCTTAAGCAATTAGCGCCACGCGCTTTTCGATGCTTGAGAATAGAACAGAAAGCTTATGAGGAAAGCAGTGAACAGTCGAATCGTGCTGCTCTCTGCAATCTGCATTAGCTCTAGGACGATAAGGTCACTCGAAGTCTCACCCACTACTTGAAGGAAAACAACAACTCCTGCTTTACGTAAACAAACGCACCCAGCACGACATACGTGAGCCCCGTTACTGCTACGAAATCACAACTTTTTCGCGCACAGTTGTAACTCTCTATTGAAACCTGCGACTTCTCCGTAGAAACCAAACGCTTCAGCGCCGAAAGCAAACCTCAAGTTCCGCAAATCTCTGTGTGCAGTGTTCATTCTTCATGAAGCCCACAAAGACGTAGCTAATCAAG
>Ga0210059_1013773_pt1 | contig 12053 bp, 11 predicted proteins | sample Ectturendosymbi2_FD_188042 | JGI IMG/M metagenome (GOLD analysis project Ga0210059, IMG submission 188042) | Ecteinascidia turbinata endosymbiont from Florida, USA - Sample 2 (SPAdes) (version 2) | ecosystem: Host-associated > Tunicates > Ascidians > Unclassified | place: Key West, Florida...
TGATTCCAAAGTGCCGTAGGGTGTACCAGTCTTGCAAAGGCAGAGCAATGGCAGGCATGCAATACCCTATGTTCAATAGAAAGCTCCTGGGGAACATCTTAACGAAATTCTTACAACACTCAACGATGTCCACGTGTGAAGTTCTGTCGAATGGCAAACAACTGAGTTAGCGTTGATTCCTCCCTCTGTGCAGGTCAGCTTTCCAGTATGTAAATCCCAAGTCGTCAAGAATTTCATGTACACCAGCAAATAAAACAGAGACAGATGAAACTCGTAAAATCTCAGAACTTTTTAAAAACTATAAAAGCTTAACACCAGGCATGCAGCTTTCATGTAAAGCGCTACCTTTGCTGAACGGAACTTTACTGAACTTTTCCAAATCAGCTTTCTTTCTGTCTGTGTCTGTAGCAGAGAGCTCAGACACACGTCCGCACTCGACGACGACCACACCAGAATGAAGTTGATGAACTGATTAATGAAGTCGATGAACTGATGGTTTGAGTATTGCCATTATAATTAATATTTTGTTTTGTACACCGGTACTGGTATTATGAACTGATTTGTTTTAAGTATGGTGCATAAGTGGAAAGTAAGTTTGAAAGAAAGTTCAGCTGAATTCTAGTTGCTGTACTAAAAGAAACAAAGCACAAAAATTATATCAAAACAAACTTTTTTTAAATTAAAAAATTACTGCTTGTTAGGTGGCCACCCTCTGCACATTAAATAAAAAATGATAAAAATAAAAAAAAAACTGATTTAAATCAAAAAATTCCGAATTAAATCAAAAAAATCCGATTTAAAAAAAATCATGATTTTATTAACCCTGGTTGGCGTATGGCAAAACAAACATTCTTGGCCCCATTGACAAGGAGCATCAAACGCTTCATAAAAATGAGAAGTTTTGCATTTGCTATCTGCTCTCCAAACTTATTTTCGTACTTTAGACAAATCAATTGATTGCTCAACGAAAACTCGAACAAGACCTCATATGGAAGGTCGATATTGAGTCTCACAGGCGGCACGTTAGAATCTCTCAACAACAACCACATAGATTTACAGCAGGGGTCCACAACCTGCGATCTCGATAACAGCTTTGTGGCCGGGGACATGTAATTTACATGGCGGACGTGTATTGGTAATAAGTTAATAACTCTTTGTCTACGCTATGTAGATACTCAGTAGTAAGACGGCCAAACAGACGTGTGGAATTATACTTGAATAATGTCATTAAAATGTGAATGGGACATTATCGGATAAATCCTATTTAGCAATCACGAAAAGGTTGTGCACCGCTGACTTAGAGCCTTAAGTCATAGGTCATGTGGTTCTCAAATTACATCATTGACCGCCAAGCAGCGGTGATTACGAGACTTTGCTGGTTTAATTCTCCCGTCCCACTCACCCATGCGTGTGTTTGTTTGGAACACACAAAAACAAATAAAAAAATTCGATAACTACGTTCGTTACTGTCATCAAAAAATTACGTTATGCAAGTTTCAAGTGGTTTGTTAAGCACGTGGTCGTTTTATTGAAAGCTGCAAAAGAGAGGAAAGCGGATGTACAGACAAACCCAATAACCCCAGAAACTTGAAACCACAACAACCGATCATGGCCGACGCCGTAAATATAAACACCAGTAAACAACAGTTTCCGCCAAAAGTCAGTGCGTCAGACGTTGCACCAGACGCAGCCAAAACACTGTGAAAACATCTGATTGCCAGTGGCTTTCGAAACAGCACTGGCTGAATTGCGGCCTGCAACATGCGATGCCAGACAAAAGCGGCAATTAATCGTCGGATTAACGACCTCTCCAAAACAAAAATGTCAATGGTTGTTCTCTTCCAGCCGGTAGGATGCAGGTGGCTCAGGCACGCACGTGCATATAGCGATTCACCGAAGATCGCATGGCTCGGTTCGCAACATGTATAACACCAGTTTATATGATCAGCACTTTGCAATACCCTTTCTAAAAAATACACTCCTTTTGGTCAGGGTACGAAGGAAGGTATCAACTGGCATATTTATAGAAAATCCACGTATAGCCATTAGCAACAGTTGGCTGCTTTCAGCAACATCCGGATTTTACCGAGAACCTCAATCAATTTCTTGGCCAAGATAAACGAATTCTAAAATTCAGCTTAGACTCAGTAAAAAAGAAAAGCAATGCCAACAAGCAAAGGAATAGGCTGAGGTCCGTGCAAGAATGAATATGTGATGGAACTGCACGTGTTTTGTGGAAGATGCTATGGCTAAAAAAAAACTTCAAGCAACAAATGCTGAAGTTCTCAAATAAACCTGTAAAAACGCCTATCTTTGTCACTGGTAGCGATTTGAGTACAAGCGGCCATGCCAAGACAAAAGCGATAGTTGTTTTATGCGGCTCTGGTCGCTGCCGAACATTTAACAGGAGATTAATTAATTGGACGCGTACGTTGACGGTTCACTCCAATAAGACACTTCACCAGGAATCACTTCAGAACCGTTGCCAGGTCAACAATGCGACTTCCCACACGTCAGGCCTCCTCGCATCCGGTCTGACTTCCACTCAATGCAATGCGACCGTACACTCATATTCGATTGCAAACGATGGAAGTGCGGCTTGCACTTACCTCGGACCAGTAACGCACCATCCGTCGAATGTTTGATCAGCAGCGCCGCTGTTTTCGATCAAACCGTCGCCGTCTTTGTCGTGTTTCATGCTTTCTTTCATAACAATCTGTTTAACAATACATGAAGCTCTCGCCGCTCTGTGCATATGCTATCGTGCAGATTTTTTCAAACATATGACAGCATGGGATGACAACCAAAAACTTTAGACGTGTGTTCAGACTCAGGGTTGACATGCCGTTAGCTCTGCATGAATGGAAACATTCAGCCTTGTCCCATTACATATCGACGCTTTGCCGAACAGCGAGTTTTAGTAACAACGCCAGTCGTCGCCCACTGATTGCGAATAAAGTGAGTTCACAAATAATGAAATTTAGCTTGCCTAAAACTGCTGAAAACTTAACGGAAGTATCGTTAATTGCCAATACAGGAAATTACGAACTTCCCAGGTGTGTACGTATGCCGCACCAAAAGTGCCTCCACGAATGAAAGATTAAGCCGCTTCTAAAAACGGATCAGACACAAGAACTCATACACATTTGCTTTAAAATGATCGATCGGTTGACTTTTAAATAAAGTTGACAGAAGATACTCTGTATTTCCACAGGATCTAAATAGCTTTTCACACTCGTCTTCAATTGACATAAAAGTTCACCGGCAAGTAAGTCACGAAACAACCGCATCCAATACTTCTTTCATTCAATTTAAGCAGAAACAGGCCGAGGCGTTGAAGACCCAAAGCAATAGGTTTAATAAACTTCAATTGCGAAAGAAGTAAGCGCGTAACTTCTATCGCAACAACGAGAATCCCCAAGTCACTCAGTGAAAAACACTTGTCTGTTTATTTCAAATTAAGATCGAAATTCGTTTTACTAAAAATAAAAATGTGTTTCAAGCTTTGAAATAACAACAAAAAGTATAAAAACTAGTATTTGGAACAACATTGCAAGGTCGACATCGCGATTAACTGCCAGGACGTTAGTCGAAACTTCAATTAAAAACCCTTCCAAGGAAATTAACAGAACAAGGACTAGAAAAAAAACGGGAGAGCTTTTGTTAAGGCATTAACGGAGTCTTCAAAATTTCATGACCACACTTTTGTAGTTTTAATACATGGTTCGATGCTTGCTCACGAAGTTGGGATAATTCAGCAAATCGGTTTGTAAATATCAGAGTTTCTGTGGTGAAACAAGAATCACAATGCAACGTACCGACTCTCACACAACAAAGCAAATACTTCTCACATTGCACGAGTGCGTTACAAGCAGAACAAACTGTGCAGCAGTTGCAGGGAGCCAACATTCCAAGTCATAAACTACCTTGCACACTGGCCAGACAGTTTCCAAGAAAGACCGATCTCGGCTCAAATGGAAGTCTCTATACGCTTGCAAGACAAACTTAGGGTTGAGGTCGCGCCAGTCAGCTGTGTCGTGCACGAAGTAGGCGTTGACCGATATCCACGGGTCGTCATCTGCATATACAACCTGAAGCACTCGCATGTCGTGTAATGGTGTTTGGAGCGCACGGTATGTTGACTGAACGTAGCCGAAGACGTCAACATTCGATCTTTGCCGCGCAACACATTCACGGCAGTTTCGTTGCAGAAGCTACGGGCGCAAACTGCGGCCATAGCAGCGATCCAGCAAGCAACGCCTGACCGCACCAGGGCTGTGGAGCCGGAGCCCAAGCAATTTAGGATGATTGGAGCCGGAGCCGAAAACTTTCAGTAACTGGAGCTGGAGCCAGAGCCGCTGCCTGAAATTTGTGTTCGAGCTCCACAACCCCGGGCCGGACATCCTAAAGACCCGTTTCAGTGAATGTTCGCATTCTAAATTGCAATGCACAATTGAATAACAAGCAGGTGCATTTGTTAGCCGTGAATACCACGCTGGGTGAAATAATGAAAACTTTGGCTACAATCTGCCCAAGTAGATAGCTAAGAGGAATCTCTTTCATTATTCCCCGAACAAATTTCAGCGACAAGCAAATAGGATACGCACAAGAGATTTGGGTCGTTTTGTGGCCGAAACAAAACTTTTTTGGGAATTTAACTGGACACAACGTCCCGCTTGAATCCGGAGTTTCGCATGAGCAGGGACACAAACGGTTAACAAGTCACAACAGCGGGACAGCAAAAAAGAGGCACAAGTGGAAACAGCGCGTGAGAATAAACAATTAGTTTAAATGTCTAGAACAGCAGCAGCGTGCAGGCGGAGCATCGCAAAATGCCGTATGTGTCTAGTTAAATTGCATCGAGTTTGAACAACGCGACCAACGACAAAGCAATCAGCGACGTCACAGCACAAGAAAATAAATCACACTTCTCTCACGCACTTGCGCGCAGCCAACTGCTGTGTTTGCTTTAAAAACCTGTGTAAATCACCTGGACAACCGATGTCGTGTGGTACAACATTCGGAGTTTTAATCGGCGCTAGCGTGCCGTCCATCAAATATTTCCTCGTTGTCGTATTGGAATGCAGAATGCTGGCAGCTGCAAAAAGATTACAAATTCCCTGCGTCGTTCGAGCTGAACTCCGAACGAATATCTGACCAAACGATGTTTTTCCAAATGATAAGTTACTGTGGTTACTGTACACTGAAAACCTTTCTAAATATCAGTGATTACCTATGTCGTATTGCACGGAGAGTTCCAGCATTGGCCACAGGTCGGCTAAAGCGATTGAAGCGTAGAAATGGACATCGTATGTGTTGTACATCCTGCATAAAATTGTACATTGTGGTTGAAAAGTTTACCAAGTAAAGGTTTATTCCACGACACCGGATCCAAACAAATGGCCCTAAAGTTTAGGAAGAATATACTCTCTCCAAAAAAAGACATGCTACCTTTGAACTGCACGTGTTTTATGGAAGATTTTTTTCAAAAGTTTAAGGAGGAATATCGAGCAGTTAATTAAATCTAGCACAGCAATATTCTTGACATAGAGATTGATTCCACAAGGGCTGCCCAACCCGCGACCCACGGGCCGCATGTTTCAAGTGGCCCGCGATGTAATAATTTCGTACGCAGTCTTTTCAAATTTTTAGTATTTTTTTTATAGGCTCAAGCATATTTGCCATCAAAACACACCAAAATTATACCTGTTGTTTCTGTTGTGGGCCTACCAACCAAAAACTTGTATGACAAACGCTTCGAAAATATGTCAATTTTTAGATTTGGTTTACATCAGGCCTGTGCAACCTTTGTCACTGGCGGGCCAATTTCGAATTTTGAAAAGTTATCGCGGGCGCATCAATTTTTATTGGATGAAACTTTATTCATACCCTTAAAAAATTAGTTTAAGTGGTCCCTCAACAGATATGGTGTAATTTTCTCTGCTTCAAACTACCAACCACATGCTGGCGACAGACTTATTGAAAAACTGTGAATTAGATCAGACATGATATGATAGGGTTACGACAGGGCCACCCCTAGCAGGTGCGGCGCCTAGTGCAAGACCTAGGTGCGGGAACCCTCTGAGCAGTGATATTATGACATCATCGTGTTCAGTAATCCGTGTTGCGAATGTGGTAGAGCGCAGATGTAAGACACACTAACACGAGAATTGAGCACGTTTGCTAACGTTCGACAACAGAGGAAATTTGCTAGTTCTGACGAGAGCGTTCTTTGTTAACAATGAAATTTATATGGCGTTTCTACTGAATTCTCAAGCGCACGGTGTATCTGGCAAAAATGAATAATCTACCCAATGGCGCGGGACCCAATACTCAATTTAGTCCAAGCTGCGTGTCGTTTTTGCAAAGGGATATAATTTTCTGTTGCCCCTTGCAATGACTTCTTCAACTGATCTTAATCCACCCACAACGACCTAAAATTCCCTCGTATTGTATGAATGCCTGGAGTTGCAGAGACGTTTCGTGTTAAATTTTTTCAGACAAGCAATTTCATTTCGGCAAATCAAGCAAAGAGCCCTTTCATTTTGTTGAACAACAAAATACTTCATAAACCACTCGTCGTTAAACATCCTCCCTTCATCAAGAATGTTTCGTTTCTTCGAACACCTTGACATTAAATTTCAGCTAAAAGTGCTGCTTTCATGAACTGCAAAACAAATATTATTATCATTGATTGCCAACCCTTCCAACATCCCCTTTCCCTTGTCCTGCTGCGAATTTTTATCACTCTGCCTACAATCCCAAAACCAATGCCAACACTTGCGAAGCCACAAACAACATCGCATTATTATCAACTGAGTTAATGATGTCAGGAATCAACCGAAATCCTTTCGAACTACTTTACTCAAGCTAAAATCAAAACTACTCAGTTTGCACAGTACTCAGTTCGCACGAACAACTGCCCGTCAGATCCTGACGAATTGTTCGAACGATTTCACACAGCAAAGCCTCATATATGAATCACAAAGAAAAATTTTTACATCACAAAGAGCTTAATCTGGGCTGCAGCGTGACAATTAGAATTGGCGCGAACAGTTTTATTCGCTTCGTGGTTTATGGTTCACAGGTATTTAAAAATTGTTACATTTTTTTGTTCGGGAATGGTTGTGAAATGAGTGGCACGTAAAAATTGAAGAATACAATTAATTTGAAATACCATTTCAGAATCATGAATAAAACCAAGCGGGCCGCACTGCGGCCAGCGGGTGACACATGTCTGGTTTACATCCATACAAGCTGGCAACACTACGTGCAACTATAGGACTCATTATCACCTCGTGTTATCGCATAAAACTAATCAAAATCAAGGGATTTGTTACGTCACAAAAACGTTTGTGACCCGAAATAAATTTCCTCTTGTGAAAGTGGCCCGCAACACTAAAAAGGTTGGGCAGGCCTGGATTACACCTTTATGGATAAACCCATGTTGCACAAAGCGGGGAGGACACTCACTTGTATTCTTGACCTTCAAGATAAGCAAACTTTCCGTATTCCTTGAAGAATTCCAGGTTATGAATGTCAGCCTCGCTGCGAATTTGCAAGAAAACCAGTGATTAACAACCCGGATAATAAAATGACGTCCTAATCTTGCTTTTCAGGAATAAAATCTAGTGACAAGAAACGAGTATTTTGCGAGAGTGGCCACAGGGCAATTGATTCCAGTCTGCCGTTTGCGTTCGACAGCGCCACCAATTTCACCGCATGTGGATTTTATCACCATAAAATAACTTTGAAAAGATCGCTTTGACAGACGGTTCTTTAAGGGGAACAAGCGTAAAAGTTGCACTGTATAAGTCAAAAGACCACTTCACTTCAACATTTTGTAAGGTGTTTAGATCAAATCGAACTCTTCTTTCCTCAAAAGACAAAAATGCGAGTTAAATTTTGCCTTAATGCTGCACAAGTGCTTTTTGCTTATTTCATTGGCACACATTCGTTTTTTCAATTGCATTTTCAGAAAAACTATTAAAAATTCAAGTTCACCTAATTTGATATGATTTTTTGTCGCTATGTTCTGTGGTGCCGTTCGCAATGCAGTCTCTGCTTGAAGACGTTCCGTTTGAAGGTGGCACGTCATCAACCTCCAGCCAAACAGTGCCTCCGTCGGAAATGTAGTATAATTCATTGAAAATCGCCGACTTGTACCAAGAGGGTAATTTACTAACAAAAAATATTAGCAATTAAAAAGACGCGGAAAATTGCTGTCACTCGAAGCAAATATGCAGTTCGAACAGAAGAAGAAAGTCACAAGTACACGCTTTCTACAGTTTCTCCAGGTCATGCTGGGTTAGCGAAAACCAAATATGGGAACTCCGTCAAGAAACCGGAGCAGTTTTCGTCGCAGTTAAAGCCGAGCAGCGGCAAATCATCACAACATCAAGCCAGCATCGAAGCGATCGCACTCCTAATACAACACCCAAAGATTTAATGCTTTAAGTAAACTTATGTCTGCTGAAAGTTTTGCTTGGAATCATTTTAACATACACTAATGGAATCGCAAGCTCACTCAGGTAAAAAGAAGTATGAAATTATTGCGATTTTTTACAAAAATGTTCGTGCGTTGGTATTTTTACACGTGGTAAACCTGATTATAGTTTACTACGAAATACTATCAACCTTAAGAGAAAATACACTGATCCTTACAATAGCTTTTGCCATTCGTTGGGAACGTTTCGTTACTTTTAACAGCAGCAGCTTTTCAAGGGCCAGTGAGGACAAAAGTGTGAGCAATTCTGCGACAAACCCTGACTCAAAAAGCACCAACTCTAATTGCAGTTATGGTGCATAGCATAATAAAATAGTACTGTTTACGTAAAAGGAAAAATACATTTCGCTTCAGCTGCTCGCTCGTTGTGGGAACTTTTACGCGTTTTCAAAACGACATGATCCATTTTTCTGCTGCGAAACGCTCCACCAAGTACAACAATTCGAAATTAACCTGTCGGTCAGCAGTGGCCTCTGCCACTGATCGATCTTTTTCTCCCAGTCCTTAAAGTTTCGCAGGGCGTACTCAGCAAGATCCGGACCTGCGTCTCCGCGGCTGCCGAACCAGCGGGTGTAGCGACGTCTGTATTGCTTTTGATTGTCACCGAAATTGACCTGAAGAAGAGTAAATCAGTTCAGGTCAGGTCACACAATCGACTATAACGCCTTGGTCCAAGCTTGTGATGTGGAAATTGCTTTGCATGAGGCATGCAAAGCTAGAAACGCCTTCGCAATGTGTTGAAAGAAATATAATTGGTTTGTGGTTGTTTAAGATCCGAGCATTTTTGTTGATAGGAAGGTGACAGAAGTACCAACCTCCCAGCTCTTTCAATAGAAAAAAGCGAAGACCATTTGCATCGGGAATTTCAAATTATTTTTAAAGGAAGTGAAGAGACAAACTGTATATTCCTTTGCCTCTAAACCACCATCTGTAAACATGTAAGGGCACAGCAGGAAGCATTCAAAAGGACAGTATCGTCTTTGTTTTAAGGACGATGCTCCAATAAAGTGTCACGAGTGGCTTGGTAAAAACCGTGGCATCATAAAGTAGAAGTAACACAAACTCGTCTTGTTCTTATAAAACAGAAACATCAGTTCGTTGCCTTTGCATCAAAGACCGTTAAAACCCTTTCATGGATTTCGGAAGCCACTGCATTCTTCATTCACTTTTGTGAAATCACTTTTCTTAAGCTAATGAATCAAAAATTTTGTTTGACTAAGTGTGCCATCGATTTACTTAACGAAACCCTCCTGCTTGAAAGACAAGCGCTTCTGTAAATAATTTACGAATATTAACTCTTCTACAGTATCGCGGAAAGTAAGTTTGATTGATTTATCGTTGTCCTGCAGTTATGGGCTTCTTACAAAGAAACAACTTCACCATTCTATACCTATGTACCTTCCACGATGGGTGTAAGCAAGGAATCGATCAGCAAAATTTTATTAGTTTCATCAACACTGAAAAAGCCTTTAAAAACTATACATTTTTATTTTGAGACGTTTCGGATTAAGAATAATAAAATGTATAGTTTTTTGAAGGCTTTTTTAGTGTTGATGAAACTGTTAAGTCTAGCCCAATTTTATGCTCCAAAATTTTAATAGGAAATCGATTTCACGTAAAATTACGCATCCTCCAGTCCTTATTCTAATAGATTCTATATCGTGTGGTGCTAATAGCAGTAAAGCTCTGACGAACGCGTTCATCGCAAACTCAACCATTTGTGGAAAAAAACTGATGAGAACAACAAGACGATGAAATGAAGTTTGTAAAAACAGTTGCATTAATAGATTACTAAGGTTAAATAAACAAATCTCAGTCTCTCTGCAGACAGCAAGCTTTATAAACCGTCGGCAGAAAACACCGCTGTAGAGTACAAGACGGAAGCAGCATGTTTTAACATTACCGAACAGGTAGTTCGGAGCAAAGTATGCTGAGCAGCAACTGGTTACAACAGCACCGTTTCATTGCTCGAAACGTCGGTGTTTTTCCTGTAACTACAAGATGATTGATTAAAAGATATTTGTTCTGTACAACATTTTCGCCAGAACGTCGTTTCGGAATAAGCTATTTTCGTTTAAGTGCCAAGGAAACTAAGTAACACTTGATTTAATGAAGAGTGTGCTTCGGTTAGAAGAGCGTTCTTAGACAGCAAATAAACAATATCTTAAATAATATCAACGAAATACTAATAAGATCAACATTCTGTAGCATCTTTTGAAGGATCAGTAGTAAAGGACGCTGCGCATGGAAAAGTCGAAGTGCTTCACAGTTCGACAAGTTCTGATCGTACCACGAACTACTCACAAAGCTCTTAACTTTAATCCAAAACAGCCGAAAACCAGCAAACAAGACAAAAACGTTCAAACCAAATACTTTCGGCATATCCCAAGCCAGAACAAATTCGATATTTTCAGTCGACGAGTTTCCACCGACGCAGCACGAAACGGACACTGCGCAGGCCACTCCTTCGCCCTGCAGTGTAGGCTCACTCTTGTCTGCCGGTTGCAAAAAATCAATAACAGGTTACTTTTGCTTATCGATTCAAGACCGTGTTGCAGTGAAATCAGAAACGGACCTGGTCTTTCTTGTAATCTGCCGTTCTCCAACAAAGGCGACCACACTTTCCGTCCGTCATCATCAGGGTCGAAGACAGTGCAGTGTGTCACAGCCACTCCGTTCTGGATGGTGCAATAACGTGCAACACAGGTTACAGGTCAAAACCCAGAACAGTGACATAAAAATACGTTTATCGCATTGGAAGGAGTAGCGCTAAATCAAGTGAGCAGGAACAGGTTCCCGCCGGAAACCAGCGGTCATGCAAATATTTTTCGCGATGAAGTTTCTCGTGCCTGAGCGCCACTCGCTTTGAATTGCGGCGCCTGCATTCGAACAGAACGCCCCGATTTAAATCCAAGTGAATCTTCATGAACAGGCAAAAAGGCACTAAATGTGACAACGTGCGTACGATCCTTACTAGCGACCAGCAACAGAGTGAAGCAAAAGAAACACAAAACACAACACTAAAACGAAACTCACGACTTCACATTCTTAAAAAAATGTGAAAAATTCTGCAAATGTTAAATTAAAACCATCAGACGGTGGTCAGTTAATCCAATTATAGGCAGCACCGTTAGCACGACCTCCTGAGAGCGCAATTATGAAATCACAACTCTAAATAGCGCCGAAAGCTCGCCAAACTTGTTCCGTGCGTCATTTGAATAACAGGCAGACCAAACCCACCTTGCGAGAAGCGGCGACAGTCATCGTGTAGGGCATGGTCGGATAGGAAGTGTTATGCATACTCACACCAGAAATAAAGTCGTTTTTCACGAATGACTCATTCCACGAACCTGAACTTCGCTTACGTAAGCAACCTAATAAAAAATGGTGAAAATGCGGTGGAATGCAACTTCTGCAAACACATGGTTGACAAACTAGGCGTAGCTACGTTTTTAACAAAAACATTGTTTATGAGTTGATGAATTAGTTACGGCTGGTTTGTTCATTTGAAAAATATACTTGAACAACAGTGTTGCTGGATGAGACT
>Ga0210059_1013777_pt1 | contig 12050 bp, 8 predicted proteins | sample Ectturendosymbi2_FD_188042 | JGI IMG/M metagenome (GOLD analysis project Ga0210059, IMG submission 188042) | Ecteinascidia turbinata endosymbiont from Florida, USA - Sample 2 (SPAdes) (version 2) | ecosystem: Host-associated > Tunicates > Ascidians > Unclassified | place: Key West, Florida...
TTAAACTTTATTTGTTCTAGAAACAGGGCTGGCTGAGCATTTGATCGATGAGGTCTTTCGCCAATTTTTGTCATTCAAGTATGTTAGATTACATCAATTTGCTAAACTTGAAGTTTTTGTTGTTTTTAGATTTTCATCAGCATCCAGTAAATTTCTGCACTTTGATGCTATTCTTCTTCTTCCTGTTGCATTTGTGTTCTTCGGTGATTTGAGTCACAAAATGCACGAATAAACCAAGCCACAAAATCAACTCACCTTAAATCGAAGTGATGCGCACCCCCCTTCACAATGAGAGCTGGCAGAGAGGGGGAGAGGTCATACAGAACACCCCCGTTATGCCAAGGATCCATATCTCCGTTTGAAAAAATGATATTAGAAGCGGCTTTAAGGTCTTCCGTACAGTACTAAAAAGACAAACACACAATTTTTCTCATTACTAGCACGCCCATGAAAATGACATGGCGAATCCCAGAGTGATAAATATTAACTGCACAAGAATATTTAGATATACGTTTTCATAGCAATATCACGAACCAAGGTGACTCGTTTGAATGTTTCACATTCATAGCTTAAACACAGTGACCTTAGTCACTTTTCACAACCGCCTCGGAGAGGGTGGCAGAACAGCAGCCCTGGGACATCTCAAAATATCCCACTGTTTTCAGCTATCTTTGATAGCTCTGCTGGCTCCACACCAAGTGGAACCGAGCAAGATCGGAGATGTAATCACGCCACCTGGTCCTTGACTGGCCTATGGGCCGAATTCCCGTGTGTTTAAGTTAAGCATTCTCGTCACGTGGCCGAACCATCGTTGCCGAGATCTCCCCACTCCGAGTAGTGACAAGAAAGGTTTTACGTTTACGAATATCACATCTGCTCACTGTGTCGCGAAGTGTCATGCCGTGAAGTCTTCGGGAAAACCCTATCTCTGGCGATTGCACTTGATATTGCACTTTTTCAGTCATTACCAAAAATCCATGACCATAGGTCTAAATCGGAAAAGGGCCGATTTAAAAGGAACAGCTTTTCGATGTTTGAAAGCTTCCGTTTCGTGACCACGCAACGACAACGTGTCTGTCTCACCAACCCGTGTATAAATTTCCATCTTCTGACGAAAGTCACTCGTGAATACCACACCAAGGTACTTGGAACGTCTTCACCTGCTGCAGTGTATTGTTGTTTACGTGCAGTGTACACTGTTTGGGTTTTTAGAGAGACATGTAACTCCTTAGTTCTTTTAGTGCCAACGTTTATCCCATCTTTTTCTTACGCAACTGCAAACTAATCAAGTGCATGTTGAAGGCGCTGTTAACATGCAAGCAGTACCATACCGTCCGCAACAAACAAACAGTTGTCCTTGCAGCTTGTAGTATTGAGAATTGGCCCTCCGTGAAGATATTCCAATGGCAAGGCAGGCCAAGAAGAACGGACTTCACGGAGGGTTGAATCTGATGTCCAAAAGGACTTTTTAGATACTTTTGACCAAAGCTTTCTTTACTCCGTGCGCCAGAAAAAAGGCTGCGGTATCATTTCAAAAATATTGGGCAGACCCAGAACGCAAAACCATTATAGTTCCTGTGCCTTTGTCCAGTCATAACTTGCCGACCGATGGAGCTAGAAAGTTGTTCAAACCCTCTAAAGAAGCCGAAAGTCGCCTAGCCTCGATTTAAAAAATCCGGGTACTTTTAGATTTGAACTTAACTTTTTTTAATGCGATATCACGACTGGGGGATGTCAAAGGATTTTTGGATGACGCAATCAGGGCCTGGGAAAAAAGTTCAAGTGGCAATTTGCCTGATGCCTTTTTTTAAATCAAACTAAGCGAAAATCCGCATCTTCACAGCCCTTGATTGGCCGTCTAGCGCTAGTGTTTTGAACCGCATTGCCGGGATCAGAGTCAGTGAATTATTTTAAACTCCGACTCCAGGAACAAAATAACACAGACTCCATCTCGCGCATATTTGCAAAGACCATCGACTCCGACGCCCTGGTCTGCACAAGTTTCTACTTATTGCTGTGAGTCTGAAACTTCCTGTCACAAGCGCTCCACGCGAGAGAAATTTTTAAAAGATGGAAATTGTGAAAACATTTCTCACAATCTACAAAGAAGTATTAAGCAACATACCTCTACTATAAAGAGATAGAGACAGATTAAGACAACTTTATCGATGATAAGTTTGAAGCCGACATGAAAATCGTAGGATTAAATAACACGGATTACACTGACAGTTGCCGCCTTGTGCAGGAAAGATTCTGAGCAGTTTATAGATATGTGAAATTCAATTCTCCACTGCCAGGTTGATTGCCGGAATTTTCGTACCTTATGCAGCCTGGTGTTGATGGTTGGTACAAGGGAACGATTTTAACGCGCGGTGCTACCATTGATTCGCCACCAATGCAGCATTCACTGCGAAAGCAACCGCGTGGCCCACGGCGCAGTGTAAACGGAGATGGGCGCCGCAGATCACTCGTGAAACTCCGAAAGGAATACAAAACCCAGGATAAACGAACCGAACAGTCAGTTTCGCCGAATACACGAAGTCAACTTCATCATGGAAATGAAAAGCAAAGGATCCAAAAATACTGCTGATGGCATAAAAGTCACTTTAAACTCACATTTATGCTGAGCCAGTGTTTTCTAGGACTGACACCCAAGTGTTTTTCACAGTAGTTGGTTCTCATCTCCAGCGTGAACGGGAGTGGTGGAAACATGTCGGTGACGTTGTTGGTCCCTCCAGGAAGAACGATCTCAGTGCAGGCCTGAAAATGGTGCAACAGGATGGACCCTCAGCAGTCTGAATACGTTTCTGTGACCCCTCGCATGAAACCAAGTACACCGACTCTTTGATCAAGCATCAAACACAAGCCTTGAAGAAACATTGCACAAGTTTCAAAAGCAGTTTGCAGAAATTCCACGTTTGCAATTTTCCAAGCGGCGATGCTATATCTCCTGACATACCTGCTTTCTGGCCAATACCGCATTCATTCGATTGTAAGCCGCAGCTTATAAAGTTTTTTCATCATTTCGTGCGGCTTACAATCAAGGGCGGCTTATAATTTTTATATCTTTACCTTATCGAAAGGTATAGATGACACTCATTCTTTCCTTGTCTACGTTTTTTTGACCAAACTCTCTTTTCACATTCTATTCTCTTCCAGGGACGGATCAGCCAGTAAGTTTAAGTGGGCGATCTCAGTAATATTTGGTAGTCAAGTCTAATAACGGCTTCGCTGCTGTGAGAGAGAAGTATACTTCACAACACTGCTGTGACAAAACAGTGGACGACAAACTGGCTTTATATCGCTTATGTTGTTTTCCGAATTGAACAAAATTTTGGCAAATAAAGTTACTTTAGTAGGTTTTAGAGAGGCGATTGCCCTAATTGTCCCCCCTGGATCCGCCTCTGTTCTCTCCAGCATAACATGCACATCCGTCACAGGAGGTATTGTGATCAACAGAAGGCAGTTGTGGTGGTGTGGCATCATTACCAGGGTTACGAATAAACGTGAAATGTGCTAGTACCCGAAAGTATCTCAGAGGCTTAGGTAACCTATGTTTAAGCGCGGCTTACTTTCAAGGGCGGCTAACAATCGAGTAACAGTATATCTAACTGCTCCTTTTCAAAGCGAGCAAATGAGAAAAAAAGCAGCACAAGATTTCCCAGTTAGCAGAGAAGTCTTACTTAATAGGTCCAAGCCAATGCATCAACGCCCCCTTAAAAATCAAATTGCCCTGTTGTGCGTGCGCCCCACGTTGGGAACCACTTATTCAAAACAAGAATCTCTGGCAACGTTACTGTTGGTCATGAAAATATTCATGTGGACAAATTGTTATAAGGCAATGTTTCGAAATATTTCCTACATGTGATAACTGTATATTCAGAAGGTTTAGCATTCGGCCAAAGTTGCCCGCAAGGATTGAGCGAAAAAGTTCACCCACACAAGAATACTTGAAAAAACAGCAGTAGCTCCTGAGTTTAAACTGGTCGTTTTTTGAGCGAAACGTTGGTCGATTCGATTCCTTGTTCAACCTCGATTATTGCAAGTACGTTAACTCTGAACGTTCCAATAAGAAGCACGTTTCAAGCTTTGTTAGGGAAGTAGATGTCAATGCAAGCAGAACTACCACAAAATAATATGTCCAACCGCTCCCGGCCAAAGCGTAGAACCGAGAAAAAAAGCAAAAATAATGTTTCTTGCTTAACAGCGAAGTCTTACTTGATAGGTCCAAGCCAACGCGTCGTTTCCGAATCCACATCCTGTAGGTTCGGAACATTCAAAGTATTCTTTCATAATGTCGAAGCATTCCAAGAAGTTGGAGTTTTCACCAGTTGCATTGTAGAAGAGACCAGCTCCAGCCGCAAGGCCCTCGATGGCTGTTTTGCCATTCACAATCATGTCGCAAGCCCTCTGTAACACATGCAGATAATTTAAACACTTAAGTTGGTTTATTTGTTAATGCAAAAAAATAAATTTCCAGATTTGATTGGCAAGGAGATCGACCACATCGCAACCGCCCCGCGGTGGGTTAGATCGTGTTGGTGACTATCGACGCGTAGCTTATGCAAAGTACCGACAAATATAATACGCAAAATATAACCAACACCACGTGACAAAATGGCTGTGGATTGGCCAAATCAACGACTTCACTTTTCCTGTTAATGTGGATGTTGGGAGACCGAATCGCGTTGGCAGTGCTCTCATTGCCAGAGAAGAAAAGCTTGAGTATCTTTGCAATGCAGTACAGTTCAACTTCAACAGCAGCTCAGCATTGAAAAATCGAAAACATTATGATAATCACCGAATGAAGTGCATGCTCAGATCCAGTGTTTTTTTAAGGTTTTGAAAAGGGTGCCGTGGTGGAGCTTTATGGTGTCAACACCATTTTCCCTTCTATGTCTGATACTTTTAACTTATTTTCACCCAAACGCAAGTTTTCCTCCAAATATGCTTGATTATTTGAATACGACATTCACTTTTGGCAAACAAACTACAGACAATTTCATAAATAGCAACGATCGAGTATGTAGGCGTACATACTCATTCATTTACTCATTCTCGTGCCCGCTTTTCCATTGGGGAGGGTCGCGGGGACAGCAGCCCTAGGAAGACTCAAAATACCTCACGATCAACAGCAATTTCAGATAGTTTTGCTGGCTCCACACCAAGATGGGACAAGCAAGGTCGGAGATGTAGTCATGCCACCTGGTCCTTGGATGGCCTCTGGGCCGCTTTCCTATGGGTGTAGACTGTAACTTGAAGGAGGACTTAGTTCGCCATTCTTTCCTGGGACATTCTGGACACACGGCCGAACTAACATAACTGGGATCTCTCGATTCGAAGACGTGGCTTGACATCCTGGGCTTAAAGTATTTCAGACCTGTGGTCTTTGTCACGAAGTGTCACACCGACAACTCTTTGCAAATATCCCATCTCTGCCGTTTGTTCATTTGACAATATTATTTCCGTCATCACCTAAGATTCATGAACATAGGTGAGGATAAGAAGAAAGACCGATTTAAAAGCTGAAAGATTTGCGGTGTTTGAAAACTCCCGTTGCGTCACCATGGAGCAATAAAGCTCACGCAGAACTGCGTTTGCTTTACCAATCCGTGTATCAACCCTTTGTTCCGAGTTTCGCCACTCGTAAATACCACCCCAAGGTACTTGCACGTCTCCACCTGGTGCAGTGTCTTTCTATTCACTTGCAGAAAACGCTGCCTTGGGCGTCTTGAGAGACATAACACCTCAATCTTTTAGTGCTTATTTTCGTTCCTGCTTGGTCGCACGCAGCAGAAAATTGATCAAAGGCGTGCAGAAGACCCTGTTGAGAAGATCCACGAATGTAGTGCCAATTCGTCAGCAAAAAGCAAACGGTTCATCCTGCAGTTCCCAACAGTGACACCCTCGTCGACGCGTCTGTGACTGTCTATCCAATTCCATATAGACCAGGACTCTTCAAAATTTTTGGGAGAGGACCGCATAAGCTATGGCACAACAGTTCGAGGGCTAGACATCTTGTGTAATGTGATTTTTTCGGGATATGTTACATTCTACCAAATCAACACATTTTTCGTAAATATATTATTTTTTGTTATTGGCAAAATGTGTTTTGCGGCCGGGTGAAATGGCTTCGCAGGTTGGATTTTGCCCCCGGGCCGTAGTGTGGAGAACCTTGACATAGACTATGAAGAGGAGTGGCAACAGCACACACCATTGTTGGAGTTCAACACCACCGCTGAACGGTTGTGATTTAACTCCGTCGACAGAGGCACAATCTTCTGAACTAGAATACAGTTACTTGACGGCTAGCAAGAGGCACCTGTCATCACCGTACTCCCACAACACCCTCCAAAGCTTTTCACGAGGAACTCGGTCATATATATACTTTCCCCAGGTCGACAAAACATGTGCATAAGTCTTTGGCATGCTCCCAGGATTTCTCGAAAACTTGCTGGAGAGTGGAAATTTGTTCTGTAGTGCTACGACCGCGAAGAAAACCGCCCTGGGTATCATCCAGCTTTGATTCAATTATTTTCACGGCATCTTACCATACACTCTTCCTGGGAGGCTTAGCAAAGAGATGCCGCGGTAGTTGGTTCATTCGTACCTGTTTCAATTTTTGTGTGTGGGGATGATCAATTTGATAGTATTTCGGCACCCTCCAAAACGCCATGCCGCTTGACACACACGAGTCAGCGAAACCATCCAACGTTCCAAGTTTCCTTAATTCACTACCAAACTTTTCGCAGCTGGCTTCAAGCTCGGATTTAGCAGCGGTATCAGAGAACTTATTGATGCACAGTTCAACGGAGGCTTTCACCTGTGCAAAGTCAAAACAACCCGCCGAAAACTTTGCTCAGTTCTGTCAGGTGAAGTGCCAGTGTTGACAAAAGGAAAGCACCATGTTGAAATTTTTGTTTTTATAAGTCGCAATATAAAAACGCACATTGCTTTACGTATATTTTCTGACAGTTGCTTCAGTGCGGCTCAAATAGCCAAACTCTCACTCCTGGCTCTCACTGTTGTCTCACTCGACAACCAACTTGTTTTGTATGCGCGCTGCAACTACCGAGTTTTTGTTTTCCTTGTAGTCTGATGCATGATACGTTGCCAGGCAAGCCGATCGCAACCGTGAAACAGTAAAACACTTCCACAATTGCATTAAAGTGCTTTCGTAGCTTCGTACACCATATTGTACAAATCTGCAGCAGTATAGTAAGAGGCCGAAGAGAGGCGTTGCGCATGACAATGTACAGTTACCAAACTTGCACTTTTCGCTTCCAACTTTTGCGCCAGAAAATTGTGTCGGTTTATGATATTGCAGCGGTCTGTTGCAATAGCCACGTGCAGGAAAACATGCTTTCCTCAAATCGCTTTACTTCAATACAAAGCAAAACCATATCTAGGCTTTCAGAGTTTCGGGTGTCATTGCAAAATTTTAGGGTGTCCTTTTGACACGCAAAAACGGCTTAAAAAACACTGCTCAGATCTACTTGATATGCACGAATGCAATCATAAGTACACGACCTAACACATGCAGAGTGTGTCTGTTTCAAGAGAATGGAAATGATTCAATAAAAAGATTCCAATATGAATTCTATCATAGACTTCAGTTCAAATGAAAACATTACAGAAGTATGCAGCAGGTAGCTTCGCGTATTTTTCGCTGCATACATGATCAGATGAAACCACAGCGGCGGGATGCATTCATCAAACAAAATGGACTCGTTCCACCCAAACTAACTTGAAAAAAATGTCGCACGAACAAGGATGAAGTAGTTGGCGAATACGTGTTTAAGATATCACTAAATTACGGCCTGATTGCAAGATGGAAATAACAGGTCAGACCAGTGCTGGCCAATTGCAAGAACTGGAAAATGTCACATCATTTCAATTTCAAATTGTTAGGATTATCTTCCAGTTGGCTTATTATGCTGTTTATGACAAAACGCAAACTCATTGATTCAGATTTTGGAAACACATCAAGAGTCTTTACAAACCTTGAAACACTTTCGCTATTTTATTCAGGAGAAATTACATCTAACGCTAACACATGGCCATAATTGCTTCTTCTCACAAGGTCGTGTGAGAAACAAATATTTGACTTACATTGACTGGATATCCAGGCAAACGTCCCAAGATTCTTGCAGGATAAGGGTAGTTCATCGTGGCAATGGTGATGAAAGAGTCGCGAACCCAACGGTACAAATGGTTCAGAGTATCCTTTGTGACAGGATTACACGTATGGAAGGCTTGAGATATTTCGTTGTATTTGTTCGTGTAAGCCAGGCTGCAGAAAGCACACATAAACAGTTCATACTTCGAATTTTTCGACTAAAATCGGGAACGAAAGTTTCGAATGATATGACCTTACAACCTTTATTCCGACGAATGTACCATATGCGCTACTGGCATGTTGTTTATGTGCAGATAGATCGGTGATCATGAAACTGCGTGATGAGCGGCTAAATGCCGATGTCTGCCGATCTTGGAAAATCATGTAAAAGTTCACATGCGAGTCTGGAAATATTCTCAGTCTACCATAGAACAACGTAACCTTTGGTTGCGAAACGTGTTTTAACAAACCCCGCAACAGGCTAAAAATGCTAACAAACAGCAAGCACAAGAACAATATTTTCGTAATTTTTGTTCAACTTGTGAACGAATTGATTAAAGCAGTGGTTCTTAACCTGGGTTCGATCGAATCCCCGGGCTCGATGGACCCGTTTCAGGGTTCGACGAAGGTCATCTAAATAATAACTAAAAGCGGGACTGTAGAATTAAATACAGCATAAAGTGTTGACCAACTGCATTTCTAAGCATCAAGACACCACAACGGCGACGCAGCCGATTATGATCGGAAATTGCTTTGCTAGGAAATCGATTTCGCGTCAACGACGCATCTTCAGTCCAGCAAATTTGTAAGCAAAAGCTTAAAAGCGATATGACGAAAAAGAATAAACCAAGATCAGAGAAAGTGCGCAGACTACAGTAACAAGTCCAAAAAGCTACTAGCACCAAAGCCAAAGGTCAACTAACTCCAACAACCCATTTTTACTTTCTGTATATTGGGTAAAAATGGTGTTCGACAAAAGCTTGGAAAAATACGTAAGGGCTCGGCGTGTTTGCAAAGGTTGAAAACCACTGGATGAAAGCCTAAACCTGACAGAGAATTTAGGTTCAGTTTCTTTATAGTCGCTTTGTTTCTCTACTTTAAGTGTCTCAGTGGTCAACAGCACGCAGTGATTCTCTACTTTTAAGCGTCAGTGGTCGACAGCACCCAGTTACACTTACTTTCCTTAGTCTTGTCCAAGCGACTACTCTGGTATAGTGAATGTTACAGTGGCGTGAAGTAAATGGCAGCACCTACCTTTTCTTGCACCCACTTGTGTAGAGAGTATAGTATATGTTTAATGGGGCGTCTGGACCACCTTTTTTACACTTTCATGAGTAGATTTGTGAAGCATTGTGCTTGTAAAACGATTTTGATAGGATGACTTTTTTCAAACAAAACACATTGATTTCATGCAAAGCATGCGCTCATATCTTTTCTAGGAAATTAGTGATTTTTGTTAAACTTTTTACTTGCATTTTTCTGTTCTCATGCTTAGATTAATAAGCATGGCATTTCAACAGCTAGCGCTTGAGTTTTTACCGTCACGCTATGAGGCTCCACGACCGACCACAGCGTTTGGAGGTGCGAGCAAAAGGTTTTGCTATTCTGGCACTTGACTTGTGCTGAATGAAAGCTTCACGCAGCTGAGCAAATATTGATCAGCAAAAATTGGCCAGAGCTTGTTTTCCATTCGCAACAGAAAAACAAGCTTGTAAATGTTGGCAAGAACATTCTCATTTTGATACAGACTAAGCAGAAGAGACGAGCATAGATTTGGATATGGATTTAAATCCTGCCGCGGGGTTACTGTTTTTTGATTGATTCGGAAATGATTTGAATTTTATAATTTCTGCTAATTAGCCGGATTTGGATTGGATTTGAATGTGATATTTTTGTTTTGAACTTCTTCGTAACTTTTGGTTCAGTGTGGATACTGCAGATTACTGTATTTAATCAGTGAAGTTTCGTTGAGTGGAGCTTATCACGTCTGTCACGATTGTACATCGTGTATGTTTCAAATCTTGATTGAGCCTTTGGCTACGACCAGTGAAGCCAAGTCCGCTCTCGTGTGTACCCTGTCACCAAAGTTGTGCAACTGATGTGACACTCATTGATTTAGTCCAGGGGTGCACAACCTGCGGCCGTTAGGTCGCATGCAGCCTTCGATAAAAATTTGTGCAGTCGTGCACATGCAATTTAAATTATAAATTATGGCGGCCGTAAAATCTCTTTGTCTACTGTGTGCGAATACTCAGAAGAAAGACGGCCTAACAGACGTGTGGAAGCAGAACAGAATAAACGCAAAAAAATAAATTCCTCTTGAATTCTCTGGCGGCCGTAATTCTTAAAAATAAACGTAATGCGGCCGGCAATAGTGAAAAGGTTGTGCAGCCCTGATCTAGACCCTTTTCTTGAATCATGATTGTTATGCGTACAGTACCTACTACCTAACAACATTTAACACAATTCATCATTATTTATATATGTAGCCTAGTGCTAATGAGTCGCTTGTGTTGTATACATGTTAATCCTTCCCGATTTGATATCTCACATCCGATTTGATATCTTACACGCTGTCACTGAGCTTGTCATTGCATTTTTGTTGCTTCTTCGTCAACTGAGCGACTTCTCCTAATTCACTGCTAGGTCGCACTAGATCTCGGGGCAGGTTTTGAGCAGATATTCGGTTGTCTCATCGTCCAGAACCGTCAGGCCGTGCATTCCATGGGGAAGTCGATGAATTGGACATCGGAGGACAACATGGTCGACGGTTTATTCCTCTGCGCCACACTCACAAGCCGCAGAATGGGCCATGTCCCATTCGTTTAAGCAGGAGCGGAAACGTCCTACACCGGCGCGGAGGCAGTAAAGCCGGACACACGCTGTTCTTGGCGGGGCCGTTCCAGGGGAGTGGGTGCCGATGTCTGGGATGAAAGTAAGGAGTCTTGTAGTGTCTTCCAACAACACCGCATTCCATCGGTGAACCGCCCAGAGCGCCGCACATCTGTTGTTGTCGTCACATGAACTGATGAGTTGTTGTGCGGCGGGTACAAATGGGTGTCTTGATTTGAAGATGCCATGCATTCCCACTCGATGGACAGGTGAGAGCTGAGTGGAGCAGATGTCTAGGATCCATTGCATGGCGTGCTAGAGACAGTGTGGGGCTCCTTTGCGACGAAACTCAGCAGGATGGATGACCACAAGAATAGGAAGATTGTCCGCTGGTGTAGGACGCAGGCATCCAGTCATAGCCCGCAAGGCGACATTTTCGATAGAGTCAGTGACGCGGGTGAGAGCCAGGGACGGATTTATGGAGTATGGGGCCCTAGGCTATCTTAATTTTGGGGGGCCCACGCTAGTGTGACCTATTTGGTCGCTTGTTTTTTAAAGCGTGAAAGTATGATATCATGTGTAGTGCCCTTTCAAAAATCTATCTTTTGCGGTGGCGACTTTGGTTCTACGATTGCCTTAGATCCTCAACAGAAATTAAAGCCTTTCCTACATTCTTCTCAAGACCAAATGGCAATGCGATTTTTTCTTGGAATTTATAGCTTTTTCATGTATTTCAGAAAATCTCCTTGTTAATAAGATAATTTTTTCGGATATATACATTTTCATGTGAGACCGTGTTGCTGCCCTCGAAATATCGTCTAGTTGTCGATCTTATTAGCTGTACATAAACTACTTCGTTATAGTCACCATATATTTTATAGAACAGCACAGGGTTTATTTATGCCGTTTTTAAGTTGTCATTTTCCAAGCAATACAAAATATAGTGTTTTAATCCTATATGCTATGGTGCTATTGATTGAGTGACTGCTTTGGCCGTCTTTCGCCCAACCTGTGCTGTTTGTTTTAAGCTTTGTTTATTGAAATGTGTTCTATTGCTGTGTACTTACAGCGCAAACATGACTTGACTTGACTTGACTTG
>Ga0210059_1013778_pt1 | contig 12049 bp, 7 predicted proteins | sample Ectturendosymbi2_FD_188042 | JGI IMG/M metagenome (GOLD analysis project Ga0210059, IMG submission 188042) | Ecteinascidia turbinata endosymbiont from Florida, USA - Sample 2 (SPAdes) (version 2) | ecosystem: Host-associated > Tunicates > Ascidians > Unclassified | place: Key West, Florida...
TCTTGTAGAACAAAGGAGAAAGGGGCATTTCCCTTTTCAAATGCTGGGCAACGAGGACGGAGGTCTTTTTTTATAACGGTATCATGTAGGTAATTTCATGGTTTAAGATCAACTTAAACTAAATTTTCAGAAAATTCAGAATGGCTTTCTATAATTTCTGTTATTATTTATGAGGTCAACATTGTTGTTGAACAGAAACAAGCATAATGGGTTGGGATTTTTTTGTTTTTTATTAAGGTTCTATTATCCTCAATTCTTTTACTCTACTTCCGCTGCTCTGGCGTCCCTGAACAGGGTCTCCAAACTTCTTTGACCGAGGGCCATATAAACTTTTGCACAGTATTTCGAGGGCCAAACATCTTTTCGTCAATTTGCTTAATTCGCCACCTCTTTCTATCCCGGAGAAGCGTTTTGTTCGTGTAATTCGTCATTTCGCAGTTCCGCTTTTGATGTCTAAGCAGCTAGTACGTATGGGAATTCAAACAAATTAAGGATCTTTATCTGAGAATTGTTGCAGCTCGCAATTTGTTTATCAAATTTATACACGAGGTTCGAAGCGGGACCCGACTCCCCATTGAGAGAACGCGGAAAAGTTTATTAACTATTTATAAGGTGCTTGATTAAATGGAGGAGTCCAGATAGAGCAGAGGAATTAATTGTTGTATTCAACCATAACATCATGAACTTGTATTTTACTGCAAATAAGAGCACTATGTATACGAGTTACTATGATAAAGTATACGAGCTTCTATGATAGAGTTTTCACCTGTTCGCCTAATTCGTCACTTTTTCTAATCCCCTTGAGGCGACGAATTAGGCAAATTCTACTGTATTAGAAAATTTGATTAAAATTAGAGTTAGAGTCATTTCGCTCTAATTCATCGAATGAGAAAACTAGAATATCTAGTTGTCCAAGTCTGGATGGGCATCGCATCTAAGTAATTGAAACAAACCAGTGATCAGGGATGACAGTGACTAGATGGTTCTGTCGCGGTACTATTCTTTGTTCCATAACATCATAACTAAACCACTTATCCAGGCGGGGATACAGTGGATGCATCCCCCCACCAGACCTGAACAGGTGTTGAAATGACACTTGATTTCATTGAAAATCATCGCCAAAATATTTTTGTACTGTACACTACTTAGTCGCTAAAGATGCTAAAAATTAAATTACGCTAACAATTAGTCAAAAAGGTTTCTTCGTTTCAATAGACGAGCTGGCCTTGTTTATGAAACCTGATATAAATTAGTCAGTGATCGCAGGGGGGGGGCAAAACAGACTTTTGCGCCACCCAATGGCATACCTAGAGGTTTGGGCCTGGCGGGACAAAACTTAGCTGAAGGGAGCCTGTTGGTCACCGTAGAGGGCCACTAGCCAACACGCAGAAAAAAGGCTAAGAAATAATAGCGCACCCGGATGTCGTAGATGTATTTTCTGGCTAAAAACGCAACCAGACCGAAAAACGCAAAAAATGACAACCTACTGAAACCAAAACAGTGCTAAATATCATAATACCAGCTAAAGGGGGCCCAGTTTTTACATTTAGTTTGTCAGGGGGCGGGTCGCCCTCTCTTGCGACGCCTGGAAATTGGGATTAAGAACCAAATATATCTGGAAAAACCTGAAGTCGGCATCTTAATTCCGATTAATTGATTTGAATCTTACAACGACAGTTTTTTTGCCGGTACGTAACTCACACTGCACAAGAGTCAGGTTCACAGTTTTAGTCTCATGCAGTGATGACCTTGCAGTTCACTAGTGTCCCCTCCTTTGTCTGCAGAGGTGGGTTGCGAAAGTCGCGAGAGGATTGTTCTACTGTTGATCTTTATTGCGTAACAATAACATGGCAATAAATCTTCAAAATTTCACTTTATATTGCGGTAGCAGGCGTTTTGTTCCATGAGACTGTTGAACGTACACATCTTGGCAGGTAGTGCAGCGAGACAGCGACACGCTGATAATTATAAGCCAAGCACATTTATACTTTGTGAAAAGAAACATTGGTGAGTCTATAGCAATGCTTCTACAAATTTTGAAAATCCATTATTAGTGCGAGTGTGACCAATGTGCCTGAGTGTCAAATTGCACTTATGCAGGCTTCTTTACATGCAGTACAAAATTACGTGGCTTGTTAGAATACGTCTTAATTGTAAAGGATTGGTTCTGACAACTGAGGGAATACTGAGTACAAAGCCATATTGGCTGCGGCAAGCTTTCATAATTCATCTGGTCAATTTTGCAAAACCTGCTTGGTGTTTTAAGTCTAGTAAGTTTGTCCGCAGTCGTTTCAACATACAGGTCTACTTAATTGTCCGGTTTGTGTAGCAAGGTGTTATTGATCGCTTTGGACGAGATCCCAGGCGTTTGTAGCTCTTGTTTCTAAGTGATGCTGGCAAGTCCTGCAGCTGATCCCGCAATTAGGGGGAGAGCTATTGGGCAATTCCTCCCGAAATTTTCAAAAATATGTTCAGTTGTTAGTTCAGTTGAATATATCACCTGGGTGCGGCCTTGCTTGCTAAGTAAAGAGTAATAATTTGTTTAGTTGAAAACCATGATAATGCAATGCTTTTTTCTTTAAAGATCATGTATATTTGTCATATAATTCAGAAAGTTTGTAATTCATTGAAAACTCCACTTACTCAAGCCTAAAAGAATCATGCTCACTAAAACAAATATTTGCTCAGTGCAAAATTATCTTAGAGGGCACACTGATCGTCAGCAATTTGAAAATGATAAACAACATGTTGACTTTGCACCCCTGGAAAAATTTCTGCGGACGTCCATGAATGATCGTGCTTTCTCGCTTTTGGTTTTTCGTTACTTTTGTGCTTTCACGCATTACGAATTGTTTGTTTCTTTCCGTTCTCTTAGTTTCGGTTTCAAAATCAACAGAATCAACCCGCTTCATGTTATTATTTCATCAAAATTACCTGCAATAGCAAATGTTATACACAAATTGCTATGGGTGTTGCAGACTATTCCAAACGACAATTAAAAACTGCAAGGTTACCCATTTGCACAGCACTGATATAAACCGCATCCAAGTGACTACGCTCACTTGCTGCAAAATACAAGTCAAAAAGCACTACTGCACTATTCTGGCTACTGCCACCGGTAATTGTGATGTAACAAACGTAACCTACAATGAGAATAAGTATTATGTTGTCACGTGAACTGTTTATCTCAAGTCCTCCATGTACTTGCGCCGACGCCAGTGACTACGTCAAACCGTTGTTATGTGCCACATTGCTTGTTGGTTCCGTAGCGGTGCAGTGTAATAGTTTGACCAGTTTTATCACTCAAGCTTCTTCTAAACTAAACCAAGCTTAGACTTGTTTCCTCGTAAATGTACGTATGCGAAAGTGATTGATTTACGCAATATGGTCCTGTGAAGCATTGGGTTCATTGCAAATCGATATCGCATCCCCCCCACCAAATTAGCCTGTGTCCGCTACTGCACTTATCTATGAAACTTTAACTGTTACTTTAATAAAACAATCCAATATTCGCTTTCTTGACACTTGCGAAGGTAAATATTTTGAAAAACGTAAGCATGATCCTTGTCCGTGTGAAATAATAATATTGTTCTATTTGGGATGTTCAATGATTTTCCCATTCGGATTTGCTGACTTGTTTTGACCTTTCCTAACATCCACGTAGCAACCGATATTGACACTTCCCTTCACTGTTTACCATTTCATTTTAAAGACGCTCAAAGCTTGAGGTTCGACATCCAACATATGTAAATTAGGTTGATACATGGAAATATGCTATTTTCAATATTTGCACTTTTTAGCCACGTAGGGTCCTTACGGCAAAAATGTCAATATGATTAACTCACAAATAAGTTTAAATGTTGCTTTGTTACTCGACAGGTGTCCATGGCAAACATGGGCATGTATTTCTTTTGTTTCACGACAGTTACCCAAGACCAAGTTGGCAAATCATTTTGTTATACGTCAAAAGAGCAAGGCCAAATAGGCCATTTACACCCCTCTAACTTGATAAATATAAAACATATGCAATTGAGGACTGTTCGACAGAGCGCATAAAAATCCAATAACTGAAAGCATCAGTTTTAAACGGTAATTCTAAGTATTTCTAATAGTTAAAAACTGGGTGATGTGACCTAATGAAGGCTTTATTAAACTTATTCGTCGAGTCCGTAGCGAACGATCAAGCGACATACAGTGAATGAAATAACATGAGCGTTGTCAACCGAATAGCGACTTCTGAACAAAGCTGGAGGCGCAAAGAACCAACGCCACGTCGCAAACAATCAACGCAAGCCAAACGGCGCGCAACAAAAATGACTTCATGGAAACAGATTTGCACTTGCAAACCTCACAACATCAAGCAAGTTTGAAGCACGAAAACTTCACACTATCATATCACAGCTACATCACATTACTACCGCAAAACATTTTGCAGCTACATTTTAGTTGTACACTTTACAGCATCAACAATTTGAGGGTTATAAACATAAGGGTTAGTTGGAATGGTGAGTTACCACTACATCAGGGGTGTACAACCTTTTGCTATTGGCAGCAGCATTACTTTTATTTATATGAAGTACGGCCACCAATGAGTTCGAGTTATATTTATGAGATACGTTTAATTAAAGAATAGGTTACTGACAAGTGCAAACCAACACAGAACACATTCAATCATAAATTGCGTATTCATTCTATAACTCTTTGTGACATTACGATCCAAATTGTTACGCATCGTGTCGACTGATTTTCTTGCCTTGCGTTTGTTTTGTTTCAATGTACGCCAGCACGACCGTCAAATCTTATATTCTAAATTACATGTGGACTGCCGCAAATTTCATTATCGAAGGCCGGATGCGGCCGTACGGCCATAGGTTGTGCACCGTTGCAATACATGTTCCTAATTATAAAATGTTTCTAGCTCTACCCAAATTTGAATGAAGTTGTTTCAGTTGGCCCAATTTTGATTAAGGCTGTTGTAATTTGGTCAAATATTTATAATATATGCAAATCTGAATGGCACTCTTCCAATTTGACCAGATGTTTCTAATTGTACCCAAGTTTGAATGAAGCTGTTTCAATTACCCAAATATGATTAGGCTGTTGGAATTTGCTTAAATATATGCAAATTTCAATGAAGTGGTTGTATATTATTCAAATTGGATTGAAGCTGTTTGAAGTTCCCTAAAATTGAAAAAGCTGTTTGAAGTTCCTCAAAAATGAATAAAACTGTTTGAAGTTACCCAAAATTGAATAAAGATGTTCCACTTGGCCTGCATTTGGATGGAGCCATTGTTGTTCGGCCAAAATTGATTTAGTCCATTAGATTTACCCAAATTTTTCCAACTTATGGAAACATTTTTAACTTCACCCAAATTTGAATGAAGTAGTTCCAATTTGCTCAAATTTCATTAAGGTTGTTAAAATATACGCAAATCATTTTGATTTTATCCAAATTTGAATGAAACTCTTGTAATTCACCCAGAAATTTCTGAACGTACTAAAATTTTAAATCTGGGCAAATGAGAAAAGCTTCAATCAAATTTGGGAGAAAACAAAAACATTTAGAATAACTGGAAACACGTGGGTGAAGTCCATCAGTCAGATCAAATTTTGCCAATTGGCAATAGCTTCATTCAAATGTGGGAAACTTCAAACAGTCTTGTTCAAAGACGGCTTTTATAGAAAACCTCCCTTAATTGAGGCTGTTGGACCTTACCCAAATGATCCTATTTTACTCAAATGTTTCTGATTTCACCCAAAACGTTATTAAAGTTTTTTAGTTGGCCCAAATTTAATGAAGGCTGCTGGAATTACCACATGATTCCAGTTCACTCAAAGGCAATATTTATTTTGCCATCAGGGGCAAAAAAGAATGTCAATTTTAGCCTCTTGTCCATTATTTTGCCGTTGATTTGGTTATTATTTTGCCTCAGTTTGGAAAATAGACACTACCTCATTACATGTGAATGTAGCTGTATACTTTGCTCAAATTTTGAAAATTTTTGCCCGAATAATGGCCAATTTTTCAGCGTTGGGGATGCGACCGCATCCCCTGCTTCCCCATGCCGTGCGCTTATATTCCTGATACTTGTGCACAGGCCCGTAGACAGGTTTTAAGATTTGTTGGGGCAAAGTGCATTTTTGGGGAGGCAAGATTTTTTTTGTATTACAAGTTTAAATCAAATTTTCCTGTGCACAACACAACTTGGAGGGGCACAAAAACTGTACAGAAGTGAAGTAAATTTTTTGTTAAAGTCACAAGCTCCGTTTATTTAACCCAGGCCTGCACAACATACGGACCGTATGCGGCCGCGAGACTTTTCGTGTGGGCCGTGAGAACTTTCTCAATTGCAGAAAATGTTGCAAAAGCCCGGCCTCAGGTATAATTACTTGTCCTTCCAGAACTTTTTCCAGATTGCTGCACAAAGTAGGCTAATACACTTTTGCGGTCCAAGAAAAATTTATGTTGATCAATTTGGCCCTTGGAGCTTTCTGAGTTGTGCAGGCTGTTTAAGCGTTCATGTTTTGTGTTTGGCATCAGGGTTTGTTTAAGAGACATTTTTTGCGAGGTTATAAGCATATATGCAACGGTTTGCTCATTGCATTTTATATTTACTTTAGGCTGGTTTATGTGGGATGTATTGTTTGCATAAATCTACCGTTCAGACCTAACAGGACTGCACGCTAGTAGATCAACATCGTTACTGATTTACCACGATTTCGAACATTCGATGTGTCAGTCATTTTGTACCAATCCAATTATAACATTGAGCAATTTCAGCCAAATTACAGGATCAGGTGCCGGGATAGAAGTGTTTTGGTTGTGAGATGATATGATGCTTCTTGTTAGCAATGAACGTTTCACGAAAACAATTATAAAACATGATTTGTTTAAAGCGCTAAACTTGATAAATTAGCAAGAAAAACTTTGCAGTAAAGTGCATCTTGACGAAACAATGTTTTGTCTATTTTGACTTGAGCAAGTAACACAACTTGGCACAAGCATAATTTTAAATGAGATATTTATGCTGCAGACAAGCTATAGCAGTGCACATCTGCTGTTTCAGTGTCAATTGCCTGTATCAATTACTGAAAAGACAACCGCTTATCTTCAACGGTTCAAAGCAGTGCTTCAGCATTTGTGTGGAGTCCGAAGCAGTATTTTTGAGTTAAAACTGGAGAAGTAAGAACAGGTATAACTGCAATCAACATTTTGGTAGGATTATTTTAAACTAATCGAATGAGGTCAATTTGGTTTGATCATCCTTCGATTTTTTATTTTTGTGTAATTTTTCATTTTAAGTATAATTTGTCTTCAGTAGTTTTGTTTCATTTTGCTCACTTTTTCTAGAAAACCAAAATGTTGTAACTTGCATTTTATAAAGTTTTGAATATTTTTCTAAACATACTTTTCTAAAATAAAATGGTTATACGTTTTGAAAATCGTTTTGAAAATATAAGTTGCCGTTTTACTCTTACATGTGAATTCCTTTAAATACTTCTTTATTCTCTCAATTCCTTTGAAAATGTTTTCAAAGTTCATGTTGCCAAAAAATTGTTTGATAATTGTGTTGCGAACCGATCCTCAAGCTTAGCCTCGCCACAGAGTAGCTCATACCGTTCACGCCACGCCTAACCGCAGTCAGCAATCACGCAACAGAGTTGCAGTTTGCAGTTCCACGTAAACTTGTTCTGCACACGTGAAGAACGAATCAGTCGAAAACGCAACAGTAAAACTGCCTTGGTTTTCTACGGCAGGTTGTGACTACGCTATATTCTTCCCAGTAAAGAGGTGCAGTCCTCTAAGACGAACGCAGTCGATTCACGGTTTAGTTTGCCCTGAAACATCATATCACTACACTACGACAGAAATAAAACAGTTTCTCATACCCTTTAAGACCCGCATGGACCACTTTTATGACCCGACTTTGCAACTTTTTGCAACTCCGTAACTCGTCAGCCGAACGAGCTAGAGAGGTGCTCGAACCCTCTACGGATTCAGCAAGTCTTCTAGTTTACTTTTCAAAAAAATTTTGTTTCGTTTTGGTTTTGGGGTTCTCTGTGGGTGACATCATAAGCGCGGCATGTTTTTCCCGTTTTTATGGAGACTTTGTGGCTGAGGTCACCTGACCCTAGGCCCAGGGGTGTAGTGGGGTGGGAACGCGTTCCCACACCTTTTTGCACTAAAAACGCTACTTGAAGATGTAGATTTTTCATTTCTATTTCTACACGCAGCGCCTGGAGCAGCATAAATGGATAAATGACAAGTTATCTCGTGTATAGCACCATAGCAGTAGCATGATTATGCAATTACTGTTTGTGACATCAACAATGGTGTTTGGGTACTCTGATTGTTTGCATTTATCGTTGCACATGGGATTTAGCTGATGTGAGGCCCTAGGCTAATCACCTTGTGAGGCCCCTCTCCCACTGTTACGAGGAAAAAATGGAACAGGGTTAAACCAGTTCCGTCGTCACGAGGGAGCATTGGTAGGCTCAGCCCCTACAAATATAAATTAGAAGGACTATAAATCAGTGGAGATTTCAACAAATTTTCAAAATGTCAAGACCCTGCGCAAATGTAAAGCCCCCTATTGAAAACGTTCTGGCGAACATTTTGGTTTAAATCTCACATTCTTTCGCGCGACGGTTTCGGTGCGTTCGATTATATTAGCAGTCTGAAAACGTAACTAACACGCGAATCGTGAACATAGCAGTTGCAACCATTTGGGTGCGTTGTACCTGACGTATTTTGCTCGTGTGTGTGAGATTTTTACAGCCGCGGTAAGCGAGTCGCACAGTGGCGATTCTAAGGGAGGCCTGGGTTGACCATTGGCTGCCCCCCCAGTAGTGTCTCGAATTCACGTTCAAGTTCTTTTGGTTAACATAAAAAATGCCCATGCAAGATAAATATTTACGTTGGCCCCCTTTTTTTCTTTGGCCCCAAAGTGGTCCCCACTTTTGAAATCCTGGAATCGCCACTGAATCGCAATGTGGTCCTCACTTTGTGCTTTAACGACTTTACGCCGCCAAACGTATGTTTAATGTCTTTGTTTTTTTAAGCACAGATAAGACAAAACAGATGTAAAATTTATAAAAAACGCAGGGCATGTGTTTTGTCAAATATTTAACCAAGACATTTTCGGTTGATTTGCCTGCAAAAATTAATAATCCTGTTCCCGCCATGCAAGTACGATTTCAACAATTCCGTGTCACTGAACGCTTTTGCGTCGAAGGCAACAACAAGCGCAGTGATCGTGGGGTACTCTGGTAACGATTTATAATTTTTTATTGATTGTACTTTTAGAGCGTCAGTATCATTATCTTCGGCTTTGCGCAAACTGATTAATGTTCAGCCTTTATAGATTCGATTATTGTAGCTTTTTTGTACGTATTTTAATAATGACAGCATAAGGGAAGTTTAAAACCCTTTAAGTCCCGCGTGCGCCACTTTACTTGCAGAGCTTTGCAATCCTATAACTCGACAGGCGATTGAGCTAGAGGCTGTTCAAATCCTCTACGGATTCAGCAAGTCTTGTAGTCAAAATCGAAAAAAAAATATTTTCGGTTTCGGTGGGGTTTTCTGGAGGTGACGTCACAAAGAGTGTATGTTCTGGAAATGTTGGCCACATTTGGCCGGCCCTGGGCCCCAACCCATTGACCCATTCTTTTGGCTCAAAGTTTTGTTGAAAACTAGGTGAAAATCCGCGTCTATAGAGCCCTTGATTGACTTGCTAGCACATCTGTGGCCACAATTATGGGCCCAAAACCCAGTTTTTGGCCTAATACCTAACTTTTCAGAAAAGGCATAATTTGCCCTTTCAGGCCAAACTTTGGCCGGCCATAACTCGGCAGCAGATTGAGCTAGAGAGCTGTTCAAACCCTGCAATGACTAGTGGCGTCGTGTAGTTTAGAAAAAAAAATTTATAAATTTGGATGGGGGGGTTTGGGCCAGTGGGCTCATGATGGGGGTCTGTTTTTAGGTTAATTATATGACGTCATCATCCGATCCCACGCGCCAATGTTGTGGCTCGCAGTATTTTTGGATTCTACGCTAAAATACTCGTTTTTAGAGCCCTTGATCAAGTTTCTAGCGTTTCTGGTTCAAAAGTTATGCCAAAAATATTCCAAATATGTCAGGAATTCCCAAGGGCCTTCAGGGGATTTTCCATATTAGTATTCTACCATTTTTTCCACAACTCGTCAACTAGAAATTCTAAAGAGTCCATCAAACCCTCTAAAACCTCGTACTATAGCCTAGAATGCATTTAAATCTCGCGCGGTTTGGCGCCGCTGATTCTGCTCGATTCACGCACTCCCACGTGCCGTTGACGTCACGGATTGTTTAGAGCAGTGGTTCTCAAAGTGGTCGATATCGACGCCCAGGGGTCAATTGGGCCATCCAAAGGGTCGATAAATAGTCATGGGGTCGAATGGGGGTCACTGAATGGCCAAGGGGTCAATGAATAACTGCTGGGGTGTACTGGAGCAATGAAGTCTGCAATTCAAAATTATTGTTAATCGGGCAAGGAATGCAAACGGCGTTTTTCAACAAATCAAACAAAATTAAGAGGGCTGATCAAATCTCAGCTACAGTAGTTTAAAAGTACATTCGATTCGAATAGTTTTTTATTAAATCATCTGTTGTGATGACTAGGGCAACCATTTTTCTGACCTAAAAATTAAAAATTGTGACTTTATAATTCAAAACTTTTGACCTTATTTTGACCAACAGATTTTCGGCCGTTTGCAACTGCAAAATAATTCAGCCTTAGGTGTTGTGGTTAACCCAGAAGCATATTCATGCACTCTAAGCTTCGAAATAAAAAAAATTGTTTCTATCTTTGGGGAAGATGTACAGATAAGTACATTCATAACTAAAGTCGTGGCAAACCTGAGAAGATCATAAAGTTGAAACACTATATGCAGAATGGACTTGAGCATTTACCAAACCAAGTACTGGACCACATTTCTTGTCTTAACACGTCTATCCTACATAACATTCAATTGTCAGGTAGTGGGCAAAAAACACTGTTACGTCTTACGTCAGAAATCGCAACAAACCCATGATTATTACAGAATTGCAACTAAACTTGCAAAAGCATATCAAAATCGGTTGCTGTAGTTTCAATAAAATTTCGATAAAGAGAAAAAACCGTGTTGCAAGAAAAGTTTGACCCAACGATAAATTTTCACCTAACAATAAATTTTGACTTTTTTTTAACCTAATAACTTGGTATTCCCTCATTATATGAGCATGAAATTGGGTTTGTGGACGTTTCATAAGCTTTAGAAAAGGCAGAAAAATTTTGATTTTATTAACTTTTGGTTGCCCTAGTGATGACATTATGAAAACTGTTCTGTTTGTTACGTCACAAACAATATTACAGTGCATGTGTCGCAGTTCGGCAGTTGTTAGACTGGTAGTACAGCAGTAGGCTACAAAGTAGGGCGGAGAACAATTCCTTGTATTAGTAATTGTTGGGCTAGGCCACGTGGTCTACAGAAAATTGTATACTTTAATTGGGGGTCAACGTGCAGAAAAGTTTGAGAACCTCTGGTTTAGAGAAACCTGTCAAAACATGTCAAAACAACCTGTGGTTTTGTAAACATAGCCAGGCCGAAATCGCACGGCGAAAAGTTTTTTTTCAGCCTAAACTACAAGTCTTTCCCCATTCAGAGCGGATTTGAAAAGCTCTCTAGCTCGATGCGCTGGCGAGTGATGTCCATTTAGAAAAGAGGTGTGTTCCAACCCAAATTGGGGTTTGTGGGTACAGAAATGTTCACCCATTTTGTTTTTTTGGCCATGATTTCGGCTACAGATATGCTTGAAAGTCATTCAAGGGCTCTAAAGACGCGGATTTTGGCCTAGTTTCCGAAAAAATCTTGTGGGTTGGGGCCCAGGGCCAGGTAAAGGTAGCCAAAAACACCCCCACTTGTGGCGTTTCCGCCCCCAAAAACTCCCACCGAAATCGAAAATATTTTTTATTCGATTTCGACTACAAGACTTGCTGAATCCGTAGAGGGTTTGAACAGCTCGATAGCTCAA
>Ga0210059_1013779_pt1 | contig 12049 bp, 9 predicted proteins | sample Ectturendosymbi2_FD_188042 | JGI IMG/M metagenome (GOLD analysis project Ga0210059, IMG submission 188042) | Ecteinascidia turbinata endosymbiont from Florida, USA - Sample 2 (SPAdes) (version 2) | ecosystem: Host-associated > Tunicates > Ascidians > Unclassified | place: Key West, Florida...
ACGTAATTGATTGTGGAATAAAAGTTGATCGAAACAATTTGCATGCTTCTGTGCACCCCCCATCCGATTTATTTTGTTCTTTATTTCCTTCTCTTAGCTGTTTACCCCAAAATTTGATGTTAGCATGCTTTCTTTTCTCTCCCATTGCCGAATCCCTGTATGAGTAAACGGCATTGTAGTTGCGGCGTTGTTAAAGTGTTTTGCTCCACTCGGTGTTGATCGTGTGCTAACACATATTCTGTAATGTGCTATAGCTATAGCTACGCATTTTTGTACTCTTGCATTATTCGATTGTGGTTGTGATATGGACCACGAGTCTGCGATAACATCAAATATACATTATTTAGTTACATACACACGCTAGTTTGATTGTGCAGCAATGTATTCAGTATGTTTGCAGGTTTTTCCGGTCATTCAGACAAAAAACACATTTGCACTGTCTTAACAGTTACAATTGGCCCTTTGAGGGCGAACAACGCTGATATGGCCCTCAGTGAAAATTAGTTTCACAACCTGCTACAGTGTAGCAGAATGAGCGAAAGTCGAGATTAGCGTTGTATCTGACTAGCCGTGAAGATGTACCGCCTTCCTGCTGATTTTATAGCTATATGTATTTCTTAGATTTGCTATTTTTTATTGTCAAGTTTGTTTATTTTGACGTTGATGATAATTTCCATGTTTTTACGTTAAACTGATTTTTCACAACTGTTCCGAATTTTTATTTTAGCTCCCTCACTTGGAGATTCGCAACACCGCAGGTCGGTTAGAAAACGCAGAAAGGCTAGCAGCACGTCAGAGTAGCTGATCAGCCATGACGCATTACTTGCTCTCTGTATAGAACTCTTATGAGCAAAACTTTTTCTCAAGAGAGTTCCGAGGCATTTCTGAATTTTGCAAAGTCGGCATTACGCGGAAAAAACCTCACCAGCGTGTTTTAACAGAGTGTTTTGAAAAGAACTCCGAAGAAAAGACCTCGTTTTGTTTGGCTTCTCATAAGAGAAACTTGTTGGCACTCTCCCACTTCTTACCACAGTACTCCTAACGTCTCGTTGCAAGCGTTGCAGAAATTATGCGCAGCGGTTTCACTGGTACACACACTGTTTTTATTGAATTCAGTGCAAATTTTAAACAGGGAAGAGGGCAAATTGTTTTCTCCATAGCAGCTTAACAACAAAGAAAACTTGGCCACTGGCCGCTTTGAACGACTGAGTTTTGAACAATTACTTTGTAAATCCGTTTTTTAAGGAGCCGCTTCTAGCAAGACTTCATACAAAAAAATAACTCATGCAAAGTCTCGAGACCAAGAGCTCGAGACCGAGACCAAAATCCTTCGAGACTGAGACTCGAAAAAACTGGTCTCCAGACTCCATCACTGCACAATACATGAAAATGGAATTAACAGTATGCTGTTAATCAGTGCAGTGTATCAAAGTTTTTAAACTGCCGTCAGATATACTTTTTCAGCATTTGGCCAAAGATTAAATTTCTAAATGAAAGTAATCAATAAAAATAGAACATGTTTTAGCCAAAATGATGTTTAACACTAATGAATTGGGATGCAAAGAGGCATGTTAAATGATTGAACAAAATTAATTGTGACTGTAACATCACTGTTGTTTAGTAATGTTTTTGACAGGTATGCATTTATTAGGACGATCCCAACCAGCTGTAACTGATTGTTAGTCATGTTTTCTTTCCAGTGAAAAGAAAATTTCACTCCAGATTTCAAAATATTTTTTTAATTTGACCAGGTTGTTTAGGCTTATGTGTGTTTTGTTAAAAATGAATTGTGCTAACATGTGAACGCATTCCGTTTGGCCGAAGGTGGTATTCAGTGATTCACAGTGAGTTTGCAGCTGCAAGCATTATGCCCGAGCCTGCATGCTAATAAGAATTTTATCTCAGGATGGGTATGCATTTGTTAGTTTGCGCTACGTTAAGTTTTGCAAAATTAACTTTCAGGTCTAATGATTTTGTCTGTTTCAGATTGTACGTGTCCCTTGGTTCACTTCACTGTGTCAAAGTTTTGCTGCGTCATTTGAACACGGACTACATGAGATTGGAACCCTCGTTTTACTGCGTTTTCTCCTATTTGTTTCCTGGAGCTATCTACAATTGGCTTTTCACCAACGTCGGTGTGAACTTCAATACAGTAATTTGCATATTAGTGTTGTATGGTTGCTTTAGTACCGGATTGGGATGCGCATTCATGTGCGGTGCGCAATGTATGTTGGTGGCTCGTGGGCAGACTCCTTTTGAATTTGGGAAAGGCATACGCACATACGACAGAGGTTTGCGCAAAAACTTTGCTCAACTGTTTGGAAAATGGTGGGTGGTAAACTTTCTCATACCCTTACCAACTGCGCCTGGGGAAATAAAAGCACCATGGGGCCAACCAACATTTTACAAGAGTGTGTAGTTGCAGGTGCAGCACGGTGTTTTTCGATGACTACTTTGCACACTGTGTCACGTGCTTTTCTTTCTATGCACTGTTAAATATGCAGTTATATACTTCGGTTCAAAGAGATGATACTGTGCATTTGGTGCGGTTGAGCACATCTACAAAAAGAGCAATTATTTCCTCACTGTTCAGTTGACTGTTGCTCAAAGCATAATGGTCGAGTAAACGCCGATAATGTCTTAATATACACACTGCAGTACAACTGACAACAAAACTTATAATATGCATTGGCGCATAAATTGAAACACTAATGGCTGGCTTTTTGACCTTACTAGACTGACTCATTGATCTGATCCTGGTGGGTTCACGGGTACTACAATACATTTAAGTGTTGCAGCCTAGTTTTGTTTAACACGCATTAGAGTGTTCATTTCTTTGTGTACACGTATCCGTCGAAAGCTCCATAGCTTTTATTTAGCTCAAGTGTGCTGCACATTATCTGAAGACACAAGAAACATGCATGGCAGTATCAATATTTTTGTGCTATTCGTATTTCTATGCAGACCTCGGTTTACGTCATACTACATTATGTGCATGTATCGACTATTGCATTAGCTTCACAATGCCGTCGGTATAGCCGGCTTCTTTTTAGCAGTTCTTGTCAGTAACTCGTTTATTTTTATTATCTGAAAATAAAATATCGAAAAACAATCGTCGCGATATTCGAAGCGAATGATGTCTTTGGTCTGATGGCTTCCTCGCGTGGCGAACAACCAGGTGCGACTGGGATCGCCGATTTCCAAACCGATCATATCCAACTGTTGTTCCTAATCTCGAATAAGCTGGTTTAAAATATCGTGGACTACCTGCGAAACAAAGCAAAGTTTGACAAGGTCAACAGCATGGGCACCTGAACAAAGAAGGTCGTTGGAGCTGTTCAGGACGATGCGAATTGTTGATGACCTCGTGAGCGCAGAGAAACGTAAAAATTTTACGCGGTTTCAGAGACATGTTGGCATCCAAGTGTAAGGATACCGGGTCTTAGTATCCCGGTCCACTTAACGGACATTACCACGGTCAAGATTTTGAGTTGCAGGCTTGCCTCTGCCTCATTGAGAAATATTATCTAGTGCAGGGGTGAGCAATTCATTTGGCTCGGGGGCCACTTGGAGAAGACCGTTCTTTCTAATGAAAGCCAGAAGTAAGTCTGCGGTTGAAGTAGACATCTGTGTTGAATTGACGATTTTTCTTGACTGTTTCCACGGGCCTCTAATGGCCTACCCCTGGTCTAGTAGTACCGGCAAGATATGAGAAAATATATGCGATACAATCAAACCTTTCAAAAACTCAAGAGGGCATACCACGGTTGAATGACCACCGATGGCATCACAACCAGGCAGTAGGTTAGTGGGCTGCAAACCGTGGGCTTCGGCCCGATTGTAGGCCGCGCAACACTTTGTTGTGGATCGCGCGCGTGGCATTAAGAGCTACAATCCCGCGCCAGTTGCGTGAACTAAAGCATAAGCTACTGTAACAACCATGAAACGAAGACTATTCAACAAGCCATTGTCTTGGTCACTATACCGTTGGACAGGTAAAGGAATACAGCGCAATTTTGAAATTAGGCCTTCAAAATAAATATGGGTCTTTAATTGCGACTGAAAGGGTAAGGGTCCGAGTTAGCTAGAAAAATTTTGGGGGGACAGACCTTTTGTTTACGTTTCGGTGACGTCACCATGTTCATCAACCGTCGTACGAACTTTTTATAAAATTGGCAAAATGGGGGGAAATTATGGAAATAATATGTTTTAAAGGAACCACGGTTCAAATCAGTGGCGGATCCAGGGGGCAGTTTGGGGCAACTGCCTCCCCAAAGCTCTGTGGCGTCACTTTGCCATAAATGCGCCCCTTTGTGGTGCTCATGGAAGTAGAAACAGATTTTAAAAAACGTCAGGGTTTATGTGCCGGACTTTACCCAACCTCTTATCGAATAGTGGGAACGATGCTATTGTTTCGTAATAATTTTAATTTAATTTATTTGTTTATGAGCAGACACGAAGTCCATAGTATGAACACACACACTGCAGAACGCAGGTTGATAAAAACAGACAATACAGAACGTAGTACAAGGCATTGAAGCCGGCGGAATCACAGGGTTACAGACACTTTTTGCAACTGCATTGAAGACAGAACCATAGTAATAGTCACACTGTTTCGTATTTTCTTTGCCGCGTGAGAACTGCCCAGCCTTCACAAACGCAGTCGCGTTCGCACTTCTCGATTTGCTGCTGTGCTGTATGAAAATGGTCTGTTTTTTTTACAAGTTTATGCTTAGTGCCTGATGACCGCCTTGAAAGGAAAAGGAAAGGCAGCAGTAAAAATAGGAATGCAGCGTGAAAAACTTACTATTGACTAAGTATTTTACAAGCCTCCACAATGAAAACGAAAAACCAGCTTCAGGGCTATTGCCAGTGCAGTTCGTGAGTCCGCAGTTTGTCTGCATCGTAGTTTTGCAACATAAAAGTGATTGGATGGATTTCTTGACGGAACTAATCTCCAAATTGATAGGGCGTAACGAGGTTAGATGGCGCCCGGTGCAAGTTTGGCGCCCCCATTTTGGAACCTGAGGTCTTTCGGAAGCAAATGTACTGTCTTGAAGAATGTACGTGTGACATTGTTGGGATTTTTTGGCGTCCCCGCAGTATTTCAGCGCCTCCATAGTGATTCGGCACCCGGGTAATTGCTCCCCCTTGCCCCTTCATTACGCCCCTGCTGATTGAACCATAATGCAGCGTGTTAAAAGCTACAGATGTCTACGTTAGCAAACAACTTACCACTATGTGACAAAAATGCACTGAACGTGTTAGATTAGCTCAAAGAATTATGACCTACGTAACTATGCAACTGTGTAACTCCTCACTTCATATACATGGACAACGCAGAGGAGTACTGAATGACTGTTAGGAGCGCAACGAAGTTAGATGGCGCCAGGGGCAAGAAGCAAGTTTGGCGCCCCTATGTTCGAACCTGAAGTCTTTCGGAAGCAAATGTACTGCACTGAAGTTCGTGTGACATTGTTAGGACTTTTCGGCGCCCGGGTAATTGTGCCCCTTGCCCCTCGTCGTTCGCCCCTGATTACTGCGCGCAGCGACGCGCCTCAACAAATCATGGTGCACAGCTCTAACCAGAGGCATACGGGAACCTTGGGCTTTAAGCGGAGCAAAATGTTCAGTTTGCCCGAATTTTTGCGCCACTTTGAGGAAAAACGAATAGGAGAATTTTGCAGGGCGATGGTTCTGTTTCAGAAACTTGCCCAAAAATATCGGAAGTTTTTCCTGAATTTTTCAATCCTGTCCGAATCTCCCCCGCTTCGTACGCCTATAGCTTTGACGCAGAAACTTTGGCAAATTACTAGCTATCTACAGCTTAGTGGATTGAATAATCGGTTTTACGTGGTCATAACAATTTTTGCTCAACACTTGAATGTGTGCAGTCCAAAATTGGTGGAATGACGGCGCCTTTTACCCCCACCTGGCAACACGTCAGGCAACAGTTAGTGATGGCTGTGTGGTTTTGAACCTTTTGTTGCAATTGCAAACCCATAGACAACTCACGCTGGTCATGAAAAGACAAATTTGGCATGGTTAGCGAAATCTGCAACCGACAGAAAAATGCTTAGTTTGGTGGTTGTTAGATAAATCCGCTTGCATCATACAAATTGAGCAAAAAAGTAATCTTCTGGTGCAATTTTAACTTTTTTACCGGTGACCGTGGTGTTGGCGAAGGTTGGTGGTTTTAAATTGGTGATAGGCTGATTCTCCTCTGTGTTATCTGGCCTGGCTGGATAGAAGTAGATCCATCGCCAGATCAACAGCATTGGGGGTGGCTTTGAGCTTCTTCTGGCAGTTCGTGATAGTGTACAATTAATTGAAAAATGACTTCATGGGGAGACTAGAGCTTGACTTTGGAGGTATTGATTGTGAATTTGGAGGGCTCAGCCCGCTTGCTTCCACTTCTGTTGAAAAGGGTCACAACTTTTTTCAGTAACCTTTTTTAGTAACTGGGATTGATGTGTTTTTCTTCACATCAGCAATCCAGTTAGGGTTGCCAGATCACTTGAACTTTTTTTCAAGGACATTTTGTTTTTCAAGAGATACGGTGGACTTCTTTCATGGGTGTCCGCAGAGGGGGCAAAACGGTTTTTTGCCCCCCCCCATGGAAGTTGGGACTAAGAACCAAAAAGTGTTGGAAAATCTGAAGTCAGTATCTCGATTCTGATCAATTTAATTCTTGCAATAACACTTCATTTATCGGTATGGCACTCGCACTGCACCAAAGCCAGCTTCACTGTTCTGGTGTGGTGCAGTGATGAGCTTGCGGTTCACTAACATGCAGACTCACGTTGCGAAACTTGCAACGCGAGCGCATTGTTGTACTGTTTCTCTTAGTTGCGTAACAGTAACATGGCAACGAATGTTCAAGGGTTCACTTCAAGTTACGATAATTAATGCGTTTTTCCGCATGTGCAGGCTGGTAATGAGGCTAGATGGCGCCCGGGGCCAGAAGCAAGTTTGCCGCCTCACGTTCGAACCTGAGCTTTTTCGGAAGCAAATATACTGTATTAAAGAGAGTGCTTGTTTGTGACATTGTTGGGATTTTTCAGTGCCCTCGGCAGTCATTCGGCCGGCCGGCGCAGTGATTCGGCGCCCGGGGAATTGTGCCCCTCTTGCCACCCTTCTTTACGCCCCTGCGCATATGTGACTGTTGACCTTAGACATCTTTGGCAGGTGATGCAGCGAGACAGTGCCTGCTGATAACGGTAAAACGCGTTGTTTTATACAGTGTGAAAAGAAGCAGGGGTGAATCTGTAGCAATGCTTCCGCTTCCACAAGTTTCAAAAATCCATTATAGTGTGACATTGTGAGTGTGACCAATGTGCCTGAGCGAATGCTGGTAGCTTAATCAAGCTATGCTTATGTAGCTTCTATTCACACAGTATAAAAACACGTGGCTTGTTAGAAATACCTCTGTAAAAGGCTTGTGGAAATACGTCTTAATCGTTAAGGCTTCGTTCTGACTTGTGAGAGAGCACAATTGCTATATTCACCGCACTGGCGAGTTTTCATAATTCATCTGCTCAGTTTTTACGCCTTCCTGATGTTCTAATTTCAGTAAGTTCTTAAGTTGTCCGATAGTCGTTTTACGATACAGTGAAGCAGTTTTGCGAGAGTGTCTAACTTTCTTGGTTTTTCACCGCTAATGTTGATCTGAGCGTTGATTGTTCTTAAATTATGACTTATTTGTAAAAAGTGCTCCCAAATATGGATATTAGGCAGTTTATGGAGAGCAAAAGCATTTCTGATAGCCGAATTGTAGAAAACAATTCGGACAAAAGATTTCAGAAGTGAGTTCTGTTCAACCAGCACAGACAAATGAAAGAGCCGCAAACGTAGTTGTTGATAGTTCATGTCCATTTCAGACTCATTCGTGTGGAGTTCACAGTGATAACGACATTTATGCGCCAATTCAGCAAAAGTTGTAACAGATGACAGAAAGTACACCTTTGTCGCAACTCGTACAGACTACAGCTCCACTTGAAAAAGATTTCAAAATAGATGCGACTGGACAGCGTGCTTTCTTGGGGAATTTTCTTTGTGGTGTAGAAACAGGAAAGCGCTCTGTGAACGTCCATTTGCATTGCAACGTCAGCAACTTGAAAATGATAAGCGAAACATCGACGTTTCCCCCCTGGAAAAATTTCTGCGGACGCCCATGACTACTTTAACCCTTTCAGCAAGCTTTCACGCATGGGCAAATCAGGCTAAGCTAGCCATGTACGAAATTGAAAACTAAACAAAACGTATTCAGGCGATACAACCGTTCTTGAATAATTTACCTTTTACTACACAACTGTTTAAGATGGAACAAATCTACACATTGCTCTGTTCATTTACATTGCTTATTTTTTATTCTCGAATGTTCAATGTAATCAACAGTTCAAAAATGAGCAGTTTGAAAACTATTCAAGAATTTCCAAGCACGTCGGAAGATTTTCAAGGACAACATGTTTTTCAAGGATCAAGGACAAAACAAGTTTTGACAGCAAATTCAAGGACAATTCTTGGCGCTCAAGGACGTCTGGCAATCTTAAATCCAGTGTCGAAAAATGTGAAATGGTATTTAAAGACTCGATTGAAAATCTACCTTTATAAGTGGCGTTAAATGTATTTTAGGGCAAAATGCTTTAAGGCCCAGTGTGAATCCATCACGCGATTATAAGATCGTTTTTTACGATAGTCAACAAAGCTACCTAAAATAGTGTCCTGGCAAATGTCTTTCATTCACCTGTTGTTTTTGGATTGTCGCTTCAGCAATAAATAAGTCTTTCATGTACATGTAAATGCACAAACTTGGCTTGGAAACATGATCGTCTTTTAGCTTTTTATTTGAGTCCTATCGTGGGACATGAGTTGTCACTTCCAAGTCTATGAAGAACATTTCTGTTTCTAACCAGGTCGGGAATGCGTTGCAGACACTGTTCTTCACTGAGTTCGCTAGGGCTAGCCAAAACAGTGGCAAACGCTTGCGCGCAGCATGCTTTTATACCTTTTAAATACATTTTGTAAATATACGAGATTTGTGTAACTTGTGAAAAACGAGACCCACTGTTTGGGACCCGTTTCAAACGTTTTCTGAATTTTTGATATAAAGCGCTTTCAAACTGTGGTTATTCCCTGAAAAATAGCATAGTTCGACCAACAAAAATAGCCATATTTTGACCTACAAAAGATAACCTCTTTTGTGTGACACACAACGATTGTCGCATACAACCGTTGGTATTAAGCAAGTGAAGACATTTTGGCGCCCCCCAAACGCCTGGTCTGGATCCGCCACTGGTCCAATTGCCCCCTTGGCTACGCCCATAGTGGTGGCATAGCAAGTGGTACTGTACAATGGTGTTATATCTAGCACTGCATATAATATGAAAACACACAAACTACAAGATCTTTTGGTAACAGTACTAGCAGTGTCAAGCGTGTTCTGTATGTTGTAGGCTACAGACCAGCGCATTAATTCGACTCATAAGAACATGACACGAGTCAAGTCACATGATTGAGCGACATTAATGTACGCAATGAAGCGGTTGAATCAAATGAGCCAACACAGTTATCAACAATAATAATTCAGTTTCAATAGTAAATCTTCACTGTGTCTATAGATAATCCAGTGATAATGTCAATTATTCTTATTTAATCCCTGGCTTTATGCTGGGGTTTCCAACAGTAACGTAACTATGAAATTTTTGCAACTACATTATTTCTTATCACAAAATATTGGGGGGGCAAAAAATATTGTGTGTCCCCCTGTCCAAAAGTTGGGGGGACACGTCACACCCTTAAAACCGGTCCCTGGAAAGGGTGGTTTGGGCCATCAGAAAGAAAGTTTGCCGTTCAGTGCAATAGTTAGTACAACTAGTTCGGACAACCGCTAAGGTAGAATTCATTCCGCCGCTCATAAGCAATAGAAGTGGCAGACATATCATTTTATATGGTTACCAAAACACATCACCTTCGCTTTATCACCGACTTTCCCCTTTTGTTGCGTGATCTTTTGCACTGTTTCGGACATCGCAGCAAGATTTTCATGAATTAACGGTGCGCTCCTGAAACATCGGCAGCATTGCGTATCACATTTTGGTTGGATGCTCTTGAGCAATGTGTAAAGCAAACATTCGCACATTCAGTGTTACCTTGATCGTAACCCACCGTGAAATATGAACTTACAAGCTTTGATGTAGATTTTCACTTTGCTTCTTTATTGCTTTTAGTTCTTTGTACCATCTCTTCATTATGGTGCACAAAAAATCCAAACACACAAGTTGATAACTGAAAATTATATTGTGGAGGATAGTAAGCGTAGTTGCTGTAACGCAGTGGTGCTCAAACTTTTTGGCTCATGGGCCACATTTGTCTTTCAGAAACCCTTCGCGGGCCACAAGAATTAATAATCTCAATAAAAATTCTCTAAAAAATTCTCTTAAATGATTAAAGTGTTAAGTTTTCTTTCCAATGAAAATTGCTTCGTGGGCCACGGTTTGAGCACCACTGCAATAGATGAAATCAGCTGCATGCAAACCTCTTAACCAAATGCGAACCTTTTCTCTCAGACAGTGGTTGCCCTCATACGCTCCTGAATGACTGTTCTTGTCTTTGTTGTACGTTGTTTACTGTCGCACTAAACCAGTTGTTTTCAACTTTTTGTACCGCGACCCATTACAGCAACCCACTCTAACCCAACAACCCCCAACTAAAACTTGCATAAAGCAAATGTAATACAGCTGTGTACATAAAATATCTGCCGCTGGCTCCCCCGAAAATGGTTCACGACCCCCAGGTTGAAAATCACTGCACTAAACCAACAATATAATTGAATCAGGCTGATGATCTGATGATACTGCACAATTTCTTTACCTAAACTTTGCCAAAACATAGCAACTCTGAAATCGAAACAGGAAGTTTCGGTCAGGTCGATTCAGTCTTGAGTCGTTTCGATCGCGGGACTTTTCAGTATTGGTCGTTTTGGTCTCGAGATATTTTGGTCAGACGATGAAATCTTACATGCTAACGTTTTATTGCAAACGTACTTGAATCAATGAAAAGTTTTATTTAAAAAAAAATGCAATCGTAATCCAACAGTTAATCAGCATCAACACATGATTTTCATGTTAAGTTTACTGAAACGTACTTAAATCAATTTGGTATAATGCCGACTAACGTTGAATTTCACCTGTCAGACTGTTTTGTCACTTCGCTGCAACATCAAAGGGAGTTTGTATAACACCAGCTAGTGTGACATTTCGCCTGCCTATATAAGCATTTATTTTGAATAAACAAATGTTGTTGGTTTTTTATGTACAGAAATGTTATGACCGAAATGTTTCCAGATCGAAAAGGCACATACCTCTCAGAAATATTGACAAATTATTTAACCCAAATTTTGAACCCTGTCAGGTGCTGTACCATTCCTGGTCACAATGGACCTGACAAAAATGATGGTTAAGGGGTCATTCCACTCTTCCCTAACTAAATCTACCAACTGCATCGTGGGCCCATGATCGGCTGCAATGCCCGGCACTGAAACGATTAAAGAAAGTTGATTTCAAACAAAAAAGATTTGGCAAAAATCACTATGGCAATCATGGAATCGACATGGCACTAGAGGTATATAGACTCAACTGAAACTAAAACATCATAAATCACATGTAATAAAAAACAATGAAATACAATGTTCTTCTGAGTCAAAATCTTCGTTTGCGGCTGACATGCGTTTGAAGTCCGATGCGCAACGGTTCTTGGAAGAAACCCAGTGTTTATAGGAAAGCTGCATGTCGTTTATATCGTTTTCTTTGGCCGTTTTTCTCATTATGAAGCTCCATAATCTTGTCCGATTTTCAACTGGCCGTTTTTTTGCTGCTACAGTGCATCAATTTATCCAGTTTCCACGTTTTACCTGTTCTTAAACGAAAATAGAATTAAACGAAAATAGAATTTCATGTATTTGGTCGACTGTAGATGTGTGAAGCATCGAGCTGTCCTGCATAAAATTTACATACCTGTTTGGTTTTAATGATGTTCATCAAAAAGAAGC
>Ga0210059_1013780_pt1 | contig 12048 bp, 5 predicted proteins | sample Ectturendosymbi2_FD_188042 | JGI IMG/M metagenome (GOLD analysis project Ga0210059, IMG submission 188042) | Ecteinascidia turbinata endosymbiont from Florida, USA - Sample 2 (SPAdes) (version 2) | ecosystem: Host-associated > Tunicates > Ascidians > Unclassified | place: Key West, Florida...
AAGTTTTGACAGTGCCTAACCTCTGTGGGCACTTGCAGTTGATCAAGTAGGTTTTTGCTTTTATGGTAGTAGTCCTCTCTTTCCTGGGCCGTAACCTTAAGCCAGTCAATTCGACTTGGCTGGGGCTACATCACTTCGTCATCAAAATAACCCCAGCAGAAACTTTTACCTCTGATGGCAAAATAAACAGTGCCTTGTGTCGCGGCCAGAAGATGGCGCCACATGTCAATAAATGGTCACCACTAGATGGTGCCCATGAGTAACAAGTCACTGTGATAGTCACCACAAGCGAATTATCGTAATTCTCTTCTCCCTATATAATTATAGTGCAACATAGTAGTAGTAGAGTGAACTCAGTGAGAGAGCTCTATTGCTGCTGGTTGTTTTCCTGTTAGTTCATGCTCCAAATTGCCATCTTTCGCTTGTGCTTGCCTCAGTGGTTCAAGGCGATGCAGTCAACTGCAACACTTGTTAAATGTCTATTTCGCCTCATGAGGCAAAATAAAATACATGGTTTTACATTGGCGGATCAGGACTGGATCGGACAGATGATTTTCAGAACTTTTGCGGATCAGGACTGGATCGGATACAATTGGTGAGGAACAGGATTGGACTCGGACTGAAAAATTTCACAGTCTGCTCATATCTGCCACCTCTGGTGCTGGATTGACTGCGATGTTTACGGAATAGCCATTGAGGCGTGTCGGCTGTACTGACTATGGCGGGAACAGAAGACTGAAGCAGGGTTGCCAGCAGTGTTGCCACTTCTGATGTTTTAACATCAGATCTGATATTTTGAGAGAAATTTCTGATGTCTGATGTTTTGGCGAAAAATCTGATGTTGAGCGGGCTGTTATTGTTTTCCACATTTCTTCTCTTTCTAGGTTGAAAATAAGTTAAATTCAAATATAATTTTTAAGTTTTATTCATCAATTTCTCAAGTCTCAACCTCATGTTGTGTGTGTTTGGTTGTCGTTCCAAACTGAAGGCGCTCCAAACCATAACCGTTTCTATTCCACGCTCCCTTCAAAGTCGTTATCGTCCTTTGTTTCAAGCCTCCTGACATGAAATAAGTTGTAAAGACAAATGTATTTGTTGGTGAAGTTATTGATCAAACTTTGATGTTGTAGAGCGTGTAAAAGCTCGCGCTCCCTTAGAAATTCATTGACGCCCTCTTGGGAGGTGTACCCCCTGGTTAAGAACCACTGCTTTAGGAGTAGGACAATGAGATTCAGATTTGTTTGGTATTGGTAATGGAAGTATTTAGCTCAGGTGTTCTTAAAGTATTGCCTCGTTACCTCAGGGGGCATTGAGATTAGATATTCATATTGAGGGTATTATTCAACTGGGGTATTCAACAATCAATGTTGTATTAACACCCAATCATTACATTCGTTCTAGCAATCTTGCATCACTGTACCCACATGAAGTAGAAAATTATTGCCGATGAATGTGATGGAGCCTTTCAATTCACCTTTTGCTTTTTCTTCACTACTCTGTAGTGAATACCAGATCTGTTTAGTTTCTTACATTTTTTTGTTATTAAACTGTTGAAAAGGGGTATCCAGATTGACGAAAATTTGATTTAGGGGTATTGAGGTGTTGAAACTATAAGGACGACTGATTTCGCTTATATGAAACTGTAATGTAAAATTCTGATGTTGAAGAAGGAGACAATCTGATGTTGACGGAACAGACCCCAGTGTCAAGACTGGTTGCCAGGTTGACCGTTTGCGAATTTGGCCGTACAAGTTTTGGGTTGGCCGTTTGGCTTTTTTTGGCTGTTTTTTGAAGGTCGCTTAGCCGAAAATCTTTTTTGTTGGCTGTTTTTGAAAATAGGTTTATATTTTAAGGCTAAACTATCAATGACAACACCTTTTTTGAAAGTCTCGTTCCCTGTGTGTGCGTTTCGCCTTGATTGAGTAGTGAACTATAAGTGAAACCGAGGGAGTGTGAGTGTGCGATTGTGCTTGCCACGTTGTGCAGACCTTGCACTTTGTTGGCCAAGCCGTTGTGCGTATACTTGTTTATGGGTGCTCTACAGTGGGGTAACCATGTGTGCGGACGATTTTCACATAAATGCTGATATCTTTCTTTCAAGGCAACTTACCATTACAAAAATTATATCGTATGATTAGAGTTTTAATGCCCTATGCAACTGTATTTTTGTTTTAGTTTGCTTGCAAGTATTTTCAAGATATTCCATGCTAAAAAATAACATGTGGGGGTCAGATAACGACTGAGGTAACCAGTGTGCGACTTAACGTTTTGCTTGTGTGGATGACGTCACAGCGGCAAGGAAAAGAGTCGAACAATGTTTTTTTTCCCTATTGGAAAGCACTGGACTGAAATTAATTAGTGCTCAATAAGAGGTTGTTTCGCGTTGTTATCTTAATCGTGATTTTCAAGATAATTATTGCATGAAGAATGATTGTAACAAATGTTCATGTGACATAAATTAACCTTCATAAACATTGAATTAATGCACCAGTTCTAAATTCGACTGCATTCAGACATTTTCATGGGAAGGCGTTTTATTGGAAAAAAATGGAGATTTTAATAAGCATCAGACAATTGATGTGAGCGAATGCAAAAAAGTTTTTGTGCAGTCCAACATTTTTCTTCCGTTGTTTGATGTTTCTGGGTGATACGAAACAACCTTGTGTAAGTCACATATGGCCTATGTGTATGGACCAGGCACATGAGATAGTAAATGGTAGGTTTCAGGTTTGTCTCGGTCTCATGATCCATCATCCATTAATCAAACAGGTATATGTGGATGAACTTGTGAAAACGCTTTAGTTAGGCTACAGGTAGCCTAGAAGTCATTTGAAGCACATAGATAATCATTCGTCACACTGTCTATGTAAAGAGATCCTTTCTCAGCAAAAAATCAGACACTTTACAATCTTACAGAACATATATTTTGCCTACGATATAGGCATCATCAGCTCTTATTCAAACAGAACTTTTATCACACTGAGACATTTTTGACGAGATTTTCTTCAAGGCATTGCTTCTTGTCCTAACGGAGAAGGGTTGGTGCACTGAGAGTCATTTTAAAAAAACGGAAAATTAGTGTTTTTTCTGACTCAAGCCAAACGCATCACGTATGGAAAGCACTTTCAAGTTTACTGATTGGAGAAAGCGAATCCCGCAATGCCTGCAGATGCTGCTTCTTGATGCAAAACGCATTGAAAATGACGTCATTTTACCACGCATACCGTATGCCACTGATTGGTAAAAAATGGGTTAAGAAGAACCCTAAGAAAATAGAAGAAACAGATGTTCTAGAGTAAGGAGTGGACTGAAATTTGGTTGGCTGGCAGAAGAAGAACAAGAACGTTGGTGAGTGAAAGTTCGAGGTCAGAGGAAGGAAAATAAAAGAATTAGAAATAGAAAAAGAATTAGTGAGACCGTGTTTGTCAAGGTTTGTAGGAAATACTGCGTTTTAAAGGTTGCAGCATGTATAAAAGCATATCTTCAAAAAAACACGTTAGAACGAGACAAAAAATTTTTTGGACATTCGTATGCTTACTGTGAAAAGATTGTGTAAGTTTGAAAAAAAATTTTGATCAGTTATGTAAATATTTGAGATGTCTGCTATAGGTCCAAAATTTTCACCTGTTCGTCAGTTGGTTACCCCACTAGCTTGTCAAGTTGTAACAGACCGTAGGGTTGGTATAGCTTGTGACAATCCATATGGTTGATATTGCATGTAACCAAACATACTCTTCATGTTGTTATCCTAGTAGTATTGGTAACTGCCTGTGTTACTAATCAGTATTCACGGTTCTTTTTATGTTGCCACTATATGTCTTCAGCAAACTCTGTGCCAAGTGGTGCTTACACTTAGGAAAATTAATTAAGTTAAGCTTTGGAAATTAAGTGCTTCATTTCCGATTGATCTTGGAAACATGCCATGCCTATAGTTTACAACTGTGAGATTTTGTAGCGACACACAACTAGTTTCTACCTAGCTGTGAATCTTTCTTGGTGCCTGTGCTTTCAACACAAGTGTTAGCCTGTTTAGCATTATGTCTTATGTCCACAATCCCTGTGTTTTTTATGAAGTGGCCATTCGTTTATAAGTATATGTGTCTTGTTATTTTCAAGAGTTGCCAACTAGTCAGAGACCACATTTCTTACTGTGCTACAGCAAAGACTTATCATCTTATGCAGAATCGCATGGAATTATTTTGAACTACAACAAACTTGTTTGTATGACCTTTACGGCTAAGAGTGCCCAAAAGCACAGTCACCCCATTACTGACATTAGGTTGTCAAAATGTAAAATCTGTTAACCACTACAAATATCTAGGAATTGTACTGGATACTGAGCACTCAGATGACAAGACATTCAGAGAAAGATAACTCAAACTGTGATATCAATATTGTGCAGCAAACAAGCTATGAGCCTCTTTTTATCAATGTTCAAATGCAGTTAAAAATGTAGTTTTTCATTCCTTTTGTCCACCCATGTATGCATCACAATTACGGTGTAGTTTTAGAAAGTCATACAATGCAAAGGTTGTGTGGGTCTATAATTTTAGATGCAGAGCTCTATACAACCTGTCCTGGAGAGTGAGTTGAGTGTATTAGTAATAATCAGGTTCAATGTAACGTTCCCACATTTGAGGTACTATTAAGAAAAAACATATACTTGTTTCTTGAAAAATGCAGAAAATCCACTGTAACAACATATGGTTGCGTGCTTTGATGTAGTCAGATTGTTTATATTCATCCTTATCATTTGAACACTACAACCACATTTTACTTTGTGACTAAGTGCTCAAACATTGCAGTGCTTGTTCGTTTGAGGGTGTGTTATGTCACACCGCATTTGTACTTTACCTTGTACTTTACAGTTTAGGAATTAGCGTCCTACTTTGAAAAGTGTTGTACCAAGTGTTATGCGTTAGTGAACAAGTGTTAAGAAAGTATATGTAACCTTGTGGTTCTATCTTCAACACCGTTGCAAAACGTTCTGTTAAGTAAGTGTCTGTAACCCTATGATTCATCATCCAATGCCGTTGTAAAATGCTTCGTTTTGTATGTTTTTATCAACCTGCATTGTGTAGATAGTGTGTTTTTGTACTAGGGACTTCGTGTCTGCAGGCAAAAATACATTATTATTATTATAAAGAGCAACAGAAGTTACGTGAAAATTTGTTTGCAAACACAGAGAAACTTCCATTGACTTCAGTAACATTTGCTGTTTAAAAAATGTGACGTTGAGTGCTGATGGTCGAACACGATGCTGCTGAAAGCTTATGACATAACAGTGGGATTTAAACACTCTTCAAGCCAGCATTCAAGATGATCGGCATCATGATTATGCAAGGCAGATTCTGTGTAGAAGTGGTCCTTTTGAAAATTGTATGTAAACTGATTACGTTAAAGGAATTTAATGAAATTTGGTAGTCTTAAATAGAAAGACTAGATCTTATCCATGGTGCTTTTATATTTTGTCCCTTTTAACCCAATTTTTAGACACAACCATCCTAATTGAGACACATGCGTAGGCAGCAATGTATTTGTGTCAACATGGCTGGCATTGTCCTTACGTGACGCAGTTGCTGTGTAGAAAGGGTCTTTTTAAAATTTTTATATAGGCAGTGGTTACAGAACTACCCATGGATCTTTAACTTTGAAACCTTATTCGACCATCTCCTGTAATGTTGAGTAACGCATGAGAAGAATGCAGTAGTGTTTGTAGAAACATAGTAAACACAAAAGGTAAGCCTAACCTAATGCTAAGCTAACACTAACCTAGAAAAACTGGTCCCATGAATTTAAATGTGCAAGCAGTCACTATGACTATTATGAAAATGTAAGGAGCCAAGTTGAGAGGCCAACCCTCAACCATTGGCATGGCAGACTTGGAACCTATCCGTTAGGCTACCAGATCCATGTCGGTTGAGTGACAAACTGACCGCTTTATTCGAACTGCATTGTGCAAGGCGGTATGGTTGAATAAGTTTTGAAACAGGAAGATGCATGCCTGGTTCCGGAGCCACTTCCTTTTATATAATCTTACAGTGTCTGACGAATTTGATGAAATTCAGTAGACAAAATTTTTGCAATAGTGCTTTAAGATTTTGTATGTTTTAACCCGATTTTTAGAAACAACCATCCCAGGTCAAGACAAAATTTCAAAGAACTTTTTTCATTTTTACTTCAGAATCATACAACAACTAAGCAATCATGTGACAGAAGGATTTTCAAGTAAACATGTGGTTGGATACGTTTGAAATCAGCTTGTTTGTAAGAGCAGTCGTTGACTTACGAGCAACATGTGGTGCATGTGTTTTGCCTGTGTAAGAGCGTCGTCCAGCAGGTGACTATTTGACATACCTAATCTAAGTCATCTCTGATGCTTGTGCAGGCTACCAGATTAAAATTGATAAAAATATATGACACAGTGGATGTTTTATTTTGATAGAACCTATATTGTTTGAAACATACTGTATAGGTATTTTCTATTAAGAAAGTACATGAGAAGCACTCTAAAGAAGACTGTTAAAACCAAGTATAATCTTATGTTAGAACATCAAAAGTGTCTTCTGTATTAACAAAACCAATACAACAAAGGTGAGATCTGAACTGACAACAATTCGCACAACAAGGATAGTCACTTTCCGTCAACATGTTTACAGTGTGGTAATTGTCTCAACCTCAGTCTTATATTTGGCACAAAACCAGATACAGTTTTTAATCCTTTGAAAGCAATGACTGGATATGGTTGTTTAGACACTACCTTTTCTATAAAAGAAATGGTAGTTTTTGAGATTAACAATTACTGATTAATTGCAACTCCATAACTTGCCAGTCAATTAAGCTGAAGAGCTGTTGAAACCCTTAAAAGATGCGGCAAGTCTTCTAGATTGGATTTTTAAAAATTAGAAAGTTTTAGATGTTTTTTTTGTTGGTGCCATCGTAAGTGGGGTAGGTTTAGGCACTTTTGGCCCAGGTCATAATGCCCTAGGCCCCAACTGCAAAAGCCAATTTTTGACTCAAGTTTTTAGTGTAAACTAGTAGGGATCGACTGATACGGCTTTTTTGGGGCTGGTACTAATGTATCGGCCATTCATGGACAGATAACCGATATTTCTGAAATTTTCAAATCTTGTTTTTTGCTTCATTGTCAAAAATATAATGTATTCTATGCCTTACCTTTTTTCAAATACTTAAAAAACTAGGATTTATGAGCTAATTTTTTTTGTAGCAATTTCAATATTTTGCCATGATATTTAATTAATCTAATTAGATGGTGAAACTTTAGTTTTGGCTGCAACAGCCAACACGTGCTCCATGGTTCATCTTGTTTCTGAAAACGCAGCTTAATTAGCATTGCTGAAAGATAATTGTCTTGACGTGGGTTTGCTGTGCTTTCTTGCACAAGTTGTCTGCATGTGTGAGGATTAAGGAATATAACAGCGTTTTGTCAACACCTACTGAGGCCGATTTTATCGGTTGTTTTGGCTGATACCAATATATTGGTAAAACCCAAATATCGGCTGATATATCGGTCTATCTTTAGAAACTAGGCTGTAATCAGGGTTTTTAAGCTTTTCTGGTTCAAAAGTTAGGGCCTAAAAAACAAAATTTGGGTGAAGTGATTGTTTACCAAAATTTTGGTAAAGGCACGCCTCAGTATTATCCAATCTCAATGAATGTGTTCCTTTCTTGTAGTTATTGACGTGGAAATTTGACTGTTTAACTCATTGGCTGCCGGCCTACGGTATATTCGTACTTCGATTTCGGCCTAAAAAACAGCAGTTTTCGGTTGCCTTACCAACGCCCTAGCTCCTGGGCCAATTGCGCTAGAGAGCTGTTCAACGGCTCAAACGGATCAGCCAGTCTAGTAGATTGCACTCTAAAAAAATTTTTTGGTTGGGGGTTGCGGATTGTTTGTGACTGACGTCATAAGTGAAGTAGTTTTAGGGTCATTTTGGCTCATGTTGCCTGGCCTAGGGCCCAACCACTAGGCCAAAGTGTTTCGCTGAAGTTTTCATTGGAAACTAGACTCGAGTCCGAGTCTTTTGAGCCTTTGATCGACTTTCTAGCGTTTCTGCATCAAAAGTTATGATCTAAAATAAACAAATTAATTAATTAATTAATTAGCTAATTAGTCAAATATTTTTACTAACTTACATCATAACTTTTGAACCCGAAACCCCAGAAGGTCATCCAAAGTATCAAAAGACTTGGATTGTAGCCTAGTTTCCAGTAAAAACTTCAGCGAAATACTACCATCTAACGGTTGGCGCCCAAAGCCTGGTGAAGTTGGCCAAGGTGGCCTAAAAGTCCTCCACTTATGATGTCACTCACAAAAAACCTGCACCCCCCAGGCAAAAATTTTTTTCGAGTGCAATCTACTAGACTGGCCGATCCGTTTGAGCCGTTGAACAGCTCTCTAGCACAATCGGCGGAGGAGCTAAGGCGTTGGTAAGGCAACCGAAAACTGCTGTTTTTTTTGCAAAAATCGCCAAAACCACCCAGACGCCAAGGTGTTAACTAGTGATACTTTTCCCTGTAGTTCAAAATCATTTTCTTTTTGTAACATTTTTATCTGTTACATCATAGATACCAAGTAAGGTTGAAATTATGCAGCAGAGTTTATTCACTCGAATCATGCTGATAACCTTGATATGCTAAAGAGGGATGGGCAAACTATTTGTACGGTGGGCCAAATTAAAAAAAAAATGTTGCAGCTGAGGGCCGCACACTCTCATTACAAAGTAGGAAAATTTAGTCAGTGTGTAAATAACAGCATATGCATATTACAAACAATTTTTGTATTTCACACTCAGGTACGTTTAATGCTATTTATACATTTATAGTTAGAACTGAAACATTTACTATTTTCATAAAATTCTAAGGTTTATGAAAATAGTAAATGTTTCATAAAATTCTACAGCAGCAATAAAACATAAAAAATATACCAGTCACAAAAGTTAATGAGACTTGTGTAACTGTTCATAGTTTTTCACAGTCTTCTTGAAATTGGGAGCAATTTTCATGCAGGCTAGTGTCTGTTAGCAAAGACCTGTTCTTAGCAGTTTTTCAAGTTTGGAAACAAATGGTCATACAAAGACTTGTGGAAGCCAGGCAGTGGATCTGACTTGAACTTCCCTTTCAAATCATTATTTGCATGCAAGTCCAGCAGTTCCAGCTGTATATCCTTAGGAGCTGAATTAACTTCTGTAGTGACTGGAGAGCTGAGGATATTAAATTGCTATTCCAGGTTCTTAAGTCTTGGATCCTTCTGTCGAATTTGACAGCCAAGCTATCCAACTGAACTTTATACTTTGCTGCAAGTTCACCAGAAATGTTTGCTTCTTTCAGCAAAGGAAAATGGACAAAATCTGTTGTTACCAGCTGGCCTGGAGAACAATGACAGCTTCATTTGGAATGATTTAACATGCACGTACATCTCGTGTGCAAATATACCGCTGCCCTGAAATTTTACATTCAACTTTTCTGTAATATCAATGGCAAACTTGAAGTCTAACCTCCACTCTTCATCAACAATGTTGGTACTGAAGTCACACTAAATGCTTGTCATTTCCAGGAACATCACGGTTTCTGCTCTTAGCAATGTCTATGGAAAGAAGTCCTTTCTCAGCAAAGAATCAGACACTTTAAAATCTTACAGAGTATATATTTTGCCTATGATGTAGGCATCATCAGCTCTTATTCAAATAGAATCTGCTCTTAGCTCACACACTCTCCTCAATACCTTGCCCAGGCTCAGCCAGCAGACACGGCTGTAGTAGAGGACATCCAAATGTTCAGTTTCTAAATCTTCCAGCAATGCCCGGATCTGCCTGTGATTAAGCTTCCCCGGCTCTGATACGATTGACAACATTGACAATTGAAGGACAATTAAATCAGTAACATGCTTAATGTTCAGTGCACCTTTACACAGACTTTCTTAATGGGTGACGCAGTGAAGTGGTATGAGGGCATGGCTAGGATGTTCTGCTTTGATCTTGTCTTTCAACTTTAGCAGCCCTACATTTTTTCCTGTCAAAGCAGTAGCTCCACCAGTTGTTACACTTGCCAACTTATTCCACTCCAACCCAATTCTTGCAATGCAGTTTTCAACAGCATGAAAATGTCCTTACCAGTTATGTTTTTTAGGGACTTGACACTAAGTGTCTCTTTAGCAGTTGCAAATTAGCATCCGCTCCCCATATAAATACCAACAACTGTGCAGTGTGTTGTACGTCAGTGCTTTCATCCAATGCAAGCGAATACCACAAAAACTGTTGGCTTGTATCCTTCAGTTGGCTTATGAGATCGTCACTTATTTTTTCAACATGTCTAACCACAGTTCTCCTCAATAAGGCAATGCTATCCATTTTGGTTTTCTGTTCTGGACACGTGATACTAGCTATGTCAGACTATCATTTCTTGATAAACTCATCATCTGAAAACGACTTGTTCCTTGTTGCAAGTTTGTATGAAACCATAAAACTGGCTTCGGTTGCAGCATTTTGTATGATCGACTGTTTAGTGAAACACTCTTGTTTCTTCAGTGTGTTCACTAGCTCTTAGCATTTCCATTTTCTTTTTTCACTGGTGAAACTTCGTCCAAAGTTTGCATGCTAGGTTTCATTATGTCTTTTTAAATCAGGGGTTCTCAACCTTTTTCCCGTTAAGTACCCCTGAGTCATAAAACAATCAACCCAAACCCCCAGTAAGCTGACAAAATCTATGCGGAGTTTTCAATTGGCACACATTTTCCTTTAGTATAGGATATTAAAAAATAGCAATACATGAAAACACAACTGCCATCCAAGTACTCCTAGAAATCTTCCCGTGAACATCTAGGGGCTCGCAAACCCCAAGTTGAGAACCATTAAATTGTACTCCTTGAAAAACAACCACAGACTCACGGCACAACAAGCAAACTGCTGTATTAAAAAAAAAACGACACTTGAACGATTTAATATTCTCTGCATAACTTTTGGCCCTGCATTTGCTTTCAGCGATTTTGACGTGGCTGGCTGTCTTGGGTTTGCGTTTGACGTCTTTTGCATCACAGCATTGTCTTTTCTTGCATCACAAAGCCTATGGTTTTGAATTGCTGACATTGCCAAGTGTTGCTTTATTTTTTTGACTGAAGATAGATTAAGAATAATCTGAAACGTCTCAAAATAAAACATGTATAGTTTTTGAAGGCTTTTTTAGTGTTGATGAAACTGTTAAGTCTATCCCAGTTTTATGCTCCAAAGTTTATCGAGAGCCACTACAGGAGAACCAGCTTAGCAACTCTAAGGCAGCTTGAGAGACTTCTTCGCAAGAAAGGAAAAAAGACAGCTGATGTAGAGTTCTTGAAGAAATGTGTGATATACCATCTAACGCCAGTTTTTCTAAGGTTCAAGTTGCACAGAACGAAGTTTCAACCCAAGAAAAGTAATGCTAACCTGGAGAATTTAAAGAAATTTCAAGGTTTTCTGAGTAGGCTGAAAAGGAAAGGTGTTCTAGGCGAAAATGTTTATAATGAAATCCGACCAACTGTTGCCGTGACTCGAACCTTGTACGGTCTTCCGAAAGTTCATAAAGACTATATTCCATTGAGACCAATTCTCTGCTCGATTGGCAGTTTCACCTACCAATGCGCCTCATGGCTGTCAAAATCTTTAAGTGAGCTGCGTCAGCACCCATCCACAGCAAAAGGCACCTTCGAATTTCTTAGAATAATAGCTGACCATGAACTGGATCGTAACCATATAATGTGCTCATTTGATGTAAAAGTCTATTCACAAACATTCCTGTGGATTTCGCTGTAAACCTGATATTGGACAAGGTCTTCGCTGATAAAGAAAACAAATTTCATGGATTAAACCGAACGGAACTTCGAAAGATGCTAAACTGGACTTGTGAAATTACTGTACTGAATTTCAACGGAAAATATTACACACACTTAGATGGAGTAGCTATGGGCTCACCGATTGCACCTCTGATGGCAGACGTGTTTATGAACTGGTTAGTTGATAACGTAAGTAAGATTGGATGCTCCCCTCACATACTTTG